>LXOW01009884.1_pt1 | contig 18356 bp, 16 predicted proteins | sample 1368591 | NCBI WGS metagenome assembly LXOW01 (sample SAMN04884650, study PRJNA319009) | bovine gut metagenome | isolation source: Cow rumen | host: Bos taurus | place: Italy: Legnaro (PD) | collected 2014-07-09 | reverse complement strand
CATTCGTCTTCCCATGTCCATGGGGTTTCAATCTCCTCAATGATTCCTTCATATATATATTCTTCAACAAAATGCTCGTTGTCATTAAACTTACAGCTGTCTCTATTACCTGATGAGGGACGAGTTTCGTTTTTCTCACCTTCTTCTACGANNATTCTGAAGTTTGCGTCTCTGTGATTTGAGGTTGTTGCTCCATCTCTCCTTGAGTTCTGGATGTGGTTGGTGACTGACATCCGCCCATCATGAAAGAGGATACCGCGATACCTGCCACGGTGACCGCTTTGCCGAGACTTATGCGTCGTTGGAGTTCCCTTTCAAGATGGCGCACTTCGGCTTCGCAATAGGGACAAGTTCCTCTACATTCACCTTCAAAAGTACACTCGTGCTCTTTCAGCGGGATGTTGTTTTCCCGTGCGACAGTCCGCCGTACTTCTTTCAGAATCTCACAAGTTCTTTTGCCTCTGTTCATAATCAAGGGTTTGGGCTTGCAAAGATAACGTTTTTTTGTATAAATATCCAACCTTTGCTTTCAAAAAAATTACAAGTCTCATTATTTCACAAAAAAAAAGATTCCGCTTGCCTCGACCAAACCTCCGGACTGTACCATTGGCGTGAAAATCCCTAGCACTGCAATCAAGGACTTGATAAGATTACCGGGGAATTATTTGATTTTTTTAGAGACACCTCTATACTGGGAATCCAACCATAGACATAATCGGCTTTAGGCCAATATAAGCCTTCTCTTTCTTGTACCACAGGCATTTGCACATAATACCATGTACTATTGTCAATAGTTTTCTTATACAATAACTTTCCTGTGTCACCTTTGAAAGAAAACCAATATCTCGAGTGGAGAATGTCATTTTGGCGACTGTCTTGAGGTGCCGGATTAGGCAATAAAACGACACAATCTTTTTCTATTATCACCGTATCGTCATTGAGGACAATCCATTCCGGATGTTCGGCATTATTTTGCCAAAATACATGGGTCGTGAAGGTATCGCTTCCAGTACTGCTATATGAATATAAATAACCATGTTTGTCTTCACAACAGCCGTCTGTCAACACTTGAACATGGACAATGTCGTTTGATTCTTCCCAACCCAAAATATCACCTTCTCGACCAAATATCTCTCGAAAAATGCTATCCTCGTTAAATGCTATGAAAACAAATGGTTGATGATCGCAGAATGGCATCATTCCATAAAAAACAAAATCAGGCTTCCCATCATGATTGATATCCGCCAGAAAGGAATTTCGAGAAATATAGTCATCCGATATCTCATCTTCGTATACAGAGGAAACAGATGAAATCACATTATCGGTCTTCTTTAAAAGCTTGATAACATTTTGTTTGGCCACCCTGTCTGCCAAACTGTCATTTGTCGTCAAAGGGAGATTACATCTATGAAAAGCCCATTTTGGCAAACCTCTATAATTCGAGGATGAGTCTTTCACCATAAGATTCTCTGCATATATTTGTGCCCATACACATTGAGGAAACAATGCCAGCAAGAGTATCCCTATAATGCATAAAATCCTTCTCATCTCTCCGAAAATTTTCGGCAAAGATAATCATTTTTCTTGTATTTTTGCCACAATAATAAACCGTCCTCTACATGAATCCAGACAAGAATAGATATGATGAAGCTCCTTTCATTGGCATCAACCGCCACCGTATCGGTGTGGACGGTGAGGGTGTCACTACGCTTGCGGCTTTTCATGGATGTCCTTTGCATTGCCGTTACTGTCTGAATCCCCGTTGTCTGGATCCGGAAGCCTCTGTACAGCGATACACTCCGGAGAGTTTGTACCAAAAGCTGCTCATCGACGACCTGTATTTTATGGCTACTGGAGGTGGTGTGTGTTTCGGAGGGGGCNNGTTTCGGAGGGGGCGAGCCTCTGCTACGCCCAGATTTTATCAGTCGATTTCATGCTATATGTGGCGAACGATGGAAAATCACGATAGAGACCTCGTTAAATGTACCGATTGCTTCTGTGCAGAAAGTTGCTCCCTTGATAAACGTGTTCATTATTGACATCAAGGATATGAATGAGGCGATATATGCCTCATACACTGGAAAATCCAACTCTCAGGTGATGAAGAATCTGAAATGGTTATCAGCAAATTTTAATCGGGACAACATCATCATACGTGTGCCGCTGATTCCTGACTTTAATAACGAATCGGATAGAAATCAGAGCATAAAACAACTACAAGAACTCGGTTTCACTCGTTTCGACCGTTTTACTTACATCATCCGATAAAACATTGAACAGAGTTAATTAGGCAATCTAAACCGAACTGGAAGATCGAAATAACATCTTACAGGTTTCCCGATATTGTATCCGGGCTTCCATTTTGGCATGGACATAACACAACGAAGCGCCTCCACATCACAGTCGGGGAAGAGCGAGACTAACACTTTTGCATGACTTATACGTCCGTTACGCTCCACCACAAACTCCACCAAGACAGTTCCCTGAATACCATTGTCAATTGCAATTTTAGGATAATCAAGTTCCTTTTGTAAGAAAGAATACAGGGAGTCGAGACCTCCCGGAAACTCGGGCATAATTTCTGCATACCTCAAAGGGGCATCCGGTTCATCCGGCGACTCCTCTTTATCATAATACTTCGGGACTCTCTGTATATCCTCCACCTGATGTATATCTACCTGAGCCATACCTGGCATATATATCAGCGTGCTTAGCAGGCAAAAAACAAGTATGTGTTTCAAGAGTTTCATCATTAAGGTCTTTTTTTTCAGTGCAAAAATAAATATTTTTCTTCAAAAGATTCACATTGTCCGATTGATTCTGTTCAATTGTTTTATCGGATGATGTAAGGCAAGCGTGGTGACGCCCTTACCGTTCACCCCGATACGGTGGCGGTTGATACCCAATTAGTGTCTTAAATCGCTTATCGCAATGGCAATAGTATAGGGGACAGGAGCGTTGTCCTTGGTGGCCGGTTGCCATCGGGGCATCATGGTCACCTGCTTGCGGACTTCGTTCTGGAAGTTGAAGTCATCTTCCAACCCTGTTACAGGCATATTTATCAGTTCTACGTCAGAAATGGTTCCATCTGTGTTTATCACGAATGTGATTATGGTTTCGTTCAATAGTTCATTGTTCATGAATGTGCCATAGGAACGTAGCCTTTGACTTAACCATTGTACTGGAGACCCATGTTCTTCTGGAAATTTGGCTGGCCATATATTTGAACCGACATATTTTATTCTAATACCATCCTTTATGATAACATTACTGCTTGTATTGCCTCTGACTTGAACGAAACGCGATTCATATTCTGACCGCATGGCTGTCTGGTCGGTACTATCTGCTTCCGTGACAAAACTGGACGGTGCATAACCTATGGTACCGCCATGTGGAGTATAGTGCGATGATGTTTCGCAAGCACCTATCATCAACGAAGAGAGCGCAATGCCTGCCACAGTCACTGCCTTGCCAAGTGTCTTACGCTTGTTAAGTTCCTTTTCAAGGTAATTGAGTTCCGCTTCGCAGAAGGGACAGGTGCCGGAACACTCACCTTGGTAGGTGCATTTGCGTTGCTCTAATGGAATGCCGTTCTCATGGGCAATCCGTCGCCGCACTTCCTTCAGATACTCACATCTGTTCTTGCCAGGATTCATGTAGAAAATAGTTTGATATTTATTTCAAGTGCAAAAATAGTAATTTTTTTTCATTATTTACTTATTGAAAAATTGTTATCTTTGCCGAAAATTTCGAAGACAATGAAAGGTGTTGTGGTTAAATCGACAGGCAGCTGGTATGAGGTGCGTCAGGAGGATGGCACCATTATACAATGCAGGCTGAGAGGTCAGTTCAGAATCAAGGGCATCAAGAACACCAACCCAGTGGTGGTGGGTGATTTTGTGCAATACGAATTGGAGAAGGATGGTAGCGGATGGATTACCACCATTGAGCCGAGAAAGAACTACATTGACCGCAAGTCCACCAAATTGTCCAAAATCAGCCATCTGATAGCCAGCAATATCGACAGAGCCTTTTTGGTGGTGACCCTCAAGGAACCCCGCACTTCATTGGGATTTATTGACCGTTTTCTACTTGCTGCCGAAGGGTTTAGAATACCTGTTTGTTTGGTTTTCAATAAGATGGATTTATATGCTAATGTAGAGACGGTGCATGCACCATCTCTACTGGATACAGTGGATAAATTGGAAAAATTGTATGCTGGCATCGGCTACCAGACTTTAAGAACTTCGACTCAGACGAGAGAGGGAATTGACGAGCTAAAGCAACTGATGCAGGGACAGACAGTTCTGTTTAGCGGGCATTCCGGGGTAGGGAAGTCAGCACTTATCAAGGCTGTTGCTCCTGAGATGGATATCAAAATCGGTGATATCTCCTACGTGCATAACAAAGGAAAGCATACTACCACCTTCGCCCAGATGTACCGTATTGATTCGGTAGATGGCTTTATCATTGATACACCTGGTATCAAAGAATTTGGTTTGATTCAGTATTCCAAGGAAGAAATCAGGGATTATTTTCCTGAGATTCGCCAATATAACAACTGCTGCCGTTTCGACAACTGTCTGCATGTGCATGAGCCGGGATGTGCTGTTTTAAAAGCAGTGGAGGAGGGTAAGATACCCTCCTCACGCTATTTGAATTATTTGGCGATTCTGCAAGATGATGATTTGAAAATCGCCGATTGGAAACTATTGTAAGTTTTCGGATTTGGTAGTAATGACAATCTGTGAATTTTGAGGATCGTTGGTGATCAGCGTGATGGTATGGGTTTGTTTGCCCTTATTGCGCTTGCTGTTATAGGTAATCTTCACATCCACAGACTCGCCTTTCTTCAAAGTCATTTTCGGGCAATCAACAACGATATTGCTGCTATTGGCTTCGAATTTGCGGATAATCAAATCGCTCTTGCCGTCATTCTTCACCGTAATGGTTTCATTAGCAGCGGTGTTTTGTTTCACTTTGCCAAAGTCGATGAAAGACTTGCTCACGTTAACAACGGGGGCCTTCTTCAGTTTGCCGGCACTCAGCTTTGAAAAGTCTTCTGTGATTCTTACATCATAGTAAAGCTCTTTCTTGGGCTCAATAGAGTCGGTGGTGGTGAATGAAACAGCGTCTTTCACTGAACCAAACTCGTTCCTCTTGGAAGCATCGTATTTCAACACGACGATACCTTCCTCGCCAGCTTTAATCTGAGGACCGAAGCTTCTGTACACCTCGGTTACGAAGCCATTGGCGTTCAAATTGATTTCAACGTCTTTTGTGCCGAAATTCTTCACTTGGAAAGTGTCCAGATGCTGTTGGGTATTGAGTGCTTCAACTTTGGTGGTGTTGGTTTTGAAACGGACCATACCTGTTCCCAAGGTGTAGCCTTCTTTTTCAAATGGAGTTTTGGGTTTCGGAGTCACACTACCTTTGATGAATATCATGTGAGGAGTTGGTTTCTCAACATCCATTTCGGGTTCGTTGGTGGTCACCTTGATGTTTTTGTTGAAAGAACCTGGACGGTTGGCAGGGTTATATGTGGCATCAATAAAGCCTCTCTGACCAGGAGCAACAGCCGTTTTGGTATAGTTGGCAGCTGTGCAGCCACAACCGGGGCGTACAGATTTCAGGATAAGGTCTTCAGTGCCGACATTGGTAAAGTTGAAACGGGCAGTTACTTTGCCGTTCTCTTCGCGAATCTGACCAAAATCGTAAGTGGTCTGATCGAACTGGATTTTAGGCTGGGCAAAGCCGAAAAAGGCCATTACCAGCGCAAATACCGTTAAAAGAATCTTTTTCATTGCTTTTGATTTTTATTGTTTTTATTATTGATTGACGATGAATAATCCTGTTTAAAATTAAACCTGCAAAAATACAATTTTTTTTGCAATATCATCTATATTTATACCACCAAAATTACCGGAAGACATCAATAGGAAGACGGATTTGCCCTCTTTTTTCTGTAAAATCCTGTCATACAGCTGTTTTGAATCATTGAAAACTTCTAGACCAGGGCATTGGAAAGCATCCGTAATCATTTCGGCAGTAATAGGAGGAAGTTTCTTAAGCGCAATTGCGTGAGGGTCGAAGAAAACAATGCTCTCATCGGCTTGGTTCATAGCCCCTTTGTATTCTTTGAGGAACTGTTCGGTGAGACTGCTGAAAGTATGCAACTCCATGCAGGCAACCAATTTTCTGTCAGGAAATTGCTCACGCACAGCACTTACAGTGGCTTTCAGTTTGGAAGGCGAGTGAGCGAAGTCTTTATAGACTGCACACTGCTCGTTTTTGGCCACCAACTCCAAACGTTTGGAAGCCCCTTTGAAACTGCTGATAGCTTTATAGAATCTTTCATCGCTGACACCCACTGCCTGACATGCCAAACGGGCGGCATTAAGATTGCTGAGATTGTGGCGGCCAAAAATCTGCAATGGCACATCCCCGTATGCAGTCTCCAAGTAGCTGACCCCATTAGTGATATGATAGGGATGAACAGAGTAGGGGAACTTATTTGTTTGCGTGATTTTCTGACTCATCTCACTCAGAACTGGGTCGTCAGCACAGAAAATGAAACGGCCATCAGAGGGAATCATGTTGGCGAAAATCTCGAATTGCTTGACGTAAATGTCGAAGGTGGGGAAAACGTTGACGTGATCCCATGCGATACCGCTAACAATTCCGATATTGGGCTGATAGAGATGGAATTTCGGACGACGGTCGATGGGAGAAGTCAGGTACTCGTCGCCTTCGATGACCATGATTTTAGCTGTCTCACTGAGTTTAACCATAACCTCAAAACCCGCCAGTTGGGCACCTACCATATAGTCGCAATCGATACCGTTTTGCTGCAACACATGGATAATCATGGAAGTGATGGTGGTTTTGCCGTGGCTTCCTCCCACTACAATGCGGCATTTGTCCTTGCTTTGCTCGTACAAAAATTCAGGATAAGAGAAAATCCTTATCCCTAATTCTTTGGCCTTCAATAATTCGGGATTGTCTTCGCGGGCGTGCATACCCAAGATGACGGCATCCAAGTCTTTGGTGATTTTATCGGGGTTCCAACCGATGCTGTCGGGCAGAATACCATAATTTTGCAGTCTTCCTTTCGCCGGCTCAAAAATTTCGTCGTCAGAACCGGTAATTTCATATCCTTTCAGTTTCAAGGCAATAGCCAGGTTGTGCATGGCGCTGCCACCGATAGCGATAAAGTGAATTTTCATGTTATATTTATTTCATGTTAGTGACTTCGTGTTGGTGAGCTTCGCTGTTGGTTATTTCATGTTGGTGACTTCGTGTTGGTGAGCTTCGCTGTTGGTTATTTCATGTTGATGACTTCGTGTTAGTTAGTTTTTTTAGTTTTCAACTTTTAGTTTAGTTCAACAGCTTCTCTGAAGCTTGGTACGGTGGCGGTGGCGAAGCCGGCTTCGTGCAGATGATCAGCATAGCGGTTGCGAGTGTCGCCTTCACCGTGGACAATGTACATCTTCTTGATTTTCTTTTTATTCTGGCAAGAAAGATATTGTATCAGTTCGTGATAGTCTGCGTGGCCGGAGAATGCCTCGATGGATTTCAGTTCGGCTCTCACTTTATACAGCATACCGAAGATGGATACTTGTTTGTCTCCACGCATTATTTTAGCACCCAAAGTGGTAGGGGAGCAGTAGCCTACGCAAAGAATGGTAGTGCGAGGATTCTCGATATTGTTGGCCAAATGGTGTTTGATACGACCAGCCTCCATCATCCCTGAAGCAGAAATGATGATGCATGGGCGGTTATAGGTATTGAGTTTTTTGGAGTCGTCGATGGTGCGCACATAATGCAATTTCTCAAAGCCGAAGGGGTCCTCCGAGCTTTCCATAAACTCTTGCATGTCTTCATTAAAGCACTCTTTATGCAGACGGAAAATGTTGGTGGCGGACACCGCTAAAGGACTGTCCACAAAAATCTCAACATCGGGCAGGTCGCCTGCCAGTTTCAAACGATGGAGGGCATACACAATGTCTTGAGTACGACCAATAGCGAAAGAGGGAATCAAGAGTTTCCCACGATTTTGGGCGCAAGCATCCTTTACGATAAGAGCTAGTTCCTGCTCGGCATTATCAATCGAAGAATGCAGACGGTCGCCATAGGTGGATTCAGTAATGATATAGTCGGCTTGTGGAAATGGTTTGGGGTCGGGCAGAATGTGCTTGTTATAACGACCTATGTCACCTGTGTAGCAGAGTGTCCGTTTGCGGCGCTTCTCCTTGAAGGTGATATAGATTGCACTGCTTCCCAGCATGTGTCCTGTGTCAATGAATTTTACAGAGAAGCCCTCTTCAATAAAAAATTCATGGTCGTAGGGCCAACTTGCGAAATGCGACATTGCCTTGGCGGCATCCTCCATTGTATAAATGGGTTCCACAGGAGGCAGGCCCTGTTTGCTGCGCTTTTTGTTGAACTGAATGGTATCCGTTTCCTGGATGCGTCCGGAGTCGGGTAGCATGATGGAACACAGGTCGCGGGTGGCGTGAGTGCAGAATACAGTGCCTTTGAAACCGAGTTTGCAGATATAGGGAATCAAACCCGAATGATCGATATGGGCATGCGAGAGCAGCAGATAGTCGATTTCAGCAGGGTCGAAGCCCAAGTCACGGTTCATACCATCGGTTTCCAAACCCTTACCTTGATACATGCCACAGTCAAGCAGTATTTTGGTTCCTTTTTGAGTGGTAAGCAGAAATTTGCTACCTGTAACTTCTTCTGTTGCGCCTAAAAATTCCAGTTTCATACCCTATATACTTTTAATTATTAATGCATACTTGTACGCTAATTCAACACCCAATAATTCAGTCCTGTATTCCNNCCTGTATTCCGTCCGAAATTGTCGGCATCGGCTTCTGTGTCGAATACACCAACGCAAATGCGCATTTTCTTTGAGTCAGGGTGAATTACAATTTTGGGATTGTATTGCTCCAGATTTCTATCCTTAATGTGTTGCCGCACTTCCTTTTCACTACGAAAACTGCCAACAATGACATAATGCTTGCCCTTCTCGAAATTGACAAAGAAATTTTCACCATCCGGCAATTGTGAAACAGGAACTGGTTCTATGATTTCCTCTTCGGATGTTATTGTGTCAGTGGGAAGTATGCTGTCAACTGTGTCAGTTTCATCAACGGCGGGCTTGTCTGTTGAGATGAGTTCTTCCGTTACTATTTCTGTCTGTTGATTAAAATACTGATGATACATGTCTATCAGTTGGTCTTTGAAATAGTAGGCGGTAGCAGCCAAGAGGGCAAGCACCAAGAGAATGATAAGAACAATCCACCACTTGCTCTTCTTGGGCGATTCTCCGTTTCCGTCTGTATGGTCATCTTCTGTTTCATCGCCATCTTCGTTTTGTTCGTTAGCGTTATGGTTTTGGCTTTCGTTTTCGTTCCTGTTCTCAGGATTTTCTATGACCTCTTCCGCTGGTTTATGCTCAGCAACCTCCTCCTCTTGGTCGGTTTCTTCGTTGTTAATGCTAATACTTACGGGTTCCATGCCCTCGTAGTCTGTGTTAAGTTCCGCAATGCGGTCGCAATCGTATGTAATCTCTCCGTTTTCATTTTTGGCAAAAGTGCCGAAGTTCTCAAAACTAACACTCTTGTTGTTGTCTAATGCGGTCTTCAACTGGTTTACCCATTGATCTATTTGCATAGTGGCATCAGTAATCAGCAGACCTGCTTGTTGCGATACAAACATTGTGAAACCAAAGCCGTTGCCGTCATAGTCAGGATCAAACACCACCTTGTATCCAGGAGGAGTGATTTGCCCATCGTGTATTTGTGCCGGTTCGTATTGTTTGCTAAACAAACCCAGTTTATTCACATACACAGACTCTTTTTCTGTCAATGCCTTTATGAGGTAGGTAATGATCATATAGGGCTATATTTTTATTACGTATAAAAACTATCAACTATCAATTAACTGTCAACTGTTTCAAGTCTTCTGGAGTGTCGATTCCAATGCCTTCGTATTGGCATTCAACAACATGTATAGCATAACCGTTCTCTATCCAGCGGAGCTGTTCAAGTTTTTCGCTTTTCTCGAGGTCTGATTCGGGCAGGAGGATGAGTTTCTGCAATACCTGGTGCTTATAGCCGTAAATACCGATGTGCTTGTAGTATTTAGGGGTAAATTGTTCGGGATTACGAAGATAGGGGATTGTGTATCGGCTGAAATAGATGGCTTTGTGATATATGTCGAACACCAATTTCACTTTGTTGGGATCGTTGATTTCATCTGTTTTGGTGATGAGGGAAGTTAAAGTGGCAATTTCGGTAACTGGATTATCAAACTGACTTATAAGCAGATTGATGATATCTTTAGTAATGAACGGCTCATCGCCCTGCAGATTTATGATGACATCATCATCGGGTAGCTGCAATTGTTGCGCAGCGGCTCCACACCGGTCGGTGCCAGAGGGAAGAGTAGGGGAAGTCATGATGGCATTTCCTCCAAAGCCGATGACACAGTCGGCAATTCGTTCATCATCCGTGGCCACAAACACCCGATTAGCAGACGATGAAGAAGCGGCTTCGAAGACGTGCTGAATCATCGGTTTCCCATGAATCAGTGTAAGAGGTTTCCCCGGAAAGCGTGTGGACGCATAGCGAGCGGGAATGATAATATTAACTGCCATTGTTTATTTGAACAAACCGTATAATTCAGCATTGATTTTATCAATAACGATACCAAAATCTTCCGCACGTTCCGCAAACTTGATGGTGTTTACATCAACTACCAAAAGTTTACCGGGATAATCCGCAATCCATTTTTCGTATTTTTCATTCAAATGTTGCAGATAATCAATGCGGATGGTGTTTTCGTAGTCTCTTCCACGCTTGTTGATTTGAGCCACCAATGTCGGAATATCGGCTTTCAGGTAAATCAGCAAATCAGGATATTGGAGAAATTGAGCCATCAGTTCAAAAAGTGAGGTGTAATTTTCGAAATCACGTGTTGGCATCAGTTGCATATCGTGAAGATTAGGAGCGAAAATATATGCGTCCTCATATATTGTACGGTCTTGAATTACATCTTTTTTCTTTTTGCGCAACTCGATTACCTGTCTGAAACGACTATTAAGAAAATAAACCTGGATATTGAACGACCAGCGTTGCATGTCTTCATAAAAACTGGCCAGATAGGGGTTGTTATCAACACTCTCGTACATGGGTTCCCAGCCGAAATGTTTGGCTAACATCCCTGTCAAAGTGGTTTTACCTGATCCTATATTTCCTGCTACGGCTGGTGAGATAATTTTATTGTGATGCAAAAATAATAAATTATTCAATGCGAAGAAAGTATGGTTTTACGAAGGTGTGACTATTTTGAGTTTTTCTTTTTGGCAGGTTTCACATCCTTCTTCTCTTTTTTTATGCGTTTGTCGTAATTGGTTACATCTATCACGGCTTTGGAGGTTGCTTTTAACAGAGGATCTGTAGAGAGTTTTTCTCCCACAGCACGTTGCATCCACAAGTCGGGAGTGAGATGTCCCATCGAATAAATACGCTGCACCTCAGAGCCAATGTTTTTACCGTTGAGATATTTCTCCAATTGGAAATCGATTAGGTGGCCAATAGGATAGGCGGAGAGGTATAGCGGGTCGCAAATCATGTGCGAATAGCAAGCCAGGATAACTTGGTCGCTAGTCTTGAAGATAGGAGCATAGTATTGGTTCCACACCTCTTTAGCGATATTCAGCACCGCACTTCTCAATTGTTCGGCATTAGCTTTTGGATGAGCATACATCCATTGCCATGTTTTGATGTCAACAAGCGAAACTCCCATAATCTCGTAACAGCTCCAGAAAATATCCAAGGTGTTGAGATCCTCATTGATGGTGTCGTTATTGGTCAGACCCAACAACTCCAGGTCACGGTTTTGGAAAGTGAAGGCCAATGCTTCGGTGAAGGCAGTGTTAGGTACTCCGCGCAGGAAGTAGTTATCGACATCGTGCAGTGAGATGGTTTGTTCCACATTATGACCAAATTCATGAACACCTATGTTATAACCTTTGTAGTCCATACCATTATCACCGATGCGTGTACGCAGGAGAGAGTTGTCGGATTTCATCATGGATTCCCATGCGTGGCCAGCTCCTACTGAAGGATCAACAGTAACATGATCACAGATAAAATTGGCTTTTTCTTTGGTGAAGCCTAATTTGGTGAGGATGTTGGGCAGGTCTTTGGCAAAAGCTTCTGTATTGGGGTATTTTTTTCTTGTCAGTTCATCCAGTTTCTGCTGATCCATTGTACTACGGGCTTTGAATCCGTCATACCATATATCGAAAGGTTGTAATTTGCGTCCTAAACGTTTAGAGATAAGTTCCGCCACTTCTTTGACCTGAGGAGACGACAATAAATCTTTGAATAACTTTTCAGCTTGTTCTACGGAAATCTCGTATTCATCCTCAAACTTGCGGGTGATAAAGTTGTCAGTTTCATAATATTCATCAGATGCCTTAATAGCTTTAAAGTTGCGGAGCAAGTGTTCATAACGTTTATTGTTCTCTGGTTTCCCTTTTATCTCAACACGCTGCACATAGGTTTGGTTAGTGGAAGGATACCAAATATATTCATCCTTGTTGATGACATCCTCAGCAATAGTTTGATCGGTGATACGTGTAAGAATATTATATATGATTTCCTGTTTATCAGGTCCACTTACAGGATCGCTATAGGCCGCCTTNNGCCCTATTGGTGAAAACGTCTCCCAAACGCACGTAACCCCACTGTCTGGTGGTCCAGTTCTCACCGTTATTCACTTTCTCACGAAGGGTGAAATGGGGAAAGTTGATAATAACTATGAAAGCAAGTTTGTTGTTAAACATGTCCTCATTAAAATGAGCCAGGCCATTGTAAGCGCCGAAGATGTCATCAACAGGAAGATAATCGTATCCTCTCACGTGAGAAGGACGAAGCAACTCAATAGTGACACGGTTATTGTGACCCAGGATAGTTTCAAAATTGGTGCATAATCTTTCAAACAATTGGTCCTTTTCTTCCAAATTTTTGCAGAAGTTCTTGGAGCAGAAATCTACAAACTCATCGTGAGAACCATCTGCGGATGTCCAAAATGAAGCAGCTTGGTTCAAGCCCCTGTCAATGAGTTTTTCGGAGATGGTACAGCCTTTCTTCATGATGGCCGCTTTAGCTCTCGAACATGTACTTTCGGTAATGTATCTGTTTGAAGGAGATGCATTTAACATAACGATGGAAACTAATAAAACTGTGAAAGACAAATAGATTTTTTTCATAAATACTGATTTGAGAAATGTGATAATTATCAAGTTTTTTTTCAATAAACAATGTTGTTTTTTTCTGCATGCAAAAGTAGCAAAAAAAATCTTAGAAAAAAAGTACAACGTAAGAAAAAAAGTTGTATTTTTGCAACCTCATTTCACGAGAGATGAGCATCGGGGTGTGGCGCAGTTGGCTAGCGCACTTGCATGGGGTGCAAGGGGTCGAAAGTTCGAGTCTTTTCACCCCGACGAAAAAAAAGAGGAACGTTATCGTTCCTCTTTTTTATGTACTTTCGAGTCAAGTTTACTCGGGCTGCTGGCATAATTCTGTCAGCACACTGCAGGTTGACTTGGGATGTAGGAAGCCTATCATCAGATTCTCGGCACCTTTGCGGGGAGCTTTATCGATGAGACGAACGCCTTTTTCTTCAACTTCGGTCAGCGAGTCGGCAACCTTATCCACGTTGAAGGCGATATGATGGATGCCTTCACCTTTATTGGCAATGAATTTTGCAATAGTGCTTTCTTCGCATGTGGGTTCCAACAGTTCGATTTTTGTCTGACCTACTTTGAAAAATGCGGTCTTGACCTTCTGGTCGGCTACTTCCTCAATATTGTAACATTTCAGACCCAATACGTTTTCATAATAAGGGATTGCCTGATTCAGGTCTTTAACGGCAATGCCGATGTGTTCGATGTGAGTGATGTTCATTATTAATAATATTAAGTTGTTAGATTGTCATAATGGTTTATTCGACTTATTATTTTGTGATTTCATGGATGTCAGTCATGATCTTTTTTGCCAAATGCTCGGCTTGGCTTTCTGTGCCAGCTTCCGCATAAATGCGGATGATAGGTTCTGTGTTGGATGACCTCAAATGTACCCAGCTGTTGTCGAAATCAATTTTGACACCGTCAACACGATTCACCTCATATTGCTTATACAGTTCAGCCATATTGTCCAGAATTTTCTTGACATTCATGGAAGGTTGCAACTCTATTTTGTTTTTGGAGATGAAATAGGCTGGATACTGCATGCGGATTTCCGAGCAGCTTTTCTTGCTTTTAGCCATATAGCTAAGGAATAGTGCAACTCCTACCAATGCATCTCGGCCATAGTGCAGGGCGGGGTAAATCACACCTCCGTTGCCCTCGCCACCTATAATGGCGTTAGTCTCTTTCATTTTGGCCACCACATTCACTTCGCCTACGGCGGCGGCATTGTATTCTACGCCATGCTGACGGCTAACATCACGCAATGCTCTTGAGGAGGAGAGGTTGGATACAGTGTTGCCTTTCTCGTTCTGGAGAATATAATCAGCGACCGCAACCAAGGTGTATTCTTCCACAAACATTTCCCCGTCTTCTTTGACAATAGCCAGACGGTCCACATCAGGATCAACCACAAAGCCCACATCATATTTGTGACGTTTCATCTCGTTGGATATTTCCGACAAGTGTTCGGGTATGGGTTCGGGGTTATGCGGGAAAATACCGGTCGGTTCTCCGTAAAGGAGTTTGATTTTGGTGACCCCAAGTCTTTCCAAAAGAGGCTTCAAGGCTATGCCGCCTGTGGAGTTGACACAATCAATAATAACTGACAGATCGGCTTTTGCTATAGCTTTGGCATCGACCAAAGGCAACTTCATAATAGCATCGATATGGTCGTTAATGGCATTGTCGTATAACGTGTAACTGCCCAAGTGTTTGATATCGGCATATTCGAAATCCTGCTTTTCAATAATGTCCAACAACAGTTTACCCTCTTCACCTGAGATGAATTCCCCTTTGTTATTGAGAAGTTTCAATGCATTCCATTGCATTGGGTTGTGGCTGGCTGTAATGATGATACCCGCATCGGCATGTTGCAAAATCACAGCCATTTCGACAGTTGGGGTAGTGGACAGACCTAAGTCCATAACATCCACTCCCATAAATTGTAGCGTACTGCATACTAATTTATTAACCTTGTCACCTGAAATGCGAGCGTCACGTCCAACAATCAGAGTCAGTTTTTTCTGGCTGTCATTTCGCCTTAGAAACATTACGAAAGCGGTTGTGAATTGAACAATATCAATGGGGGTGAGGTTGTCTCCGGCTTTTCCACCGATAGTTCCTCTAATACCTGAGATGGATTTTATTAAAGACATCGTTTTAATTTTTAAAAATAGACTGCAAAGATACAAAAAAATCGTATTTTTGCAGCCCAAAAAATTGAAAAATGAAGAAAATATCCACACTTTGTCTTATGCTTTTCTGCTTATCCTCTTTTTTGTTCGCACAATCAGATCTTTATGATACGCATCCTGCTTTCCCTTATCGTTTGACAGCAGAAGAGCAACTGTTGATGCACACTTTGCCAGGAAAGGCCCAACGACAAGCTACTCAAGCACCGCAGGGACCAGTGACAGCTGTGGCCGAGTTCCAACCCATGGAAGGGGTGATTGTGGCTTATCCTTTGGGAATCCCTGTAAGCCTGGTAAAAAGTTTTTCGGAGATTACTCAGGTAAAAGTGTTGGCAAATAACTCCAATGCCATTAGTTCCGCCACTCAGAATTTCACACAGCAGGGCGTAAACATGTCAAATGTGACTTTTTGGACTGTTCCTCACGATTCTTATTGGACTCGTGATTATGGTCCTTGGTTCATTATTGACGGTAATGAAGAGGTGAATATTGTGGACTTTACCTACAATAGGCCGCAGCGTGTAAACGATGATGCCGCAATGAATTATATCGCTTCCAATTTAAATTGCACCTTGTATGCCATGCCGATAGTACATACGGGAGGTAATTATATGTGCAATGGCTATGGTACAGCGGCTTCTACCCAATTGGTGCTGGATGAGAATCCTAACGAGACAGCCACCTCCATCAGTCAGATATTTCAGGAATACTTGGGTATTGATGATTATCTGATTATAGATGATCCTATGGATGATTACATCTACCATATTGATTGTTGGGGAAAGTTTTTGGGAGTGGACAAAGTGTTGGTCGCCCAGGTACCTACTAGCGATTACCGCTATAATGATTATGAGGCTGCTGCGGCAGTGTTTGCAAATGCGACAACACCCTGGGGTAATCATTATCAGGTATATAGAGTTTTCGAGCCAGGTTCTGGATGGACAGCTACCCCTTATACCAACTCGTTAATATTGAATGATCATGTGTTTGTACCTGTGGCTGGTTCTCAATATGATGACGATGCTATAGAAGTATATCAGCATGCTATGCCTGGTTATACGATTGTTCCGGTGATGCAGACTTATAGTGCATCATGGGAAAATACCGATGCTTTGCATTGTCGTACTCATGAGATTGCTGATCGCGGTATGTTGTATATCAAGCACTATCCCTTGTTGGGTGTGCGGGAAATCACAGAAGATCCTGTGCTGAGTGTGGAAATCAAGGCACTTAGCGGACAGTCGTTGGTGACGGATTCAGTTATGGTTTATTATCGTATTAATAACGGCACATGGCAAAATGTGGGCATGAGTTCTGTTGGAGGAAATAATTTTGAAGCATCTTTGTCAGGGTTGCAAAACGCTGATACCGTTGACTATTATATTTTCGCCAAAGACCAGTCTGGACGTAGAGAGTGTCATCCATATATTGGAGCCGCCGATCCGCATCGTTTTGTGGTTAATAGATCTGATGCTATTACTGAGACACAAGCTCAACCATCCATCTTGTTATACCCTAATCCTGCTGTGGACCATTTTGTGGTAAGAGGAGATAATCTTTCTGAAATAAAAGTGTATAATTCACTGGGACAATATATTTATGGAAATATGATGCAGGATGGAACTAATACCTTTAATTGTCAAGAGTGGCCATCTGGTGTATATTATATAAATGTATATATGTTAAATGGAGAAAAAGTCAACAGAAAGATAGTGAAATTGTAACGTGATTGGTCACATAATAAAAAGACCCGTCTTTGCAGGCGGNNATTATTCGAAAGACAGGATGGCTTTCTTGATAATTTCGATAGCTTCACGCAGCTCTTCTTCGCTGATAACCAATGGGGGAGCGAAACGGATGATGTGCTGGTGAGTAGGTTTGGCCAAAACGCCCATTTCTTTCATCTTCACGCAAACATCCCAAGCTTCTTTGCCATTGGTTGGGCGGATGATGATGGCGTTCAACAAACCTTTACCGCGAACCTGCTGAATCATTGGGCTATTCACCTTGCTCATTTCATCGCGGAAGATTTTTCCAAGATATTCGGCGCGTTCAGCCAGTTTTTCTTCTTTCACCACTTCCAAAGCAGCAATACCCACACGACAAGCAACGGGGTTGCCACCGAAAGTTGAACCGTGTTCACCGGGTTTGATGTTCAGCATGATGTCGTCGTCAGCCAAAACTGCAGACACGGGCATTGTACCGCCTGACAGAGCCTTACCTAAGATGAGGATGTCGGGACGAACGCCTTCATGGTCGCAGCACAGCATCTTACCTGTACGGGCGATACCAGTCTGAACCTCGTCAGCGATGAACAATACGTTGTGAGCCTTGCACAGGTCATAACATTTCTTCAGATAACCTTCATCGGGAACATAAACACCGGCTTCACCTTGGATAGGTTCAACGAGGAAACCGCATACCATAGGATCTTCCAGAGCCTTTGCTAATGCATCAACATCGTTGTAAGGGATTTTGATGAAACCAGGGGTGAAGGGACCGAATCCTTTATATGCATCGGGATCGATAGACAGTGACACGATAGTAATGGTACGACCGTGGAAGTTGCCTTCGCAAACGATGATTTTAGCTTGGTTTTCGGGCAGACCTTTTTTGTCGTATCCCCAACGGCGGCAAAGTTTCAAAGCAGTTTCGTCAGCTTCTGCACCAGAGTTCATGGGCAACACTTTGTCGTAACCGAAAGTCTCGGTAACATATTTTTCATAGGGTCCGAGGCAGTCATTGTAGAATGCACGTGAGGTCAGCGTCACTTTCTGAGCCTGATCAATCATGGCTTCGATGATTTTCGGGTGGCAGTGACCTTGGTTGACTGCTGAATAAGCTGACAGGAAATCGAAATATTTCTTGCCTTCTACATCCCATACGAAGGG
>LXOW01005991.1_pt1 | contig 18364 bp, 18 predicted proteins | sample 1368591 | NCBI WGS metagenome assembly LXOW01 (sample SAMN04884650, study PRJNA319009) | bovine gut metagenome | isolation source: Cow rumen | host: Bos taurus | place: Italy: Legnaro (PD) | collected 2014-07-09 | reverse complement strand
CGCTCCGATATGGTTCCTCGGAGCGAAGGGGCAACATGGCGGCCAACGACGCGAAGCCAGGGGCCGTCCCTACGGGCGGGTGCGTTCCGTGGCGCACTGGTGTGCGCCGCTACAGAGGCGGGTTTGCCTCGCGGACGGCTGAGTGCCGTCCCTACGGGCGGGTGCGTTCCGTGGCGCACTGGTGTGCGCCGCTACGGAGGTGGATTCGCCTCGCGGACGGCAGAGTGCCGACACTACATTATTTGTCGGGGTGCGGGAGGCGGGCAGATTGGCGGCGCTGCAATTAGCTGGAGAGAGGGCGGCTTTGGGACGCCCCCCTCATCTTCGTCATTTAGATGCCACGACGGACGTTCTGGCGAACCAGGGCCCGGTGGAGCTTGGCTTCGGCCAGCTTGATATCCCGTTGGGAAAGGCCATCTTGGGACATGATTGCCCGAGCCTTCTTCTCTGCGGCCTTAGCACGGTCCAGATCAATCTGGTCAGCCCACTCAAAGGTAGTGGCCACCAGACGGACCGCGCCATTATGAACAGCCACCATGCCGCCGATACAGGCAGCCCGGCGCACCTTCCCCTCGGCCTCCGTAATCACAGCCTCTCCCATGCCGAGAGGGGCCACGTAATCAATATGCCTAGGCAAAATGCCAATAATCCCATCCTGGGTGCGGACAGAGAGCTTCTCCGCCTCCCCCTCAAAGACCAGGCCGTCCGGGGTCACGACTTGAAGATGGAAGGTCATTTGCCTTCACTCCCCTTCTTGTACTTCTCCACCACCTCGTCGATGGAACCGGCGTAGAGGAAATAGGACTCAGGAATCTCGTCGTGCTTGCCCTCAATGATTTCCTTGAAGCCCCGGACTGTCTCCTTCAGAGGCACGTACTTGCCGTCATAGCCGGTAAACTGCTCCGCCACATGGAAGGGCTGGGACAGGAAACGCTGGACCTTCCGGGCGCGGTTGACCGTCAGGGTGTCCTCCTCGGAAAGCTCGTCCATGCCCATGATGGCGATGATGTCCTGGAGCTCCTTATAGCGCTGGAGAATGCGCTGCACGCCCCGGGCCACCTCGTAATGCTCGCGGCCCACCACCTCGGGGGTCAGGATGCGGGAGGTGGAGTCCAGGGGGTCCACTGCGGGATAGATGCCCAGGGACGCAATGCCCCGGTCCAGAACCGTGGTGGCGTCCAGGTGGGCAAAGGTGGTGGCGGGGGCCGGGTCCGTCAGGTCGTNNCCGTCAGGTCGTCCGCAGGGACGTAGACCGCCTGGACGGAGGTGATGGAGCCCTTCTTGGTGGAGGTGATGCGCTCCTGGAGGGCGCCCATTTCGGTGGCCAGGGTGGGCTGGTAGCCCACGGCGGAGGGCATACGGCCCAGCAGTGCCGAAACCTCGGAGCCCGCCTGGGTGAAGCGGAAGATATTATCAATAAACAGCAGCACGTCCTGGTTCTTCACGTCGCGGAAATACTCCGCCATGGTCAGACCCGCCAGGCCCACGCGCATACGAGCTCCGGGGGGCTCGTTCATCTGACCGTAGACCAAGGCCGTCTTGGAAAGGACGCCGGATTCCTTCATTTCGTAGTACAGGTCGTTACCCTCACGGGTCCGCTCGCCGACGCCTGTAAACACAGAGTAGCCGTTGTGCTCCGTGGCGATGTTATAGATTAGCTCCTGGATCAGCACCGTCTTGCCCACGCCAGCGCCGCCGAAGAGGCCGATCTTGCCGCCCTTGGCGTAGGGGCAGATCAGGTCCACGACCTTGATGCCGGTCTCCAGAATCTCCGTGGTGCTCTCCTGCTCGTCATAGCTGGGCGCGGGGCGGTGGATGGGCCAGCGCTCAACGGTGACCGGGGCGGGCATATTGTCGATGGGACGGCCCAGCAGATTGAACATTCGGCCCAGGCACTCCTCCCCCACGGGGACGGTAATGGGCTTGCCGGTATCAAGGGCCTCAATGCCCCGCTGGAGGCCGTCCGTGGAGGACATGGCAACGCAGCGGACCACGTCGTCGCCAATATGCTGGGCAACCTCGGCAGTCAGCTTGGTTTCGCCGTTATAGACCTCGATGGCGTTCAGCAGGGCTGGCAGCTCGCCGTTTTCAAAGCGCACGTCAATGACCGGGCCCATGATCTGGACCACGGTACCTTTGTTTTTGTTTGCCATATTTGTTACTCCTTGTTCAGAGTTCAGGGTTCAGCCGGTCGGACGGCAGAGTGCCGTCCCTACTGTTCTGCACCGGCGACGATCTCGGTGATCTCCTGGGTGATGGCGCCCTGGCGGGCCCGGTTGTAGCGCAGGCTCAGGCCGGAGATCATCTCCTCGGCGTTCTTGGTGGCGGCGTCCATGGCGGTGCGGCGCGCGCCCTGCTCAGAGGTCACTGACTCGCAGAGAGCGCCGTAAATCAGGCCGCCAAGATACTCGGGAATGATCGCGTCGAATACGGAAATGCTGTCCGGCTCGTAGAGGGTAAGGCTCTCGGAATTCGTATCACCGGGCCGGGGATGATAGGTCAAGGGAAGCAGGTCCAGCACTGCGGGAGACTGGGAGAGCATGGAGACAAAATTGGTGTAAACCACGCTGACCGCGTCATATTCTCCGGCCAGGAAGCCCCTGCTCAGCATCTTCGCCAGAGAGAAGCAGTCTCCCACATGAACATCCGCCGCCACTGCATAGGTCTCAGTCAGAATATCCAGCTTTCTGGCCCGGAAAAATTCCAGGCACTTCTTGCCGAGGGGAACCACACAGACGTTTTTCCCCTCCATCTGGGCGAAGGCCAGCTTGAACACGTTGCTGTTGTAGCCGCCGGCAAGACCGCGGTCGCCGCCGATGACCACGTAGCAGGTCTTCTTGATCTCCCGCTTTTCCAGATAGGGAGAAGAGAAGTCCTCGGTGTTATTGGCAATGGTGTTAAGGGTGTCGAATAGAATCTCAAAGTAGGGACGGGAGCTGGCCACCCGCTCCTGGGCGCGGCGCAGCTTGGAGGCAGCCACCATTTCCATGGCCTTGGTGATCTGCTTGGTGCTTTCCATGCTCTTGATGCGAAGCTTGATGTCCTTCATGGAAATGCCAGCCATGTGTCATGCCTCCTTCCTCAGTGGGTCTTTTTAAATTCCGCAATATAGGCGTTCAACGCCTGCTTCAGCGTCTCCTCGCTTTCCTCGGAGAGGACCTTCGTCTCCACGATGGCGCGCAGCAGCTTGTGGGCGTGGGTGTCGAGATACCGGAACAGGCCCTGCTCAAACTCGTGGACCTGGGTGACCTCGATGTCCTTCAGATAGCCGTTGACCACGGCGTAGATGATGCAGACCTGGAGCTCCACGGGAACCGGGGCGTTGTTGGACTGCTTGAGCACCTCCACGATGCGGGCGCCCTGGGCCAGACGGTCCTTGGTGTCCTTGTCCAGATCGGAGCCGAACTGGGCGAAGCTCTGCAGCTCCCGGTACTGGGAGTAGAGCAGCTTCAGGGAACCGGCAACCTTTTTCAGGGCCTTGATCTGGGCCGCGCCGCCCACGCGGGAGACGGAAATGCCCGGGTTGATGGCAGGCATGACGCCGGCGTGGAAAAGCTCGGTCTCCAGGAAGATCTGGCCGTCGGTGATGGAAATGACGTTGGTGGGAATGTAGGCGGAGACGTCGCCCGCCTGGGTCTCAATGATGGGCAGGGCCGTCAGAGAGCCGCCGCCGTACTCCGGCGCCATCCGGGCCGCCCGCTCCAGCAGACGGGAGTGGAGATAGAAGACGTCGCCGGGATAGGCCTCGCGTCCGGGGGGACGGCGGATCAGCAGGGAGATGGCACGGTAGGCCACCGCGTGCTTGGAAAGGTCGTCGTAGACCACCAGCACGTCCTTGCCCTGGGCCATGAAATACTCGCCCATGGTGCAGCCCGCGTAGGGAGCGATATACTGCATGGGGGCCAGCTCCGAGGCCGTGGCGGAAACCACGATGGTGTAGTCCATGGCACCGCCCACGGTCAGGGTGTTGACGATCTGGGCCACGGTGGAGCGCTTCTGACCGATGGCCACGTAGATGCAGATCACATCCTTGCCCTTCTGGTTGAGGATGGTATCCGTGGCGATGGTGGTCTTGCCGGTCTGGCGGTCGCCGATAATCAGCTCTCGCTGGCCCCGGCCAATGGGGATCATGGCGTCGATGGCCTTGATGCCGGTCTGCAGGGGGACGGAGACGGACTTGCGCTCGATGACGCCGGGGGCGGGCACCTCGATGGGGCGATACTTCTCAATGGAGAGTCTCCCCTTGCCGTCGATGGGCTCGCCCAGGGCGTTGACCACGCGGCCGATCAGCTCCTCGCCCACGGGGACGGAGACGACCTTGCCGGTGCGCTTGACGGTATCGCCCTCGCGGATGCCCTCGTCGGAGCCCAGGATGACCAGAGAAACGGAGTGCTCCTCCAGATTCTGCGCCATGCCGTAGGTTCCGTTGGGAAACTCGACCAGCTCGTTGACCATGCACTTTTCCAGCCCCGCGGCCCGGGCAATGCCGTCGCCCAGGGAGAGGATGGTGCCGGTCTCGCTCTGCTCGATCTTGGTTTCATAGTTTTTAATCTGATAACGAATGATCTTCGTTATTTCATCCGGTCTGAATTCCATGGTTTACCTGCTTTCTTTTTTCAAAGTACCGTTTCGGAAAGCGTTTTTTCGATGCCAGCCAGGCGGCTACGGATGGTGCCATCCAAAGCCTTGCCGTCATATTCCAGGCGGATGCCCCCCAGAACTGTGGGGTCAATTCGGTATTGAAGGTCCACCTGCTTGCCCGTAAGGGATTGCAGCCGCAGACGCAGCTTCTCCCGCAACGGCTCTGCCAGCGGAGACGCAGTGATGGCCACCGCGTCCAGAATGCCAAGATCCACGTTGCGGCGGCGGCGATACTGAATGGCGCAATCCTTCAACTCCCGGATGTGGCCCCGCTCACAGAGCAGCTTCAAAAAGTGCAGCAGATAGGGGTGGACCCGGCCCGCAAAGGCCTCGTCCAACGCCGCCAGCCGCTCAGGCTTGGGCAGGTTGGGGGCGCTGAGCAGACGGGCATAATCGGGAGTCTGCTCCAGCAGATCCTTGACCTGGGAAAGCTGACCGTAGATCTGCTCGTCCAGGCCCTCGTCCCGGGCCAACTCATAGAGGGCGTCGGCGTAGTTCTTGGCAATCTGGGTCATACCTGATCCCCCATCTGGCGCAAGAAGCCCTCAACCAGGCGCTCCTGATCCTTTTCGTTCAGCTCCCGCTCCACGACTTTACCGGCAATGTCCAGAGCAATTCTGGAGATATCGCCCTTGACCTCGTTGAGGGCCTTTTTCTTTTCCAGGGCGATGTCGTTCCCGGCCTTCTGGCGCAGGGCGTCGGCGTCCCGGCGGGCCTGACGGATGATCTCGTCGCTGCGGCGGTTGGCCTCCAGGGTGGCGTCCGCCACGATTTGGGCGGAGGTCTCCTTTGCCTGATCCAGCTTCCGGGTATAGTCCGCCCGCATGGACTCGGCGTCCCGCTTAGCGGCGTCGGCGTCGGCGTAAAGCCCGTCGATCTCCCTCTGCCGGTCGTCAATCATCTTGTTGACAGGCTTGAAGAGGAATTTTTTCAAAATGAGAAACGTGAGCACCATGTTCAGCAGCGTGAACAGGGCGGTCCAGGGATTAAAGCCAATGAAGTTCTCAAACCCCGGCATTGGAGAATCCCTCCCTTTCTTTGGTCTTGAACTCCAACGGTCTTAGAACACGAAGAGCAGCAGAAGCGCGATAACCAGGGAGTAGATACCGGTGGTCTCCGCAACGGCGCAGCCCACGAGCATGTTGGTACGCAGGTTGCTGGTGGATTCGGGCTGACGGGCCATGCCCTCCAGGGCCTTGCCCACGGCGTTGCCTTCGCCGATGGCGGGGCCGATGGCGCCGATACCCATGCAAAGACCGGCGCCCAGCGCGCAGGCAGCCTTGACGATCGCCTCAGTAAGTTCCATTGTTTGTTCCTCCTAAGTAATATGGTAAAAGGGTTGATCCCAAAGGATTACGAATTGGTTTTTTCTTCCGGCGCGGGGCAGTTGCTGGAAATGTAGATCATGGTGAGCAGGCTGAACACAAAGGCCTGGATCACACCGGAAAATACGTCGAAATAGAGGGACAGGACGGCAGGCAGGCCCAGGGTCAGAACCGGCACCTGCATGGGGCCCTCGCAGATAAAGCAGATGGCCACAAAGCCCATGGCGGCCAGCACGATGCCCAGGACGGTCTTGGTCTTGTCCTTATGGCCGATCAGCAGAACAATGCCAACCAGCAGCACCGCCAGCGCAGCAAACCAGATCACGCCGCAGGCAAGGCCGTTCAATTGGGGGTAGGCTCTGCCGGTCAGACTCCAAAGCCAGTCCAGCAGCCCAAGAGCGCCGAGGGCTGCGCAGAGGATGCCAACCAGCAGGGGCAGCTTTTTCCGCTTGCCCCCCGCCTTGGGGCGGGACAGGAACAGCAGGCCGACGCCCACTGCCAGCAACACCAGCGTCACCGCCACGGAAGCGGAGCCGATTAGCTTCAACACACCGGCTGACGCGCCGGAAAGGGCCCAGTAGATCAGGGCGGTAATAACGCCGCCGCCCGCGATGTTGCCGAAGTGACGGAAGGCCAGGGACACGGGCTGGGCGATCTCGGAGACGATATTCATGGGCGTCATGACGGCGATGGGCTCGGTAAAGCCCTTGAGCCAGGCCAGGAAGCCGTTGTTCTTGATGGACTCATACCAGCAGATAAAGCTGACCAGCACCGCCCAGGTCATGGTGGTGCTGATGTCGGCGGTGGAGGAGCGGAGAATGCCGGTCATGCCCAGCAGCGTCCCCAGCAGGGAGGAAAGAAACACCGTAGCGATAAAGGGCGTCCAGTGGGCGTTGTGGTCGCCCATGGCCTCCTTGACCATGCCGGTGATCACCGTGACGGCCTTCTCCGCCAGGACCTGACGCTTGCCGGGCCGCTTGGTGAGGTTTCTACCCATCAGAACGCCGCCTACACACAGCAGAATCGTCACCACAAAGGAGGTCACCAGGGTCTGGGTGATGGGAATACCGCCGAAGATGGGAATGGTAAAGTATATTTTCGGTCCGTTGATCGTCATTTCAGATCATCCGTCCTTTCTTCTGAAAAATTCGCCCACATAAATCAGTACGCGGAACATGGCCAGGGGAATCACCATGGCGACCACATTGCAGTACCCGCTCTTGGCCCCGACCACCAAAATTGCAATCATCAGCAGAAAGCGGCCCGCCATAGAGAGGCTGATCACCCGTTTGCCCCGGACCGGATCTCCGGCCTCGGCCCGGGCCGCCGCCGCGTAGACGCCAACCGCCATCAAAAAGTAGTTCAAAATCGCCGTGACCGCGCCGATCCCGCCGCCCAGCAGAACCTTCCCGTCCAGCTTGTGCAGCAGGCCGAAGGCTCCGTAGAGCAGCCCCAGGCAGATCAGCTCTCCCAGGGCAAGAATCAGGAGTTCCCGGCAGGTTTGTTGTTTGTCGTTTCGATCATTCATGGTGATTGTAGCCCTTTGGGGGCTGTACCTCATCCTGTTTCATCATTTGGTTCAGCGTCTTGAAGCTGTTGATCAGGCCGCCGACGCCTCCCAGGAGGCCCAGAAGAATCCCCACCAGGACGGTCCAGCCGCCCCAGCCCTTGCTGTTGTGCAGCCAGACCCCCAGGAGAATGAAGCCTGCCAGCGGAACCGCCACGGACAGGCCAAGCTGGGTCAACCAGACAAGATACCGCAGGACCTTCAAATATCCGCCCATCGCAGCCTCCCATCCGGCAACTCGAACTTCTCCCCATCGTAACCTATCTTGGGTATTATACCGTTTTCAGGCACAAAATGCAAGGGTAAAGTACAAATTTTTTCCGCTGTCTATGGTCCGGACAAAACCGCAAACCAGCCGCGGAGATAGGGCCTCCGCGGCTGGTTTGCAGCATATCATGGTTCCCCGCCGGACCACACAGACAGGGCCAGCAGGAAGGTCAAAATCTCCGCCCGGTTGCAGGTCTTCTGGGGAGAAAAGATTTGGGGGCCAGTGCCGCCGGTGATTCCCGCCTCCACTGCCCAGAGAACCGCCTGGTAGTAGAAGTCTCCCGCGTGCACGTCGTCAAAGGGACAGTCTGCTCCGGCTTCCCCCTTCGGCTTTCCCGCCAGATTCCAGAGGAAGGTCACTACCTCGCCCCGGGTACAGGGGGCATCCGGGGCAAAGACAGTCTTGCTTTTTCCGGCGGTGATGCCCTGCTCCACCGCCCAAAGCACCGGCTGAACGTAATAGCTTCCGGCCTTCACGTCCCGGAAGGGAAGGCTGTCCCCCGCCGGGGTGGGACGGCCGGAATAAGCCCAGAGGAAGGTCACAATCTGCGCCCGGGTGCAGACCTCGCAGGGGGCGAACCGGGTGTTGGAAACGCCGCTGGCAATTCCCCGCTCCAGGGCCCAGCAGATGGGCCGGTAGGACCAATGGGACTGCTTCGGCAGGTCCGTCAGGGTGGTTTTGACCTTCTCTCCCGCCTCGTTTACATAATAATGATGGAAGGGCAGGACAAGCTTCCCATTTGCCTTGGCCTTTCCGGTCAGACTGACCGCCGACTTGTCAAACAGAATGCCGGAGCCAGGCTTCACATTGCAGATCTCATAGCTCGTTCCCTGAACAAGATTCCGGCAGAAGGAGGAAACCCCGGCGGCGGCAAGCTTCCCGTCCAGCTTTACGTCGAAAACCGCCCAGCCCTTGGAAGAGGATGCGGAGGCCCCGTCCAGCAGGGCGCTTACCTGGAACTGGACTGTCCGCCCGGCATTTGCCTCCGCAGGGGCTTTGAGCAAGAAAACGAACCAGGAGCGCAGGGTGGACCGGGAGATGGTCTGATCCCAGCGGATCACGCAGGTCCCGTCATAGTTACAGTCGGAATAAGTAACCGTATCGCCGCTGACGGCGGTGACGTAGATGGAATGGGCGTAGGAGGAATTGCCGTATTTGTTGAAGCGGACGATATCTCCGGCCTTGAGATCATCCAGGCTGGCCTTGTAATAGAGCTTCACCCAGCCCCCCGTCTCTCCGTGGCTCTGGGGATCAAAGCCCGATACGTCGTGGCCCAGCTTGTCGGCGTAGCCCCAGCACTGGTAGGACAGCTCCTTCCCTTCCGGGGCGTAGCCGTTGCAGGTCTGCTTGGCGGTGCCGCAGTAGCCGTTGTGCTTGGGGCAGGGCGTTTCGGTCCAGCCGTCCTGGTTGTTGTATTGCATCCCGGTGCCCAGATTCGGCATGTGATTCCAGTATTTTCCATGGGGGAATTTCTCCCGGAGGTTGGCCAGGCCCATGCTCCGCATCTCCCCAGCCGGAACCAGCACGTCCCCCAGGTCGGACGCACGATTCGGCATCTCGCTTACTGTTCCGGCGGCAAGGTCCCAGGTGTAGATCACAGCCTCATCCCGCATATAGCAGAGCTTCGTCTCGTTTTCCAGCCAGAAGCAAGTCACGTCGCTGACAACCGGCGTCCCCTCTCCGTCGCGGAGGAGCAGCACCTCCCCGCCGGTGAGGACGTAGAGCCCCGCCGGACTGCGGGCAAAGCGTTCCACCTTTTCATCAAAGGACAGCACATCCAAAATCTCCCCAGTATCCGGGTCCAGGGTCAGGAGCCGACAGTCCGCGCAGACCAGCAGGCGGCCCTCCCAGTAGAGGACCTGGTCCACCGGCCAATCCGTGAGGGGGGCGGTCTCGGGTCCGGCCTCCGCCCGTCCGGTGCAGCTTACCGGCTGGGGCTCCATCCGGGCGGCCATCAGGCAGCCGTCTCCCATGGTGTCCACATACCAGCAGGTTCCGTCATAGGCGGCCTCCCGGTCGCTGTTGCAGAATCGGTCGGCATCTTCCAGCGTTGCAGGGAATTGGCCCACAGCGGAAGCCGTCGGCAGGGCAGAACCCAGCATCACGCAAACCAGAAAGAGCACGAAAAAACGCTTGCACATGGGAAACCCTCCTGTGTCATAGGATCGTGCTGTAGCATAAGCCTACGATACCATAGTTTACATATGTTTGCAAGCGTTTTTCTTTTTATTCAGTTCCAATTTATCCCAGTTCAGTCGCACTGCACGGGCGCACGGTGTGCGCCCCTACAGCGGAACCGGGACCCCATAGGCGCTCCCCTACGCAAAATGGGTTTTCCACGGAGGCAGCGCCTTCCATGCCTCAGTCCCCATCACCCAGTCGATGAGCCCATTGCACACGGACAGGTAGCTCCGTTCCTTGGGGTCCTCCGGTTCATAGGAATCGTTCAAGTTCACCACGCGAATGGTCTTCTCCTGCCCTTTGACGCGGACGGTGAGAATCCGGCACGCCGATGGCTTGGAAAACCCGCAGGCCATCTCATATTCATCCGGGTAAGAATTCCAATCCAGGGATTGCAGCAGTTCCCAGCAGTACGCCCTGTCCGCGTCTGTAGGCTGATACTCCGTCGCCAGGTCCGCAATTCTGTCCTTGACCAGCTTTCCCGTCAGGCTGTCATAGGAGCTGTTTTCAACGCAGTTCCATCGAATGGCAAAGGAAAAATCCTCCGGGACTCCCTGCTTCGGGGCAGTCGTCTCACTGCCGGACTCTTTCTCTGTATCACAGGCCCCCAGCAGGACAGCGAGCCAAACGCAAATCACAATCATAACAATCTTTCGCATGGTTTCCGTTCCTTTCCCGTCCCGGCACTCCGTCAGGGCTGATTGACAATACCCACAAAGATGGGCAGGCCCTCGTTGTTGGTGACCACAAGGAGGAAGGGGCGGTCCAGGGTCAGCTCCGCCCGCTCGGACTCTTCCGGTTCGGCTGCGTCCCAGCTATAATAAGTGTAAGCCGCCCCGAGGACGCCGTCCTCGTCCACCGCGACCCGCGCCCCATGCTGGGCCCTGGATACGGTGATCGACTCTTCCACGTCGGTCATCAGCGGGGAGAAGTCGGCCCGCTCCGGGTCAAAAATCGCGCTGACGCCCATTTCCTGCAGCATTCCAGTCAGATCAAGCTGGGCGCTCACGTCAAACTCCGGCACCGTCAGCAACAGCTCCACCTTACGGCTGTCAGTGCTGCTGCGGCCCTGTTCGCTGAGCAGGAAATTCAAAGCGTTCGCGTTTTCAAGAAGCTGCTCCGGGCTTACGCCCTCGTCTGGCAGGAGAAAATACATCTCCCCGCCACCGTCCAACGCCGCGCCGGCAGCTTGGAAGCCCTCGCCGGTATAGAGGGTATGCTCATACAGCACGCGCTGCATAAACGGAGTCTTCTGATCGTAACCCGGGCTGTGGAAAAGCTGATCCTCCTCCATCCGGGAGAAGCCGCCGACCCAGGAGGCTTTGTAATAAAGCGTACTCACCAGGGCCGCCACGGTTTCCGTGTTCATGTTGACGTCCCGAATCTGATCGGCCAACAGACCATGGGTCTGCTCGTTCATCCAGGCCCGCAGCGTGTCGTTGTAGGCTTCCTCTCCCATGGGACCGGAGTAGACAGACGCATAATAGTCCCCTGCCAGTCTTTGCACCGTCTCGTCGTTGTAAACGGTCCCGTCGCGGAGCCAGAGGGAGTTTGCCAGCACCTCCGTCAGCCGTCCGTCATCGCAGTAATTGGCCTGCCAGAGGGCTTTGGCCTGCGTCCGCAGGGTTTCCAGGTCCGGCACATGCAGAAGGGCAAGCAGTTCTTCCCGGCTCTCCCCTTCCGTGGTCTCCGCCAGCATAGCCAAAGCCATGTAGATGTTCAAGGGAGAAACCACCCGGTTCTCCGTCCCGGTTCCGGACAGGAGGGTGGGAACGGCTGCGTGGAGATAGTCGCTCATGCCCTGCGAATAATCCGCGTCTGAGTGTATCGCGTTGTAGCTCTCCTGCCAGGCATCCCAAACCGCTTTATTCTCGTGCCACGGGTCGTCAAGGGGATAGGGCTTCATTTTGGGATAGTTTGCCCGGGCCAGGCTGAACTTGTCCGGGTCCGCCATGAGCGGCTTGGAGGGCTCCGCGTTAGTGGGCTCCGCGTTGGTGGGCTCCGCGTTGGTGGGCTCCGCGTTGGTGAAATTGATTTCCGGTTTCATCAGGGAGGCCTTGCCCGTTGCCTCCGTGGAGGCGACACCCGTTTGCTCCGGGCTGCGGCGGAGCTGTGCGCCAATCCAGGGCCCAGCCGCCACACTGGTCAAAATCACCAGGGCCAGGACAGCGGCCAGTGCGCCGATCCGGCAAAAGTACGGTGGGCGGGCGCGGCGCAGTTTTTTCTCCCCCGCTTGAATCTGGTCGTCCCGGAGCTCCGTGACGGCATTGTAAATGTCCTCTGATTTCATAGGTCTACTCCTTCCTGTTCCAGCCGGACCCGCAGGCTCCGGCGCAGGCGCATCAAGCGCTGTGTCATGGCGTTTTGGGTGATCCCGGCCTCCTTGGACAGTTGCTTGACCGGAACCCCGTGCCAGTAGCGGCGGNNGCGGCGGACGAAGAGCCGCCGTTCCTCCGGCTCCAGGCCGTCCACCCAGTCCTGCAAGAGGCGGGCCAACTCCTTTCCCTCCAGCTCCGTCTCCGGCGACATTCCCCCGGGGAGCACCTCCTCCAGCTCTGAGAGCAGGGCCTCCATCCCGGCGTACCGTTTTTTCGCGTGGAACACCCGGTAGCGGCTGATGGCCAGGTTTCGGGTCAAGCGCCCTAAGTAGGCCCGCAGGCTGTCGGGCCGGCTGGGGGGAATGTCGTTCCAGGCCGCCAGCCAGGTGTCGTTGACCACCTCTTCCGTATCCTCCGGACAGTCCAGCACGTTGGAGGCCACGGTGGCGCAATAGCCGCCGTATTTGGCGGACGTCTCCGCAATGGCCCGCTGGCTGCGCTGAAAATAGAGGTCGATGATCGTCCTATCCTCCAAGTTTTCTTCCTCCGTTTGAAAGCTTTCATCCCTAAAGACGCAGAAAAGCGGAAAATGTTTTGCGTTTTTTGCAAAAATTTTCCGCTTTCTTTCTGCGCGGCAGCCTGACCCCAGGCCGCCGCGCAATCCGATTCTGCCGCATTTCCGGCAGCCAGAGGTCTGGCCGCCCTACGCCGCCGTCTTTCCCATCCGTTTTTTGGCCTGCTTACGGACCACCACGTAGACCATGGTCACAATGGTGATGATATAGGGGATGGTGTTGGTCAGATCGGAGCTGACGTAGCTTTGCAGCCGCAGGCCGATGGCCTCAAAGAAGCCGAACATCAGGGCCGCCAGATAGGCCTTGGCCGGGTTGGCCGCCGCGAAGATCACGCAGGCAAAGGCGATATAGCCCCGGGAGTTGGACATGTTCTCCGCAAAGGTTCCGTTGAGGTTTCCCAGGGAGAGGTGGACCCCCGCCAGGGCGCAGAGGACGCCGCAGAGGATGGAGGCGATCCACTTCATCCGCTTGGGGCTGATGCCCGCCGTGCGGAGGGTGTCCGGCTTTTCGCCGGAGGCCCGGAGCCAGAAGCCGTAGGGGGTCTTGTAGACGAAGACCCAGGCGGCCGCCGCGATGATCCAGGTCAGGTAGACGAACAGGGATTGGTTGTTCAAAATGCGAAGCACCGGAATCTTGTCCAGAAAGGCCAGCCGAAGAACGGGCAGGCCGGGGTTGCCCTTGGTGCCGCTGGTGCCGAAGTAGCTGCGAGAGAGGTAGGAGGTCAGGCCCACGGCAAAGGTATTCAGGGCGCAGCCGATGATGAATTCATCGGAACGGTAGCGCACCACCAGCAGGGCGAAGAACAGGCCCACCAGAAGGCCCATTCCCAGGGCCAGGCCCACCCCCGCCAGGGCGGTATGGAACAGGAAGCTGCCCAGGACCCCGAAGAAGGCCCCCATGAGGATCATACCGTCCATGCCGATGTTCATAATCCCGGCGTGCTCCGTCATGGAGCCGCCAATGGCCGCCAGAGCTACGGGGGTAGCGGAGCGGAGCATCTGCTGCAAGGTGCCGTAGGAGAAAACGGAGCCCAGAATCTTTTCAAACTCGCTCATTTCCCGTCGCCTCCCTTCCCGTTCCCGACAGCCCCCGGGGCCGCCGCCTTTCTCCTTTGCAGTCTGGCAAAAAGGCACTCCAAAAAGCCCTCCTGTGCGGCCATAAAGAAGATGATCACCGTCTGGATAATCAAATAAATCTGGTTCGGCACGCCCACCTGCTGCAGGCCCTCCGCCCCCACCTTCAGGACAGCGAAGAAGAGGGACAGCAGAATGGTGGCCAGAGGCTGATAGCGGGCAATCATAGCCACCATCAGGCCCTCAAAGTAGTAGTCCTTGCTGACGGAGGGCTTGAACATGTGCTCCGCCCCGTAGACCCGGAACATGCCCACCAGGCCGCACATTGCCCCGGACAGCACCATGCAGACCATGATCTTCCGATTGATCCGCATCCCGGCAAACCGGGCGAAGCGGGGATTCTGCCCCGTCAGCTTCATTTCGTAGCCCTGGGTGGTCTTCTGCATCACGTACCAGACCACAAAGGCCATCGCCGCTGCGGCGAAAATCGCCGTGGAGAGGCGGGAGCCCGGGACCAGGCCGTCAAACCAGTAGCGCACGTCCAGGGACTCGGTGGCCGCGACCAGAGTCTTGTTGGAGCTCTTCCAGGGTCCCTTCGACATAAACTGACACAGGGACGCGGCCACGGTGTTCAGCATGATCGTTGTGATAACCTCGTTGACCTTGAGCTTGACCTTCAGCGCCCCGGGAATCAGGGCATAGACCCCGGCGGAGAGGATGGCCCCCAGAGCCGCCAGGGGAATCACCAGCCAGGCTGTGGTCCCCTCCAGGGCCACGCCGATCTGAGCCGCCACAATCGCGCCAATCAAAAGCTGTCCCTCGCCGCCCACGTTGAAAATGCCCACCCGGGAGCCCAGGTCACAGGCCAGGCCGCAGATGGCCAGCACCATGGCGTATTCCAGGGCGTCGCCCACGTGACGCCAGGAGGAGAAGACCCCCTCAAGCATGGAACCGTAGGCCTGCAAGGGCGAATGGCCGGTGCAGAGCAGGATCACCGCCCCCACCAAAAAGGCCAGGAAAATGCTGACCAGCAGAGAGATCAGGTATTTTGTGTTGAATTTTGTCCTCATGCCTGCTTTCCTCCCTGCCGCTTACTGCCGGTCATATAGAGGCCAATTTCCTCCTTGGTGATTTCCCCCGCCCGGAAGCTGCCGGTAATCTCTCCCTCATAGAGGGTCACAATCCGGTCCGAGAGACGGAACACCTCGTCCAGGTCCGCAGAGGACAGCAGCACCGCCGCCCCCTGGTTGCGTTTCTCCATAATCCGGCTGTGGATAAACTCAATGGCGCCCACGTCCACCCCCCGGGTGGGCTGGGAAATAATCAGCACGGGAGAAACAAAGCTGAATTCCCGGGCAATGACCACCTTCTGCATATTGCCGCCGGACATGTCCCCCGCCAAGCCGTCCACGCCCGCGCCGCGAATATCGTAGCGCCCGTAGACCTCCTCCGCGTAAGCCCGGACGGCAGCCTTGTCCTGGTGGAAGCCGAAGCGGTTGAAGCGGGCCTCCCGCTGCTTGCCCACCAGCAGGTTTTCCACCACGGTAGCGGCTCCGGAAAGGCCGGTCGCCAATCGGTCCTCCGGGACGTGGGCCAGGCCCGCCTCCCGAATTTCCCCGGGGTCCAACCCCGTCACGTCCTTTCCCAGGACGGTAACCCTGCCCCCCTGGGCGGGGGTCAGGCCGGTAATGGCCTCGATCAGCTCCGACTGGCCGTTGCCCTCGATGGCGGCAATGCCCAAAATCTCCCCGGCCCGGACCTCCAGGCTCAGACCCCGAACCGCCTCCAGGCCCCGGTGATCCCGCACCCGAAGGGCTTCCACCGCAAGAGCCGGGTCCCCGGGGGTCCCGGTCCGTTCCAGCTCCGCGAAGAGTACCGGCCTGCCCACCATCAGGGAGGCCAGCTCCTGCTGGGTCACGTCCTTGGTCTGGTGGACGCCCACCAGCTTGCCCTTCCGCATGACCCCAACCCGATCGGAAATGGCCATGACCTCATCCAGCTTGTGGGTGATGATAATGACCGTCATGTGCTTCTCCCGGACGATTCCCCGGATGACGGCAAAGAGCTCTTCCGTCTCCTGGGGGGTCAGAACCGCAGTGGGCTCGTCCAGGATCAGAATCTCCGCCCCCCGGTAGAGGGCCTTGAGGATCTCCACCCGCTGCTGCATGCCCACGCTGATATCCTCCACGGCGGCGGAGGGGGGGACCTCCAGGCCGAATTCCTTCACCAGGGCCAGGGTGGCCGCCTCGGCGGCGGCGTTGTCGAAGAAAATCTTATGCTTCCGGGGCTCCCGGCTCATGACAATATTCTGGGCCACGGTAAAGGAGGGCACCAGCATAAAGTGCTGGTGGACCATTCCCACGCCCTGGGCAATCACCGCCTTGGGGTCGAATTCCTCCACCCGCTTGCCCTTGATCCAGACCGCGCCGGAGGTGGGCGTCTGGATGCCGTAGAGAATGTTCATCAGGGTGGACTTCCCCGCCCCGTTTTCACCGATCAGGGCGAAGACCTCCCCGGGCATGATGTCCAGGCTCACGTCGTCGTTGGCCAGGACCCCGGGAAACTGCATGGTGATATGCTCAAATTTGATAACAGGCTCGCTCACTGCTTTCACTTCCTTTTGCAAAAGCGGGGCCGATGCAGCATCGGCCCCGCCGTTGGACGGTTTTCCTTACCGGGTGGTATCCACCTTGATCTCGCCGGAAATGATCTTCTTGGCCATTTCCTCCACGGCGCTCTTCACGTCGGCGGGAACCTGCTGGGTCATGGTGTCGTCGCCATAGCCGATGCCCACGTAGCCGTTGGACATGTCGGCCACCCAGGTGGTGCCCCACTTGGAGGTGTCGCCGGCAACCAGGGCCTTCACCGCGTCATAGATGGAGTTGCCCACTTCCTTCTTCATGGAGCAGATGATGACGTCGGGGTCGATGTACTTCTGGTCGGAGTCCACGCCGATGGCGTAGAAGCCCCGCTCCTTGGCCGCCTGGAAGACGCCGTCGCCGGCGGCGGAGGCGATCTGGAAGATCACGTCGGCCTTCTGGTCCGCCAGGGCAATGGCGCAGTCCTTGCCCGCGGCGGGATCGTCGTAGGAGTTGGAGTAGTTGGTCACGACCTTGATCTCCGGGTTGGCCGCGGCCGCGCCCTGCTTGTAGCCCACGATGAAGTCGTTGATGACAGGCTGATCCTCGCCGCCCACAGCGCCGACCACGCCGGTCTTGGACATGGAGGCCGCGATGTAGCCCGCCAGGTAGGAGCCCTCATTCTGGGCGTAGGTGATGTTCAGCACGTTGGGCACGGGCTTTTCCGTGGCGTTGTCGATCCAAATCCACTTGACGTTCGAATACTCGGGGGCGATGGTCTCAATGTTGAAAAACTCCCAACCCACGCAGACCACCACATCGGACTTGTCGGCGGCGTTCTTCATCTGGGCGTCGTGGTTCTCGTTGCCGCACTCGATGGTGGTCACCTGGATGCCCAGGTCCTTGGCCAGGCGGTCCACACCGGCCTTGGAGGAATCGTAGAAGGAGCGGTCACCGAACTGCCCGGCAACCACCAGGGTCAGCTTCAAGTCGCTCTTCTGGGCTGCGCCGGTCTCGCCGGCCTTGGTTTCAGAGGGGTTCTTCTCGCTGGCGCAGCCGGCCAGAAGGGCCAGGGTCAGGCTCAGCAGCAGAATCAAACTGAGGATTCTTTTCATGGTTCAAAATCTTCCTTTCCTTTGTAAGACAATGGGGCGGACCGGATGTGCCGGTCCGCCCGCTATTATACTCCACATTCTTCCAGGTTTCAAGCCCTCTTTTCAGCAAAAGTGCCGGTTCATTGTCCGTCGGTTCCTTCCTGTCCTTGGGCTTCCTGCCTGGCAATCAGTTCTGCCAGGGCAGCCTTTGCCTGTTCAACAGCCCCATCGTCCGGCTCCGTCTCGGAATAGCGGGCCAAGCGATACAGCACGCGAAGCCTTTCGTCGGAACGGACCAGAACAGACTGGGCATGGTCGGAGACCTCCGCCGTAGTGTTGCTTGCATAAACGCGAATCCCGTTTTTGTCCAAGAACGCCAGGTACTCCCGATAGATGGCGCGGATTGTCTCCCGATTGGACGAAATCCGCCCGCGACGGGACTTGCGCCGCCGCCGGGACCGGGACATATCGCTGCGGACAACATGAATCGCGCCGTCCTCCTTCGGTTTTTCCGACTGCATCTCCTTCTCACTCCGCAGCAGCAGCCAGATCAGCAGAGCCAGAATGGCCACGCCCCCGATTATGCCAAAAATCCATCCCCACGGCACATTCACGTCGGGTAAATCGATATCCCGATGCTTTACAGGCTCCCAGACCATCTCCATGGTCTCAGTGGTTTCTCCCGTCGTGGTCGTTGTAACTGCCTCCGTGTATTCCGTATCATCGACGTGTGTGCCAAAGAG
>LXOW01102440.1_pt1 | contig 18382 bp, 14 predicted proteins | sample 1368591 | NCBI WGS metagenome assembly LXOW01 (sample SAMN04884650, study PRJNA319009) | bovine gut metagenome | isolation source: Cow rumen | host: Bos taurus | place: Italy: Legnaro (PD) | collected 2014-07-09 | reverse complement strand
TTTCGAGAAATCAGGGACCTGACGGTTTTCCTTGGTGATGATGGAATCTTCCTGTGTTGATTCCGTTTTATTTTTGTCGTTACAAGCTGCGAAAACCATAGCTACAAGCGCTAATAAAACAAGATTTTTCCTCATAGAATAATTTTTTGCAAAAATAGTGAATTTTTCGATTAGCTAATTAACCAATCAGCTGATTTGCTAATTATTTTCGTATCTTTGCATGGATGTTTCCAACACTAATATAACATATGACACTCCAAGAGAAAAACATTCCGAAAGCTCTTATTATCTTACTGATTATCAGCATTGTAATCCGTGGATTTCTGGCAGGCTTCCACGAATTGGGCAACGACGAGGTATATTACTGGACTTATGCCCTTTATCCCGACTGGTCACATTTCGACCATCCCGGCATGGTGGGATGGATGATACAGCTCTTCAGTCTCAATTTATTGTTCGACAGCGAATTCGCCCTGCGACTCTCCTCTGTGGCGTTGATGACAATGGACACTTGGCTCGTCTATCTGATTGGCACACAACTCAAAAACAAAATCACGGGCTTCTTTGCCGCTTTGCTTTACACGGCTTCGATATATGCCTTTGTTATCACTGGGGTCTTCATCATGCCCGACACCCCGCTCATGTTCTTTGCGCTCATATCCATATACCTGTTTATAAGATATTTCAAAAAGGAAAAGGAACAACCCCTAGAGACTCACGACCGTTCGTCTCTACAATATAACGCATCGCTACTGCTGGCAGGTTTATTTGCAGGTTTGGCCATGCTCTCCAAATATTCCGCCGCCTTTATCTGGTCAGGTGTAGGTTTATATATATTGTTCTTCGAAAGAAAAGAACTGAAAAACAAATACTTATACCTTTCCATATTGATTTCGGCCTTATGCCTATTACCTATTCTGATTTGGAATTTTCAAAACGACTTTATCAGTTTTACTTTTCACGGTGACCGTGTCAGTATGTTTGGCAAACCCCGTTGGGACTATTTCGGGGCCGAAGTTGTGGGCGAACTGATATACAACAACCCTGTTGTTTACATTCTGATTATCATTGCTCTCGTAGCATTTTTCAGGAAGAAATTCTCTGCTGAAACCTGCGAAATTCGACTTTTGTTGCTCATTGCCCTGCCCTGGATAGGCACCTTCCTTTATTTCTCTCTCACCCGTTCCACCCTGCCCCACTGGAGTGCTCCCGGTGTATGTTTGTTGATTCCAATAGCGGGAGTTTATTTGGCTGACAAACAAGAAAACATGACAGGTATCTATCGCATTCCGCCAGTTATCATCGTTGCGCTTTTGATACTGACGATAGCCGTTGGCGTAGGCACTTTTGAAATCAAAACCGGCCACATCCAGTCGCTTTTTGTCTCTGAAGAACCCGTAGAAATGACCGATATCGGCGCTAATGACGCTACGCTTGACTTGTATGGCTGGAATCAAATGAGAGAGGGTTTTGCATCGGTACGTGACAGTCTTGTCGCCACTGGCGAAATGCAAGCCGATGACGGTATCATCGCCCTGAATTGGTTTCCCGCCGCCAACATCGACTACTACATCGCCAGACCATTGGGTTTGAAATTGTTCGCCATCGGAGATTTGGACAATATCCACAAATACCATTGGATCAACGAAAAAAGGGGAGGTCCCCGAAAAGGGGAAAACTATTGGTTCATCAACCGGACGCACAACTATAGTGCCCCCTGCTGGAGGCTGAAGCCCAATTTCGAAGATGTCATCCCTGTGGACACCTTTGCCGTTTATCGCGGAGGCCGAGTGGCGGAATACGTATTTGTTTATAAACTGGAAAGTTACAAAGGTACATATTAGGCTATGTGCTAGTGAATATGTAGGGGGAGTGACGCACTGTGTGCGTCAAAGGGAGAAGATTGAATGCCTAATTGGCTAATTTACTAATTGGCTAATTTGCAAATTATTTTTTTGTATCTTTGCAGGTTGACTTGTAATAAATATGATTATGCGTGTCTTGAAATTTATAGGCAAACTCATCCTCAGTATTATCGGCATTTTTCTCGCATGGCTGATCGGGGTAAGCATTTTCGTCCCTGTCTATGACTTCGACGAGCCCTACCCTTTCCACGGCGACTATCTGCACAACCCTTACGAAGGCATGGACTCCACTGCATGGCTGAAATGCAACTTCCATGCCCACACACGTACCGCGGGTGGTGTGGCTAACGGCCGCAACAACAGCAACGAACTGTTGGACAGCGTTTACCGCAGCTTCGGTTTCGACCATATCGGAATCTCCAATTACAATACCATCAGCGATTACGGCAAGGATAATCCCAGCTACGTGCCTGGCTACGAGCATGGCTACGGCATCTTCAAAATCCACCAGTTGGGTCTCGGTGCCCGCAAGGTGCGCAAAATCGACTACCCCCTATGGCAGACCCTCAGCATGAAGCAGCATACGCTCAACAAGATAGGTCAATATGCCGAGCTGGCCATCCCCGCACATCCCTCGTTTGTGGAGAAAGGCTATCATCCTGAAGATTTCAAATACCTCAGCAACTACAAACTGATGGAAGTACTGAACGGCTACCGCAAGTCGCCCGCCCATTGGGACATGGCCCTTTCCAATGGTCATCTGGTCTATCTCATTGGCGGTGACGATGCCCACAACATGACCAATATCAACGACCCTGCCAACCGCTTTACCCTGATTAACAGCAAAGAGAACGTAGGCAGCCAACTGCTGGAAGCATTGGTAGCCGGCAAAGCTGTCGGGGTGGCTTTCCCCATGGACCCGACCTATACTGAAACTTTCCCGCACAAAAGAGCACGATTCGAGGAGAACCTGCCATACCTCACCAAAGCGGATTTGTGCGGTGACACCCTGCGGGTGGCTGCCACCAAACCTCTCAGCAAAGCCGAGTTCATCGGCCAGGGTGGACATGTACTTCATGCTGAGACCGATGTGAACGAAGCCTCTTATATCATTCAGCCTGAAGACCAATACGTGCGCACCGTCCTCACTTTCGCCGACGGCACCGAACTCTGGCTCAACCCCATTACCCGTCACGAAAATCCCGACCAGTTATATCACCCGCGTCTCGACCATTTAAACTATTGGAAGACTGCACTGTTATGGACACTGTACATTTTTATCATTTGCGGGGTGGTATTGTTGTTCAGACGACGGAAAAAACTAAGAATTAAGAACTAAGAATTCAAAATTCAAAATTCATAATCCAAAATTCATTAACCTCCTATCTTTAAACACTAACCCCAATAATGAAACACACGACATTATTCATACTTGCCCTTGTTTCACTGCTTCGTCTTCAGGCACAAACCTACGACAACATCGCCTTTGACAACAGAACGTATGTTAATGGTTTGACCAGTGTCAGCCTTACCCCCGTCTCCGTTCCCTTGGGCTACCCCTTGATTACCCTGGGCAGCGGGGAACAGCTTTGCCTGAGTTACGATGACCTGGAAGGCAATGACAACCGCTATCTGAAATACACTGTCATTCACTGCACCCACGACTGGAAACCCTCTGATCTTAATCCTTTTGACTATATTGACGGCTATACCGAAGACGAGTTCACAGACCATTCGTACTCGTTCAACACAGTGCAAAGCTATGTGCATTTCTCCCTGCGTTTTCCCAACGAAATGCTGAGAATAACCAAATCGGGAAATTACTTGTTGTTTGTCTATGACGACACCCCTGACAACCCCATTCTCACCCGACGTTTCATGGTCAAAGAGCCAGAGGAGGCCATCATCACCGGAGAGGTACATGCCGCCTCCGACACCCGCTACCGTTTCACGGGACAAGAGGTGGATTTCATCGTCAACACCGGACGCTATGTGATTCGTGACCCTGCCCGGAACCTACGGGCCAACATTGTACAGAATGGTCGCTGGGACAATGCCGTCATCGGTCTGCGCTACCGCTTCGGCAAACCTGGTGAATACAGCTTCGACTACGATGAGAATGAGAACAGTTTTTACGGAAGTTCCGAATTCAGGATGTTCTCCTTGAAAAGCCTGCGCTACAATGGCGACCGCATCGCTTCCATCCGATACGATGGAAAAGGATACTATGCCCTCGTGTTAGAAGACATTGCCCGACCCTACGGAGCTTATCAGGGCAGCACCACCCTCAGGGGAAAATGCTATTGGGAAAACAGCGACTACTCTGGCGAAAATCGCGAAGATTATGTCATGACCCGTTTTTCACTGAAATGCGATTTCCCTGTCACCGGTGGCAACATCTATGTTTTCGGCGAATTGACTGACTGGCAGATTCAGGAAGATGCCAAACTCGAATACAACCCAGCTACCAACTACTGGGAAGCAGAACTGTACCTGAAACAGGGGATTTACAACTACCAGTATGTTTTTGTGCATGACGGAAGCACTGAAATCGACGCCACCTACATCGAGGGCAGCCATTGGGAAACCCAGAACGAATACGGGGTTTTTGTCTATCTCACCGACGAAACCTCGTTGTACGACCGACTGATCGGTGTTGGATATTTCAATACCGTCAGAGGAAGATGATGAGATACATGGTGAAAAAGTGAGAAGATTACAGGATTGAACTAAGAACTAAGAATTAAAGAGTACAACTGAATTTCATGAGACCTCGAAGAGGTCAAAGTTTAATAACCCCACATAAGCGCAGCGCAGTGTGGGGGATATAAAAACATCAAATAAACATTATATGTACGCAATAGGAATAGACATTGGTGGAACGAACACCGACATCGGGCTGGTGAGCCCGGCGGGAGAAGTGGTGGCCCGCAAAAACCTCCCCACCGCACAATACAGCGACGCCAACCTGTACGCTGATGACTTGGCCAAGACCATCCAGGAACTCATCGCCGAGCAGAAAGTGGAAGTGAAAGGCATCGGCATTGGCGCACCCAACGGCAACTTCTACACAGGCTGCATCGAGAATGCCCCCAACCTCAACATGAAAGGCAACATCTATCTCGCCAAAATGATAGAAGAGCGTCTGCATCTGCCCGCTGTCATCACCAACGATGCTAATGCTGCAGCTTACGGCGAGATGGTCTATGGCGGTGCCAAGGGCATGAAGAATTTCATCATGTTCACTCTGGGAACTGGCGTAGGTAGCGGCATCATCGTGGATGGCAAACTGCTTTATGGCCACGACGGCTTCGCTGGCGAATTAGGCCACACCATTATCTTCCCCGAAGGACGTGACTGCAAATGCGGGCGCAAAGGCTGCTTAGAGCAATACACTTCCGCCGGCGGTATCCGCAAAACCTGCCTCGACATGATGTCCCAAGACCCCTATTATGACGGTGTTCTGTCGAAAGTTCCCGTTGAAGAGATTGACTCCAAGATGATCGGAGATGCCGCCAATGCAGGCGACGAACTGGCATTGAAAGTATTTGAATACACTGGCAATATTTTAGGCTTGGCTATGGCCAACGCAGTAGCCTTTTCATCACCAGAGGCAGTTTTCCTGATGGGTGGTCCCGTGAAAGCAGGTAAAGTGCTCCTCGACCCTGTCATGAAATCTTTTGATCATAACGTATTGTCCAACTACCGGGGCAAAATCAAAATCATGGTATCACAGCTGAAACAGAACGATGTGGCGATTTTAGGCGCCGCCGCGCTGGTCAGCTAACCAGGTTACAGGTATCAGGTTACAGTGTAGAGACGCGATTAATCGCGTCTCTACTTCATTTCAATGCATTCCTACTATCACTTATGCCCCCCCAAAAAAAGGGGAGGACCACATGCCCTCCCTTAACTGTTAATTATTAACTGTGAACTGAATCAGTCGCGAAGACAACGGACCGAGTATCCGTAGAACTTGTCGTTGGCATTCCTGTACAGGTAGGCTCCACTGTAGGTAATCTGCCGGTAGTAAACGAAGTTGCCATAAATCTGCGTAGCACTCCAGAAGTCAGCGTCGCTGCCAAAAGAGCTTAAGTTGCTGCCGTAGCAGCCAGCGGGAAGAGCCGAAAAGCCCGTGGAATTATTTGAACTCGGCTCATTACCCACAGCACATAAATTAATCATATTAATGGACCAACCTGATGTTGACGCCAATGCCTTGGCTATATAGGCGCTATTATCGCCACACTGATACTGCGTCTGGCTGCCCACATAATCACTCAGCTGTGTCCACTCCGCATCACTCGGAACATGCCAGCCTGTTGGACATATACCCTGAACGCCACTGGGATTGGCACTGCTGGAAGATGAGGTTCCCATTACCGCAGGCCAGTTGTACAGATAGCCGTAGGTGCCCACATTGGAAACGCTATCGTCAGGATAATAACAATATGCGGTTGTATTACTTCCACTGCTGCCCAAAGGTATGCTTGTGCCATCGCTGTAGTGTGTGGTGCGTAAATTCTCCTTCATCCAGCACTGGTTGCCAATCTGCACTGTGTTGTAAGTATTGTTGTCATAGTCGGTCACTGTGGCAGCTCCGGGGCAAAGATCTCCAAAAGTATCAGCAGCAGTAAAACTTCTTTGTTCCCCATAGCTCGTACCTGCACTACTGGTGGCATACGCCCGCACATAATAAGTAGTGCCAGTGGTCAGACCTGTAATATTACTAGTGAAACTGCCCGTACCGCTGCCATCGGTGGTGTGGCTTTCGCTAACGGTAGGGTTCTGCGTGGTACTCCAGCATACACCGCAAGCGAAAACGGGAGAGACACCATTTGAAGTAACATTACCACCGCAAATAGCAGAATTAGTCGTAATAGAAGTTATCGTATTTGTAGTAACAATTGGCAACTGATGCTGAGTTTCGGAAAACTGCAAAGTTAGAGTCTGGGAAGAATCTTGCGCCTGCAGTATATGCTGGCTTTCCGCCGCGCTGCAGTTAATGCTAGCATATCCCACGTATTCCATCTGATCACCGAGGGAGAAGGGTTTGTTGGTAAGGCCACGAGAATTGATTTTGATTTTTAGAGGCGAATGATTATTTGCCCCCACAACACCCGTATATTCAATTTTATTACCATCCCCGCCACCATTGCATACCATTTTGACAGATGAGGTTCGGCCGTTCTGGCGGGCAGTCATCACGTAGATGCCAGCAGTGGACACGGTGATACGGAATTGGTGGGTGCCTTGTAGGGGTGAAAAATTTTTCACCCCTACAACATGTCCTGTAATATCGATGATTTCCATCTTTACATCACCATCTTCCGCCACCATCAGGTTTACCTCGGTGGTGCCAGTAAAGGGATTGGGATTATTTTGGGACAATTGTAGAGACGTTTCCTGAAACGTCTCTACATCATTAATGCCTGTGATATTCTGCATGGTCAGTGTGGTATCAGGCCAGTATATCGTTTCCTGCCAGCTTTTGGTCAGGTTAGTTATCACCACACGATTAAGCTGTACATGCTGGTTGGCCGCATCCTTGGCGATGAAGGTAAGGGTTACGCTTTGGGAGAATGCAGCGGTACTTATCAATATTACTACCAAAAATGATAGGAATTTTTTCATAATCTTATTATTTTATGTTTCTTATCGCAATGAAAAAGAAAGGGACCATGCTAATCAGGTTACAGTGTAGAGACGTTTCCTGAAACGTCTCCACATTGTTATAAGGCAATCTCCAATACGGCAAATAACATCGCAATGGCAAAGGTGACCAGCAAAATGCCTCTGCCCGTGAGATCGTATTTCAATTTAACCAAATAATACCTCAGTAACAACACATTGGGAATCACACTCAGCAAAATGAGCTTCTGAATCATACTATCCATATTCAAAGCTCCGGTTTGATGCTGAACCAGCGTGATAATGGCATACAAGAGTCCAAAACAAATAGCGGGACAGATAAAGCCGATGAACAATCCCATCGGCATGGAGTCTCTTCTCAATTTATCTACAAAATTCCCCATTATTCCTCCAGAAATTTAAAATTATCCATATACTGATAAGCCGTCAAATCCACCTGCACAGGCTGGATGGAAATGTAATTATGTGTCAATGCCCACTGGCAGCTGTCCTCCTTCCCATCCTGGTCAACCAAATAACCTGACAACCAGTAATACGGCCTTCCGAAACAGTCAACACGCTCCTCCAAATCCTCTTCCCAGTAGCCCTTGGTCTGCCGTGTAATCTTGATTCCTTTGATATCCTCGATATTTCCTTTCGGAATATTGATATTCAATGAGATATAGGGAGGGAAAGTCATCTTCAGCAACTGTGGGATCATTTTCTTGGCATAATACGTCGACGCGGTAAAGTCAGCGTCAGACGAATAATCCAGCAAAGAGAAACCCACAGCCCGGGAGCCTTCGAAACTGCCTTCAATCGCAGCGGCCATCGTGCCCGAATAAATCAGGCTCACCGATGAATTCGACCCGTGATTGATGCCCGACAGCACCAAGTCGATTTTCCGTCCCCGAAGCACCACTTTCTGACCCAATTTCACACAATCCACAGGAGTGCCATTGGTTCTGTAATACTTCACACCATCCTCTTCTTTATACAGTTTCACCCTCAGCGGCTCATTCATCGTGATAGCGTGTCCCATACCCGAACGCACACTATCTGGCACCACCACCACTATTTCTCCGAAATCTTTCGCGGCTTCTACCAAGGCATACAAGCCCTTGGCCTCATAGCCATCATCATTGACAATTAAAATCAGCGGTTTTGACATCTTATTTCTTCAAAATTTTAACAGCTTTTACTCTTTGTTCACCATTCCAAATCACCAACAGATAAGCACCTGCGGCCAAATCGCTCACATCCACAGTGGTTCTGGAATCCGTCACTGCCACACTGCGCAAACGCTGACCCGAGACATTGAACAGGTCAACCCGGCCTTGCTGCAATGAAGCCAGCTGCTCACCGGCAACCACCACATAATCGCTGGCAGGATTGGGATAGCAGCTGATGGAGAAACCTTCAGCCACATTCTCCACAGCCGTTGAATGCTTAACCGCGGCAGGCAACGATATGTAGTCAATCATAGCCAAATCTTCTCCTCCCGTTTGGTAATTATCTTTCACATAACGCCATTCAAAAGTATAAGTTCCTGCAGTCAAAGGATATGTTGCCTTGGTCCATGGTACTTCACCAGCCCAAGAAGCTTTTTTGGTTCCGTTGATATAGAATGCCAGATAGTCATACTGTGTCGTTTGGCCTCCCCAACCGCCAGCTTGCTCGCAAGACACGTAGTAATAGAAAGAAATGGTATCGGGCTGTGAAATCTCCGTGGAAATTTTCAATGAAGAACTCTTACTGTTTCCAATCGGGTAGGAACGTGCCGCATACGTGCCCTCATAGGGATGCAAAGTAGTGATCTGCCATTGGTATGAATTTCCCAGATCCCAATCGAAAGAAGCGAAATCTCCGGTTTCCCAATCTTCGATACAGGAACCAATAAGTACTGCAAATGTTTTTTCTGCCTTATAGAAGCCAGCTGTATAAACAACTTTGAACTCCGCCACAGTACTTTCCTGCACATCTGGATTTGCGGTCACAGATAAGCTCAGCGTGGTGGAAGCATTTTCCGCCAAAAATGGAACGGTCTGTGTTGTAGCTGAGTTGAAAGATATCGCATCACTCATATTCTCCACCGTGACAAAACCAAACTGGGCTTTGGCATTACCGATATTTTGCAGCGAAATATTCAGGGTCACTGTCTCGCCATAATCGATACGTCCGTTGACCGTTTCCGTGGATTGCGAATCATCCACCACACAGTTACCGAAAGCCAGTTTCGGCGCATAAAGCAACTGTGAGAAATCCTGTTCGGTCACAAAGTCTCCGGCAGTCATCACCACATGGAAAACAGCCACATGACCATAGGGCACATTCGGAGCCACTCTGAAGCGGATAGCGTCAACAACAGAAACACTCTCGTCAGGCTGCAAACCCGTCGCACTGAAAGTGTTTTGTAACAAGGTTACATACGCATCCTCAGTAGTCACTTCCACCGAAAAATCGGAGGAAGCCACACCTCCTACGTTCTTCAACTGCATAGTTACTTCCACAGACTCGTTATATGACGGATGACCTGTGGCATTTTCTATTTCATGCCCCGTATAAATAAGATACGGCTCATTGTTGACCATCACAGGAATATCAGCCTGATAGGGAATATAATTAAAAGCTGACACCAACAAATGTACTGTATCGGTAGGAATAAGCACCTCACTGAAATTCAGTGTGACGTCACCACCTGAAATGAGACCCTGGGCAAGGATAGTATTGCCTTTGGTTAACACCACCTTGGCCTCTTCAACCGGAGACATCACCTGAAACTGCGTCATGCCAGCAAACATTTGATTGTCGTGTGTGGCAGTCAGTACCTGAGGAGTGGCAGTACGCACCTGCAGAGTCGGGTCACCAAAAATCACCCACGTACGCATCGTTTGCAAACCCTGGGAAGAAGTCGTCGGATAAACGTCGTGCATTTTGGCCAGGCCATTGAAAACAATACCGCCGTAGGTACGCTTCACAGGTGTATTCTCCGCACCGGTCAGCAGTCTGATCATCTCATCCTGTCCGCACATTGGCGGGTTCCAAGGCTGGCTCATGGTGGACATCACCGTAGTGACCGCACCCGTGGGCTGGCCATTCTTCGTGGCGCGCAACCAAGTCTCGGCAAAACAGGTGTTATTGACATAACTACCATTCAAACATGCCACAGAGATAATAAACGGCAGCATGTTGTGATTGGTCAGGTTGTTGATATTGGAATTGCTGAAACCCGTGGTTCCCCAACTAGTCTCACTTCCATGTCCGCAATAAGTAATGATGCCCACACCAGCATTCAAGGCAGTGCTCACATTAGACGCAGTAGGATTGCCACTGGCATCCAAACCGCCCTGGGAACCCTCAAACAATTCATATCCGCTGGTGTAGGTGAACGCCTGCAACTTATTGTCAATATTACGGATATGCTGATAATCATATTCATTGTCCTCACCAGGTCCCTCTGAAGAGGCAATACCTAAAAACTTGTCGAAATGTGTAGTCACAGCAGGATTCTCCTCATACTGGATAAACTTGTTCACCTGAGTAGTCACATGAGTGGCATTCTCGGCGGAAATCTTGCCTAAAATGATATCCGGCACTTCATCGTCACCTACGATTTCAGTGTAGAAATTATCGGAAACCTCGTTATTTTTGGTAAAATAAGGGAACAAATTGCCATCACCCACAATCACCACAAAAGCCAGGTTGTGCTGATTGTAGAAATTGGTGATATAATTCTTGACCGCTGTATTGGAATTGCCCACTTCCTCCAGGGTAACCATGGTAGTGGGGTAACCATTTTTGATTTTCCACGTCACGTAGGGTTGCATTGCGTCCACAAACTGCGAAGGTGTAATAATCAGAATTTCACCTGTCTCAACAATGGTGGTGTAACGGCTTCTTTCATAATTCAAAAAGAAATTCTGATACACTTCATTGAACTCTATACAATTCTTGCGAGCACGCTGAACAGTATAAGGAGCGTTATAGTTCACCCGCACAGTCAACGAATGATAAACCTTGAGTTGATGCTGCACTGGATTGTAATCAAAAGGAAAGACCTGCAAAGTAACACCATGGAAATCACGCATATAAAAAGTCCCTGTCAGCTGGGCAGGAGCAGGCAGCTGAAATGCGTCCTGCTGATAAGCGGCACCAAACTGATAGGGCACATCATCAGGATTGGTATTTCTGAAAATCACCCCCTTGGAAGGACGCAGATTGAAATTCTCAACCACTTCATAATCAGCATTCAACACAGACATTGTCGGCAGACTATTCTCCGGGATAATCAGAGATTTGCCATCCACCAACAATTCCGGAACACCCAGTTCATCAAGAGTATATGCGCCCGAAAGAGCCAGTTTCTGATAAATCTGACCGTTGATTTCCACTGGTGATGTGGAATATGCCGGCATGTCGATTTTCACCGTCACTCCATTGTCGTCGGAAGACAGGACAGTATAAGCAATCTTCTGGGCAAACATCAGGTTTACCATCAACAGGAGCATCAAAAGTGCACTAATTCTTTTCATTTTTTGAATTTTGACGTGTTAATTTCTTTTCTTTATTTTCTTTGGACAATTTACTCAATTCTTCAATATTCATACTGAAAGTCAGATTGTTAGGCACCGCTCCCACCGCATAATGGTTGCGTGAGAAACCAACCTGTATCGATCTGATATTGATCATGAAGCCGTAAGAGAAACCCGCGAAACTGCGCTTCTGCGGAATCTTCATCTCTTGATGAATATTATGATTATAAGCAAAATACAGCGACAGGTACTTCACTGGGATGATTTCGATGCCTACTACTACATGACGGAACATATTGTCGAAGAACGTGGCCGCCTTGGAAGGTGTCTGCACCTCGCCGGTGATGGCATCCTTTGAATACAAAGGATTGTCAGTACCCGTGTATGCCATATTCCATTTGTACAACGAATGTAACGAAATGTGATATCTTACCGGAATATGGGCGAAACGCTGGGAAAAAGCGAGCTGGATATCAAACGGCAACTTCTCGAAATTGCCAGGAGTGAACGGTTTCAGCTCTGTCTCTTATACACANNGCTCAGAGCCCATGTTCTTGAACAGCAAGGATACGGAGAGCCTTTTTTTTTCGTTATAATAAGTTCCTGCCACATCGGCGGCTATCCCGAAAGAATTGTAATCAGCATAGCCACAATAAATCATTTTCAGGCTGGCACCGATAGAGAAGCCCTTGCCCAACTCCCGGCCCCAGCCCACAATGGCGGCCAGATCGCCAGCACGGAACGAGCCTATCTCCTGCCCCGTCATATCTGTTTCCGTAAAACGTCCGTAACCGACATAGCGCATCTCGAAAGCGAAACTTCCCACATTGCCGAACGAATGTGAATACATCGCCGACACATAGTTGGAACCCCTGAAATAATTGGTGAAGTTCAACATCAGCGAGGTGTGGTGTCTATCGCTTATCAACGAAGGGTTGGTCGTGATAATAGACGGATCCTCGTCGTGAACAGAAATCAGATTACTACCCAAGCCCGCAATACGGCTGGAGTAATTCAGTGACAGAAAATTATACACATAGTTGCCGTTCGACTGGGCCATCAGACCTGTCGAGAAAAGCAAAAGCAATATCGGCAACCAGTATTTTTTCATTTTTTTATGCTTGAAATAATAAAGACAACATCTCCTCTACTCGTGAAATCGGCAGGATTTTGATTTTCAAACCGCTCAATTTCACACCTTTCAAATTATATTTGGACACAAACATGCGGGTAAAGCCCAACTTGTTGGCCTCCATGATACGCTGCTCGATACGGGTCACAGGGCGCACCTCGCCGTTCAGTCCCAGCTCGCCAGCAAAACAGGTTTTGGCATCGATGGCAATATCAGCTGTAGATGACAGGATAGACGCCACCACCGCCAGGTTGATAGCTGGATCCTCCACATGGATGCCACCAGCGATGTTCAGGAATACATCCTTGGCTCCGATTTTGAAGCGGCAACGTTTTTCCAGCACAGCCAGCAGCATGTTCATACGGCGGGTGTCAAAACCCGTAGCCGAACGTTGCGGTGTGCCATAAACCGCTGAACTCACCAAACTCTGGGTCTCAATCATGATGGGTCGGTTGCCTTCCATCACCGCGGCGATAGCACTGCCGCTATAATCCTCCTCATGCTGGGAAACCAGAATCTCGGAGGGGTTGAGCACCTCTCGCAGGCCGGTCTCATTCATCTCGAAAATACCCAGCTCGGAAGTGGAGCCGAAACGGTTCTTGATGCAACGCACTATGCGGTAACCGTAATGCTGGTCGCCCTCGAACTGCAGCACCGTATCCACGATATGCTCCAAAATTTTGGGACCCGCCAACGTGCCGTCCTTGGTGATATGACCAATCAAGAATACCGGAATAGCGGTTGTTTTGGCCAGATGCTGGAACTCAGCGGCACACTCCTTGATTTGTGACACCGATCCTGAAGCGGAATCTATCAGGTTGCTCTGCAAAGTCTGGATAGAATCCACAATCAACAACTGGGGTTGCAAGGTCTCAATATGCTTGAAAATCTCCTGGGTGGAGGTTTCGGTCAGAATATAGCAATGCTTCAACGCATCGGGGCTTCCCAGACGCTCGGCACGCATCTTCAGCTGACTCTCGCTCTCCTCGCCAGAAACATACAATATCTTGGTCTCTGTCATCTGCAGGGCCATCTGCAGCAACAAGGTCGATTTACCGATACCCGGCTCACCGCCCAGCAAAGTGATAGAGCCTGCCACTATGCCTCCGCCCAACACACGGTCTAACTCACCGATATGCGAATGCAGGCGCGGCATTTCCTGCAGGGAAATCTCGCTGAACAGTTTGGGTTTGCTCTGCCGGATAAGCGCATTGGACTTACCCTTGGGAGCCTCCTGACGCACCAACACTTCTTCCTCAAAGGTGTTCCACTCGCCGCACGACGGGCAACGCCCCATCCACTGGGCAGACTGGTGTCCACAATTTTTGCAGAAGAACTGTGTTTTGGTCTTGGCCATAATTACTCTCTGTTATAATCCGTATGATTTACTAAGCGGCAGACAGAAGGATTCACCTCATCACTGGAATACGCATCCTGGGTCAGCACTCTTCCCTCTGCATCGTAAGTGTAAATGGTATAAGACAACAGGTTTTTCTCCTTGTCGTATGCGGAGATTTTCACCACATTGTTGCCATCATATTCGTAGGTAGTCAGCCGGTAATGGTCCAAATCCTCCTCTTCCTGCTCTGTCTGGCGGTTCTCGCTGTCGTAGCGGTAATATACCTTGGCAATCAAAGCCTCTTCATAATTGTAGATCAAGTCTTTGATTTTTCGGCCCTGCTCGTCGTATTCAAAATTGACGGTACGGCGGTCTTTCTGCTGCACTTCATCGCGCACACGCACAATCACGCGCCCTTTCTCGTCGTATTGCATAATGGTGACATACATTTCATTGCCATCCTCATCATACTCCACATCCTTCACCAGCTGTCCTTTGTCGTTGTATGTGAAGATTCTTTCGGTATAAGAGAATTCGTCCTCGTCGTAGCAGTCACGGCGGAGCAGGCGGTCGTTCTCATACACCAGGCGGGTAGTATATTCGGGCATACCCTCGCCGTAGCACTGTTTCTGTTCTACCAGGCGGCCGTTTTCGTACACACTGCTGACCTGCTCGCAAAGCATGCCCTCGCCGTCGTAGTTCTTCACCAGCAAAGGATGGTGGTTTTCATCGTATGCTGTGGTAGTAGCGGACAAAAGCGTGGCATCAGGGTTATAGGTATTCTCAGAAATCACATTGCCCTGATTGTCGTATTCCAAGATGGCCGAGATATAATCTTCGGGAGTGATATCGTTCTCCTCGTAGCCGGTACGCAGGTAATTGATGGTATGGATGGTCAGTTTTCCCATAATAATGAAATTAACCTGCAAAGGTACAAAAAAAAACGATAGGAGAATCCGTCAATTAGCAAATTAGCAAATTCGTTAATTAAAAATGTGTCGAAGGCACAATATCCTATTAACCCCGCACAAGCACGATAGTGCGTAGTGTGGGGTGATGGAAAAGAGTGTGTAATACGCGTGCCGAGGGCACGCTACTACGATACCCATAGTTGCGTACCTCCGGTACGCTGTATTCCTCCACGGGTATCGCCACTCCAAACTGCGGCCTACGGCCTTGTCAGGGGTTAATAGAATGGTGTGCTTTCAGCACACATGATCATAATTTCTTGAGAAAAAAATGTAAAACAAAATTTTTCTGATGTCAGCAGGTATTCCATCAGAAAAAGCACAAAAAAAAACGAGGACGCGAATGTCCTCGTTTTTCATGGCAGGAGAGGAAAGAATCGAACTCTCACTGATGGTTTTGGAGACCACTGTTCTACCATTAAACTACTCTCCTGAGACAAAGGGCTGGCAGTACGTCAGCCCTTTGATATACTGGATTCAGTATTAGTCTAAGATATCGGTTACCTGACCAGCGCCAACGGTTCTACCACCTTCACGGATAGCGAAGTGCAGACCCTTGTTGATAGCGATTTCTGATAACAGTTTCACAGTGATGGTCAAGTTATCACCAGGCATAACCATTTCTACGCCGTCGGGCAGAACGATTTCGCCAGTAACGTCAGTTGTACGGAAGTAGAACTGAGGACGATATTTGTTGTGGAACGGGGTGTGACGACCACCTTCTTCTTTCTTCAGGATATAAACTTCAGCCTTGAATTCTTTGTGAGGTTTAATTGAACCTGGTTTTGCGATTACCATACCACGACGGATTTCGTCTTTGTCGATACCACGGAGCAGCAAACCTACGTTATCGCCAGCTTCACCTTCGTCCAAAATCTTACGGAACATTTCAACACCGGTAACAACTGATTTCAGTTTTTCAGCGCCCATACCGATGATATCAACGGGATCGCCAGTGTGAACGATACCGGTTTCAATTCTACCGGTAGCAACGGTACCACGACCGGTGATTGAGAACACGTCTTCGATAGGCATGAGGAAGTCTTTATCTTTGTCACGGCCAGGAAGCGGAATCCAGCTGTCAACTGCATCCATGAGTTCCATGATTTTCTCAACCCACTTCGGTTCTTGGTTCAATCCACCAAGAGCAGAACCGCGGATGATAGGAGTATTATCACCGTCGAAACCATAGAATGACAACAGTTCACGAACTTCCATTTCAACGAGGTCTAACAATTCGGGGTCATCCACCATGTCAACCTTGTTCATGAAAACAACCATTCTAGGAACACCTACCTGTTTTGCCAGAAGGATGTGCTCTCTTGTCTGAGGCATAGGACCATCGGTAGCGGCAACAACCAGAATAGCACCGTCCATCTGAGCGGCACCAGTTACCATGTTCTTAATATAGTCAGCGTGACCGGGGCAGTCAACGTGAGCATAGTGACGGTTAGCTGTCTGATACTCAACGTGAGCAGTGTTGATGGTAATACCACGTTCCTTTTCCTCGGGAGCGTTATCGATAGAATCGAAGCTCCTTACTTCTGACAAACCTTTGGCAGCCAAAACAGTGGTGATAGCTGCGGTCAGAGTGGTTTTACCGTGGTCGATGTGACCAATTGTACCAACGTTTACGTGTGGTTTCGAACGATCAAATTTTTCTTTTGCCATTTTCTTATAAATTAAGGTTTTTAATAAATTATTTTGCTGAATAAAAATCTATAAAAAAAGAGCCGTTGATGAGATTTGAACTCATGACCTCTTCCTTACCAAGGAAGTGCTCTACCCCTGAGCTACAACGGCTTATTATTATGAACTGAAAGAACGTACCCTAATGACTTTCATTTTGGGTTTGCAAAAATACATCTTTTTTTTTACCTAACAACACTTCTTTGCATTTTTTTTTGCATTTTTCCATCTATACATATACAAATTATTGGTTTACAATCTTTTGCATACATTTCAATAGACTATCCTTCCAAAATGGAATTTCTATGCTAAAGTCCTCAGTGACAGCTGATAAATCAAAAACAGAAGAAGCAGGTCTAGGTGCTGCCGCACCATATTCTGCCGTGCTAATAGGTAAAACTTTGCACGACAACGACGCATTTCGCATAATCTGACGGGCAAATTCGTTCCACGAAATAGCTCCCTGCCCTGCAAAATGATAGATTTTGGTCCCTTGAATAAAATCCCTTTGCTCAACAATAGTCAGAATGGCCTGTGCCAGGTCTCCGGCATAAGTGGGACCTCCAATCTGGTCATCCACCACCCTCAGTTCCTCACGCTCGCGACCCAGACGCAACATTGTCTTCACAAAATTGCTGCCATATTCCGAATACAACCATGAGGTTCTGATAATCACTCCCTGACAACCCACCTCCATAATGGCATTCTCGCCTTCGGCCTTTGACTGGCCATATACTGACTGCGGGTTCACCGGATCGCTTGGCTTATATGGATGCTGTGAAGTGCCGTCAAAAACATAGTCGGTGGAGATATGCACCAAGAAAGCCCCATGACGTTTGGTCACAAGGGCAAGATTTCGAGTGGCATCACGATTGATGAGAAAGCAACGCTCTACATCAGTCTGCGCTTTGTCCACAGCCGTATATCCTGCTGCATTGATTATAATATCTATATTGTGTTTGGACACATAGTCCTCCACTTGCTCAAGGCTGGTGATGTCCAACTCATCCACATCCGTATAGAAAAACTCGTGACGGCTATCGCTGTGCGCCAAGTCCCGCAAACAATTCCCCAACTGTCCGTTGGCTCCGGTAATCAAAATATTGCTCATTACTCCATTAATCATTTGAGTTTGCAAAGATAAAGAAATTTGTTGAATTGTAGTTTTGTATAATTGTTTTTAACTCGAAGCTAATTGTACTGAGTTTGAGTACTCTATAATAAGG
>LXOW01314664.1_pt1 | contig 18389 bp, 13 predicted proteins | sample 1368591 | NCBI WGS metagenome assembly LXOW01 (sample SAMN04884650, study PRJNA319009) | bovine gut metagenome | isolation source: Cow rumen | host: Bos taurus | place: Italy: Legnaro (PD) | collected 2014-07-09 | reverse complement strand
GCCGGCGGGCAAGGTCAATGTAGCCTCGCTTTCAACGGGATTGGGGTAGAGCCGGCAAGGCAGCACATCCACCCCGGCGATGGCGGAGTGGTCGGTGGTATCGTCGACGGCAAGCATGGCGCGGCTTATGTCGGGAATGCCATAGCCGTTTTCGTTGTCGGGCGTCAATGCGTTATCGCCCCAGGCGCGCAGGCTGTCGCAGATGCGTGCGGGGCTCCAGCGGGGGTGCATCTGCATCACGCAGGCCACCGCGCCGGCCATGATGGGCGATGCGAAGGAGGTGCCGTCCAGCTGCAGCAGGTTGCCGTCAGGGAGCACCACGCTGCTCGACTCGCCGAGGGCCATCACATCGGGCTTTATCCTGCCGTCGGCGGTGGGTCCCCACGAACTGAAGAAGGCGCGTCCTCCTTCGTCGGACACAGCACCCACGGTCAGCACACTCTCGGCGTCCGCGGGGGTGTAGATGCTGGGCGTGTCGAGGTATCCGTCGTTGCCTGCCGCCACCACCATTACTATGCCACGGCTCACCGCAGTCTCGGCGGCACGCGACATCGGGGCGGTACGACCGTCAAAGTCGCTGTAGGGATGATTGAAAGTGATGTCGTCGAATGTTACGTATCCCAGCGAAGTATTCACGATGTCCACCCCCAGGCTGTCCATCCACTCCACGGCGGAGGCCCACAGCAGTTCCTCGATGGGCGATTCCTCCTCGGTCCGTTCCGTGATGCAGAGGACGTAGCTGGCCTGGGGGGCGCTGCCCACAAGTCGTCCCGGGTGCAGGCCCGCCATGCAGCTGAGGACGCTGGTCCCGTGCATGTGGGCGCAATAGACGTCGTTGTCCGCGTAGGCAAAGTTGCGTGTCGCCACCAGGCGGCCCGACTCGCGCAGCGCAGCAAAGGCTTGGCGGCTCTCTACGCCTGGGAAACCAGCATCGCACACACCTATCAGCACCCCGCGACCGTCGTAGCCCGTGCGGTGCAGCGGCATCAGGTTCAGTTGGCGGATGTTGCGGTGCCCGTAGCCGTAGTAGCCCCTGTCGTATATCGAGTCGTAGGCGACGGTGTCTACATCATAACCATAGGATTCTTCCGCTTCGGGTGCGAGTGTGCCGCCCTGGCCGAGGGAGGTCACCGTCTGCACACAGGGCAGGGCCTCCAGCGTCGCGGCCATCTCATTGTCGGCAAACATTATCACGCCGTTGAGCCATTTCGATACCGACCACACCGTGCCGCCCGCCTGGCGCAGGGCCTCCAGGTAGGCGGGGTTGACCGGCAGGTCGAGGCTGTCGATGCCGATGCCTATCTTGGCGCGCCGTTCCAGTGCCCGCGGACCAAGGTATGCCGACGGATTGTCGAGCGTGTAGGGCGTCCCCGCCTTGTCGGCGAAAGTCACCCAATAGCGGTAAACCTGCTGTGCCTCAGCGTGACAGAGACAGCAAGCTACAATCAATGCAGTGAATAGGATTCTTCTCATTTGGACGATATTTAGGGTGATAACGCCCTGCCGTAATTTTTATTGTCCCGTGTCATCGTCTTGTTTGTCTATAGATTCAACTACGAAATGCAACACGGTGATGCAAAGATAGCAAATATTGATTTAGGAGTATCGAAGTTCAAAAGTTTTCGAGGGCGGAGGTTTAACTCGTTTTGCACGGAGAGGACAAAATCGCTAGAGAGGGTCTGGAAACCAGCGTCTTTCGGGATGTATTGCCTGATGAGTTTTTTGGTGTTTTCGATGTGGCCTTTTACCCAAGAGGAATAGGGGTGTACAAAGAATACTATGTATGCAGCATTTTTGCGATGTATTTGTGATTGGCTAACTCTGTTCCGTTGTGGGTAGTGATGGATAGTACGTGTTTCTCGAAAGGGCGGAGCATTTGCACAACAAGTTTTGCAACGGCCTTGGAATTCTTTCATTTAGGGAATTTAGCCATGAGCATTTTATTTGTAGTGCACTCGAGAGAGTGTTACGATGGTCCTCTAGCCATCTTTGTCTACGATGGTGTCCATATCCAGCCCCCGAAACGGGATTTGGCATCCACCACTGCCAGACGTTCTTCAATGCTCTCTCAGTTCTTTATCGGCATGCGGAAGTATACGGGTCGTCGTCGGTGCTTGAGATGGTGGGGAAGGTAGGTGTGCAGGTTGCCCCCACGTTCTTTGTCCTGCTTAACGATGTGGTATATCCACCCGATGGAGACACACCGTTTCCAATCGCGCTTCCGGAAACCGGAAATGGTCTCCGGCGTCCAATGCTTTTTGTGGTACTGCTTGTTATCCAGCCGATCCTCTTTTGTTAGATTCCTCGGTCTCCTGGGAATTGATTTTCTCTTCTCGGAGGATTGCTGTGCAACGGTTGCAAAATAGTGGCGATACATGTTAGAATTTCTTTATATCTCCCTGCCGATAATTTATTATCGGTATTTATCAGATTTGCGATAACCAACAGTAATATTTTTTTCTTATACACACAGAAATTGTGTATCTATGCGTTCTGGTAAGTTGATTGTATCTATTCATTTTCAACACAAAAGTAGTCATCTTACATAAGAGTGCCATATTTATGTGTTTTTTTTCAACTCAGTGTTGCACTTGTAACTGGAATTTAGGACAACTTTTTTCTTTGGATGAGAGCAATAAATTGGATTTTTTCGCGTTTAAATAATCATAATCGATTGAATTAAATTTTATTAACAATAAATACTATGGGGTATAAAGTTTTTCTAAGTTTTTCTGGCGTAGAGAGTTTAAGGTATGCTGAGACTATCCGAGATATGCTATGTGAAGTTTTTCAGAATCTAAACAAAGACGAGTGTTTTTTGTCTAGTTGTACATTAACTCAATATGATAACCCAATATACGAGACAATATTAAGGGCGGCAAGAGAAGCCATTGTGTTTATTTCTTGTTTGACATCGAAAAATATTGATAATTCCCCATGGATTCCATATGAGATGGGATTATGTGATGCCCGTGGACTTGAAAACGATGTCAAATATAAAACATCATTAATCCCCGTAGTATTAAGTGTTAGGAGTATTGATGATGTCAAACGGAGACTATCAATGATAAATCCGAATTATATTGTACATGCAGATGCTAAACAGATTATAGGAAGTAAAGATTATTTTGAAAGTATTTTGTATGGTATAATAAGCAGGGTAAATTCAACTGGAGAGCGAAAGGTAACGGATGAAAAAGGTAATGTCCAAAGTACGACTTCATTGTTTGGTACAAAATATAATTTTGATAATAATGATAAATCACAAGCGTATTTAGACATAAAAAAACGATATATAGATAGCACTAGAGGTTGTAAAGGCTATGCAGAAAAGATGGCAGATATATATGCTCAATTCGGTAAGCACGAATACTATATATCTCGACCCATGCTTGGCGCTAGCAAAACATGGGCTTTGGATATTTCCGAAATCTTAAAAAGAGTCAAGTCCAATACGAAATGTGATATTCGTTTTTCAGAAGGCCTTGACGAAGAAAATTATCATCTTGGAGATTCAAGGATAGCCATGATAGGGAATTGTGATAATTTTATCCTAGTATATCCAACTCTAAATAATAACGAACAACTGGCACCAAGTAGCTGTTGGATTGAGTACGGAGCAGCATTGGCATATAATATCAATATCTATGTTCTTTACCAAAAAAATGCTGTTTTGCCACAGTTCTTGGAAAGACGAAAGAATAGTGAGGGTGATCAAGTTTATGGTAGAGTTCGGATGAAAGAATTTTATGATACAAATGAGTTGGAAAGTATATTAACTAAGATTATAATGCCAGGCAAGGAGATTTTAGAAGAGTAATAAAAGAGATTCCTATTTAGGAAAGGGCCTTGCTATGACGCCGCGCTGCGTAGCAGCCGGCAGAGAAAGGCACACTTTTTGCCCGCGTGGGTGGTGGCCACGAGATAACGGTCGCCGCCTTCGCGCAGGCCCAGTTGCCGTTGCAGCAGGTCGGCGCGTAGCGGGTAGTTGCGGCACACCACGTGGGCTTTGCCGTCGGGCAGCAACGCCTTGACGGCCTTGGCGGTAGGGCTGACGGCGGCCTCCACCTCGAAGAGGCGCCCGGGGAAGTCGGCCACCAGCCGGTCGGAGGTGTAGAGGTGGCTGTTGGCGTCGAGCATGGCGAGGCCATGCCATTGCCCCACAAGGCGGTAGCAGCCCCCTTTCATTAGGGCGGCATGAGGCTCATAGAGATAGCGTTGCACCGTGTTGGCGATGGGGCAGCGGGCTTGCTGCTCATCATCGGGGGTAAAACGGTGGATGTCCTGCCCGCCAGCGCGCAGGTTGACGCAGACGGTCTGTGGCACGTCGGCGCCGGTGAGGAAAAGCATCTCGCGGCATTCGCCGGCGACGGCTATGATATGCACCTCCACGTCGCCACCCAGCTGTCGGGAGGCCTGGCGCACGTCGAGCATGGGCGAGGCTTTGACAAGCAGCCTGTGGGCGCGGCTGCGCAGCAGTGGCAGGTACTCCAGCAGGTTGGGCGTGCAGTCGTCGAAGGCTGTCACGCGACGCCCGTGGCCGTCGCGCCGCGCAGGGTCGATGAAAATAAATGAAAAGGATTGTTCGCCGGTGGTCTTGAGCCATTGGAGGCTATCGCCGTGGTGGATGGTGATATTTCGGCATCCGAGGGCGGCAAAATTGTGCTCGGCCAGACAGCAGAGCTGCTCATCCTGCTCACAATAATGGAACTGCGGCGTCTGCTGGGCAAAGAAATAGCTGTCGACTCCCATGCCGCCGGTGAGGTCGGCACCCGGCAGGGGGCTGTCGGCCACGAGGGAGGCCTTGTAGCGCGCCGTGGCTTCAGACGAGCTCTGCTCGCGGTTGAGGGTAGGGGGGTAGGCCACGTCGGGACAGGCCGCCAGGAAAGGCCACTTGGCAGGGGCTTCCCGCAGTCCCTCCAGCTGCTGTGCCACGAGACGCATGTCCACACCCGGGTAGCGCCCCTGTTGCAGGAGCAGGCGTACCGGGTCATCGCCCCGATGCGCCTGCGCAAAAGCTATAGCCTCAGAAAGGGTCATAAGCAGCACATTTTTTCAGCCTAGGATGCCCAAGGGGAAACTAGGATGCCCTATGCCTCCCTAGGGCGTCCTAGAAAATCCTAGGAAAAAATCAATATACTCCCTCCTCGTGCAGCTTTCTGAGGCGCTCGACCACCATGGGACGGTCCTCCTTGTAGGTAACGCCAAACCATTGGGCGGTGGTCTTGAGGACACGCATGGTGGCGTAGCCGCTGGCTATGAAAGTGTTGACGGCAAAGGGGATGTAGTATTCCGACTTCAGTTCGGTGCCGTGTTCCTTGAGGAAGTCGACAAAGAGTTTCTCGCTCTGCTCGAAATAGTCGGGGGTGAAGCCGAAGAGGTTCATCGACACGGTGGCGTCGGCCTCGAGGGGGTGGAGAGAGCCGTCGGCATCCTTGTACATGATGCCGTCGGGAGTGCGGCCAATGCCGAGACGCTCTGTCATGCCCGCAAGGAGGCCGTTGTCGTCCACAGAGCATACGCCGCGGCTGACGGTGCCGTTCTCGCTGAGGGTGTTCTCCAGGCGGTAGCCCACCATGCAGTACTGCCCTTTCGTGCCGTCGAGGGTGCGCAGGTGGTCGGCGATGACCTGGAAGGCGTCACGACCATAGAAGTCGTCGGCATTGATGATGGCGAAAGGCTCGTGGATGACCTCCTTGGCCATGAGGATGGCGTGGTTGGTGCCCCAGGGCTTCTCGCGCCCTTCGGGGACGGTGAAGCCGGCAGGCAGGTTGTCAAGTTCTTGGAATACATATTCGACCTCGATGCGGTTGCCGAAATGGTCAGCGTTGATGTGCGACTTGAAGGCCTCCTCGAAGCTATGCCGGATGACGAAGACCACCTTGCCGAAGCCGGCGCGGATGGCGTCGTTGATGGAGTAGTCCATGATGATTTCGCCGTTGGGGCCTACGCCGTCCATCTGCTTGAGACCGCCGTAGCGGCTGCCCATGCCGGCAGCCAAGACTAATAATGTGGGTTTCATAGGATATGATGTTTTTATGTGTTGATGCGTTAATGTTTTCGTGGGGTTATTATTGCCGTCTTTGGGCAAAGAAGTCTTTCATCAGTGTGGCGCACTCGTCGGCGAGGACGCCGGAGACGACCACCGTCTTGGGATGGAGGAGGTTGCGCCCGATGCGTTCGAAGCCGCGCTTGGGGTCGGAGGCGCCGTAGACGATGCGTCCTATCTGGCTCCACGCCAGGGCACCGGCACACATGGGGCAGGGCTCGAGGGTGACGTAGAGAGTGCAGTCGGTGAGGTATTTGGCGCCGAGGGCGCTACTGGCGGCGGTGATGGCTGTCATCTCGGCGTGGGCCGTGACGTCATTCAGACGCTCAGTATTGTTGTGGCTGCGCGCCAGGATGCGGTCATTGCATACGATGACGGCCCCGACGGGAATCTCCTCCTCGTCACGGGCCTGGCGCGCCTCGCGCAGGGCCTGCTGCATGTAGTACTCGTCGGGATTGTCGAAGATGCTCATTTGGGCATGTATTTTTCAGTGAAGGGACGCATGCTGACAGGTTCGAGGCGGTAGGTATGGTGCAGGATGACCAACTGGCCCCGTATTTGGTACGACTCTGCCGAGGGCAACAGGCAGTCGCCCACGGGCGTGAATTCCTGCCACGAGCGCCAGTCTACCATCCTCTCGATTTCGGGGATGCCGCCTTCGAGCTGGTGTGCCTTCTCGGTGACGAGGAAGAGAAGCCCTGTTTCCTGCTCAAAAAAATAGTAGCGGTCGAGTTGTCCCGACATGGAGACAAAGACACGGTCGACCTTATGCCCATTGTATTCATATTCTCCTTCATAATACATTTCTGTGGCCTTGGAGCGCCATTTAAACAGGGGGCCGCGGAGGTCGTAGGGCTGTATGAAGTCGTAGAAACTATGGCGCGTCAGGTTGCGCCAGTCGTGGTACTGGGGGCTGTATTGGTGGAAGATTTTTTTGTCGTCGGTGTAGCCTCCCATGTCCATCTTGCCGTGCTGCCACATCTCGATGCGGTTGTAGTTGGGCCAGGCGTGCCAGCGGTAGATGGTCATCGTATCGGTGGGATGGTTGTACTCGACAATCGTGGTGACGGCGACGAGCATGCTGTCGTGGGGCAGACGGTCGTAGTCGACGTAGCCGATGTAACGGTCGACAATCTGCATAGCCCGTGCCGTGTCGGCAGCCGTGGGTACGGGCTTGTCGTCCTGCGCTGTGGCGGCGACAGGGGCGAGGGCAAGGAGGAAGGCCAGGAGGAGGATGTTTCTGCTCATAATATGGTATTGATTATAGTTCTCTGACATGCGGGGGTATGGACAGGGGGAAGGAGGTCTCCGGTACCTCTTTCCAAGGCTCGAGGCGGAATACCGCCTGGGTATTGAACCGTCGGGCGAGGGCCTCCAGCCGGATGTCGGCATCGGCACTGGTGAGGAGCCGTTGGAGGTCGGCAAAAGAGGTGCGGTAGCCAAAACGGCGATGGACATCTCTGTAGTCGCCTTGGAAACAACGGCCCAGGATCTTGGCATAGATGATGACCGAGTCGGGCGTGCACTTGACACGTCCCAGCTCGACGACCTTGACCACGCTACCCCAGATGACGCTGTCCTGCTGCATCCGCAACTGACCGCTGACCGTGGTGCCTGCCAGGGTGCAGCTGAAGTTGGCCGTGCGGTAGACGGCATCGTACTGCGGCGTCGGCACAGGGCCAGGAGTGGCGGCGTGTCGGTGGCAATGGCATCCGGCAGCCAACAGGCACACCGCGATGGCGACAAGAAAGTATGGATGACGGATTATGGACATTGTTGCAGGATTTCGGTATGGTGGCTTTGGATGGTCTCGTTGGGCTCCTTGAGCAGGTTGACGGCTTTCTGTATCTGCTTCTTGGCCTCGGCACAACGGCCTTGGAGGTGCAGAATCCAGGCGTAGGTGTCGATGATGTTGGGATTGTCGGGCATGCCTTTCAGGGCGTGCTGTGCCATCTCGGCGGCCTTGTCGAGGTCGCGGCGCTGCTCTGCGAGGGTCCATGCGTATGAGTTGAGGGCATAGGGGTTGTCGGGCCACAGGCGCAGCACCTTGCTGTAGTAGGTGATAGCGCGGGCAGTGTCGCCCAGGCTTTTGTGGCAGTCGGCCAGCATGTAGCATATCTCGGCCATCATGTCACTATTGCCCGACGCGAGGCGCTCGGCGCGTTCCAGGAGGGGGAGTGCCTTGGCGGGCTGCTCCTGGAAGAGGAGGATGCGCCCCTGGATGTAGTAAGGTTGTACGTGCATGGGGAAGAGGCGCGAGGCGCGGCGTGCCAGGTCGAGCATCTCGTCGTCGTGGTCGGGGAGGGTCTGCAGGCAGAACAGGAGGCTCTCCCAGGTATCGTAGGAACTGCTGTCGACGGTGAGGTGGTTGCGCAGCTGCACGGCAGCCTCGGCATAGCGTTTCTGGGAGGCCAGCAGGATACCGTAGCCGTAGGCATGCCCTGCTGACGGGGGACAGTCGGCCATGAGGGTGTCGATGAGGAGGAACACAGGATGACTGTAGGATTTGAAGAACTTCTCGTCGCGGAGAAGCTCGCCGGCATACATGATGCGGGTCTTGCATTCGACGGTGGGGTTCATAAGCCCCTCACGCAGGTGGCGGTAGGCCTGAGGCAGGTTGCCCATGAGCAGGTGGCACTGTGCCAGCGAGATGTGGATGTCCTCGTTGTCGGGATCGTTGGCCAATATCTGGTTGTAGTATTGGAGGGCTTTCTTGTAGTCCTTCTCCTTCATGCTTCCCTCTGCCAGTATGGCGTTGTAGCGGGTGTCGTTGGGTATCGAGGCAGCCAGTTTCTCCAGTTCCGCGCGAGCCTTGTCGGCTTTGCCCAAGGCCATCCACAGGCGCTGTTTCTGGAGCGAGACGGACTCGTTGACGCCGTAGCGCGACTCGACGCGGTTGAGTACCTTGATGGCGCCGGCAACGTCGTTGTCGAGCAGGTGTGCGTTGGAGAGGTTGTAGTAGTAGTCCACCACGTCGGGATGCTCCTTGACAATGCTTTCCCATGTGGATACCAGGTTCTTGCCGTCGTGCCGTATCTCATAGATGCGGGCGATGAGCAGGGGATACCACACATTCTTGCTGTCCAGTTTCCGGGCTTTCTGCGCGTAGACCAGGGCGCTGTCGAGGCGTCCCTGAGACATCATGATTTTGCCCATCTGGTACCAGGCGACAGCATTGGTGGAATCGCCCTTGAGGCTCTGGCGGTAGAGTTTGAGGGCCTTTTCGGGGTTGCCGATCATCTGTTGGGTGGTGGCATCAATAACAAGGGCTTCGGTGGCCAACTGCGCGGAAGTGACCTCCGTGATGGGTGCGCGTTGGTAGCGGCTGGATGGCTGCGCGCCTTTCCGGCTGCTACTGCACGAGACCATCAAGAGCATGAGAGGAAGAATGATATAGAATGTCTTTTTCATCCGTGGGTAATAATGTATTGTTTCAATAACTGCAAAACTATATTATTATTGTATAAGGCACGAAAAAAACTTCTTCGGAACGGTACTCAGAGACTTAACAATTCCAAAAAAATGAAAAAAAATTGTCTATATTGAAAAAATGCTATATATTTGCATCGAAATACGAGTAGTGCAAATAGTACCCTGATGTGAAATAATACTGCTAGAAAACAGATAGATACAAAATTTGAAATTTATTTTTATTAATCAACAAAATCAAACAACACAATGAAAAAAACATTAATGGTTCTAAGTTTTGCTCTCTGTGCAACTTTTGTTTTTGCCCAGACTGCAAACCTGCACACCCCGCAGGTGACCAAGGCCAGCAACAGCGCTGCCCCTGCTCAGACCGACCTTAGCAAAGCCCTCTTTACTAAGGATGCCACCCCCCTCCTGACTGTCGATTTCCACGATGGTACAGCAGGTCAAGGTTCCTCCGCTAACTTCTTCACCGGTACTGGCTATCAGACTGGTGTCGTCGTCGGTGGTACCGAAGCTCACGGTGAAGAGTATGATTTCGCCTACTGGCGTCGCGTTCCCAATGTGGAGACCAGCACCCTTCAGGGTCTCGCCTCCATCTACACCTACCTCTCGCAGGCTTGGTCAACCAATTTCACCACTTCCATTTTCAACATGGCNNGCTTCATGATGATGACCATGCTTGACCAGCGTACCGACCAGTCCGGTAACTTCAACGCCTACATCGCTTTTGATGCTGTTGACGCTTCTAACGCCGCTGTCCTGGACATCCAGTTCTTCCAGCGCTATCGTAAATTCTACGATTTCTGCTACGTCGACTATAGCACCAATGGCAGCTCCTGGAATGAGATGGAAATCAACGTCGGCGGTGTTGACGTTTCTGTCAACGATGACCTCGCTGGTTTCTCCACCTACACTCTTCCCCTCAGCCTCGCTGGCCAGAGCACTGTCTATCTGCGTCTCCGTTGGAAGAGCCTTGACTCTCACCGTGGCAATGCTTACGGTTACTGGTGGCTCGTTGACGATTTCAGCATCCTCTCTTGCGATGCCGACCGTCTCCGCTTCTTCGAGCAGGAGTATGTTGAAGGTAACTACTCCCTCATCCCCCAGGGCATGAAAATCAACCCCGCTTGGTATGGCCGCGTGCTCAACAATGGTGCCAACGCCCAGAACAACATCACCGTCAGCCTCAACCACCTCAATGCCGACCAGTCTGTTAACACCCTCATCTCCAGCTACAACAACGGTAACCTCGCCGCTGGTTCTCAGATGCTCCCCGTCTGCGACCCCACTGGTTGGATCCTCGTTGACTCTATGGACTATGCCGGTTGGTATGGCTACGGTTTCGATAGCCCCCACGGTACTGGTATCGACCTGCCCACTGCTACTGCCGGTGACAACTACCTCTATGCCACCCTCAGCAGTGACGCTTTCACCAACAACTTCGACACCATGTTCTACAAAGTCACCACTCTTGACGAGACCACCAAGGCTTATCGTTGGGGTCACGACAATGGTGTGCTGACCTACAGCCCCTATAACTATTATATCTATGGCTTTGTTCAGTCTAATGGTAACTGGTACGTCACCGACGATGTCGACGATGTCCACTATTACACTCCTGGCTACCGCGTGACCACCCGCTACACCACCAGCAGCGCAGTTCCCGAGGGTTGGGTTATCCGTGGTGTTGAACTCGTGGCTTCTCCCTCTCGTGACTTCCACGCTACCGGTACCAAAATCTCCCCGATTCTGAGCCAGGATGAATATGATGGTGGTAGCGTTGGATTCTCTACCGTGATGACTGGCGCCGGTGTCTACACCGTGGCTGCCGATGATGTCAACGACAGCACTATCATTGGCCGCAACAGCAACGGTTATCTGGAACTTGGCAACTACAACACCATCACCATGATGTTCCCCGAGCAGCCCGCCCTGCAGCCCAACACTTCCTATCGTGCCGGTTACGTGATGGAGGAAGAGGGTTACTTCGCTCTCGCCAGCGAGTCCCACGGTTCCTATCGTATGGCTTCTCCCACCCGTCCCGACCAGTATGACACCATCCTCTACTTCCGCAACGATCCTTCGCTTGCCAAGTATGCTCACCCCTTCCCCCTCTGCCAGTATCAGAACCACATCATCGACGAGTACCGTCCTTCCCAAAACAGCTTGTTTGCTGCTTGGTACTATGACTTCCAGCCCATGATTCACCTCCTGGTGGGTCCTGCCCAGGCTGTTACCCGCGTGAACGTCTCTGTCGACTGCGACTCCTCCGAGTATGGTGAGGTTTACTACGGCGGTCAGGAAGCTTGCGGTACCACCGTTACCCCCGTTGAGGCTTCTTCTCCTGTTCTGACCCTTGCTCCTTTCGAGGGCTGCAGCGTCCGTAGCCTCTACGTCGACGGTGTCGAGGTGACCCCCTATGACGAGATCGCTGAGGAAGGCGATCCCAACTACGTTGCCGTTCCCGACGGTCAAGGCGCTATGCGCTACACCTTCGCCGAGATCATGGGCGACCATCAGGTGACTGTCGTGTTCAGCGAAATTCCTCCTGTCGGAATCGATCCTCTCGCTGCCAATGTCCGCATGAACCTCCAGCCCAACCCCGCCACCTCTCAGGTCTCCATCAACCTCGAAGGTGTCACCGGTATGGTCAACTGCGCCATCATCGACATGAGTGGCCGCGTGGTTTACACCAACAACTTCAATGCTGAGGACAGCCAGGTTATCAACCTGAACAATGTTGCCAAGGGTGCCTACTTCGTCCGCATCACCAACAACACCTTCAGCACTGTTGAGAAACTCATCGTCCGCTAATTAGATTAGCGTCCACAAAAAAAGGCTGCCATTCGGCAGCCTTTTTTTGTGGACGCTCCTTTGGAAGCCCTGGGTAATCCTAGAAAGTCCTAGGAAATACTAGGGCTTTCTAGGATTACTATAATATATTTCCCAATTGCTCTTTTATCTTCTCCAGCTCGTCTTTCATCTCGACAACAATTCTCTGGATATCGACGTGGTTGGCTTTGGATCCGGTGGTGTTGATCTCCCGGCCCATCTCTTGTGCGATGAAACCAAGTTTCTTGCCACAGCTCTCTTCGTCGTTCATGGTCTGGCGGAAATAGTCAATATGTTTCTGGAGGCGTATCTTTTCCTCGGTGATGTCTAATTTCTCCAGATAGTAAATGAGTTCCTGTTCGAAACGGTTCTGGTCCACCTCTTTGATGCCGGCGTCAGCCAGGTACTTGCGGATACGCTCTTTGGCGGTCTCGATGCGTTCTGGCTCGTAGGAGGGTATCTGACCCAGCTTCTGCTCAATGAGGTCGACATGCTTGATGAAGTCGAGTTTCAGTATCTCGCCTTCCTCATGGCGGAAACGGTTGGTCTCGTCGATGGCTTCATCTATGGCTTTGGCCACGGCCTGCCATTCATCATCTGTCAGGGTGCTTTCTTCTTTGTTAATCCATAGGTCAGGCTGTGTGATGACATTCTGAAACAGCTGTGAGGCGTCTAGGTGATGGTCCTCGGCAAACATTCGTATCTCCTGCAGCCGCTGTGTGGCCAGGACACTGTTGAGGCGGATGCCGTCGGCACCCCCGTTTTCTTCGTACAAGGTGAAGTCTATCTTGCCTCGTTCCAACCGGTTGAGCATGGTGCGTATCTCCATTTCATGGATGAAGAAACGGGCGGGTACTTTGGCTGTGGTGTCCATGCCCTTGCTGTTGAGGGTCTTGATTTCGATGTTGTATTTGCGTCCGTCAACGGAACACTGCTTCTTGGCGAAGCCTGTCATGGATTTCATGGTGGGTATATTATTTGTTATTGTTCAATGATAAGTTGCTGGAATGCTGGAGTGGCGTACGTGCGGTAGTCACCTTGTTCATTGTAAATGAAGTATACGGCCTGGATGTCCGGGTTCTCGGGATGCTCGGCAATGAATTGCAGGGCTTTCTCCAAGCCCATGACCATGAAGGCTGTGGCCATGGCATCGGCATACCAGGAGTGGCGGCTGACGACAGAGACACTAAGCAGGGGGTGCTGTACGGGATGGCCCGTGGCGGGGTCGATGGTGTGGGAGTAGCGCACGCCGTCGCGCTCATAGTATTTGCGATAGTTGCCAGAGGTGACTACCGACTGGTTCTCAAGGCGTATGGCTGTCTCAATGGTGGGTTTGTCGTACTTGCCTTGGGCAGGACGCTCAATGCCTACCGACCATTGTGTCTTGTCGGGTTTGCACCCATGGGCAATGACCTCGCCACCTACGTCGATGAGATAGTCGGCAATGCCCAGGCTGTCGAGCCATGCCGCCAGCAAGTCGGAAGTGTATCCTTGCGCGATGGCGTTGAAGTCGAGTTCTGTGGAGGGGAATTCCTTGTGCATGAGCAGGATGCCGTAGGGCGTGGTGTCGAGTGTGATGTTGCCTTGGGATAGGCGGACAAGGCTGTCGATGGCTTCGGTTGATAGCTCTTCGCGGTGCTTGAAACTGAAGCCCCAGGCCTGTACCAGCCTTCCTACGCGACAGTCGAAAGCCCCCTGCGTATACCGGCGGATGCTGTCGGACTTGAGCCATAGGTCGGCAAGAAGCCCATTGACCGTGTCGGTAAGGTTGGCATTGAATTGCCTCAGCAGGGATTGCTCCACCCATAGCGATGCGGTTTTGTCGAAGCGCTCGAAACGGTCCTGCAGCTCTGCGGAGAGGTCGCGCCGCAGGCTGTCGTAGTAGATGATGCTGTAGTAGGTGCCTTGGGCTTCACCCTGCAGGCGGATGGGAGACAGCGGGGTATTGCGTTGACAGGCAGCCGACAGCAGGACGACAAGCAGACCTATGGGGAGGAACCGTTTCATGGGTTTTTACTAAAAAGCGTCCGACATGGGAATGCCGAACGCTTTTGTTTGTTAGTAGTCAGTCTTTATTTCGTGATGACGAACTTGCGGATGACGTTCTCGCCGTTGGCCATGACGATGCGCATGGTGTAGGTGCCACGGCTGAGGGCGGAGAGGTTGATGAGACCCTTGTTGCCGAGGTTGCTGTTGACGGCTACCTGCTGGCCCAGGGAGTTGAATACAACCACCTCGCTGATGGCTTCAGCACTCTCGATGTTGAGCTGTCCAACGGTGGGGTTGGGGTAGAGGCTGACGGTCGGGACCTTCACATCGTCGATGCCCACGTAGGTGACGATGGTTATCCAACTGGTGTCGCGGCAGGCGAAATTCACGTCGCTGTAGTTGATGGTGGCCTCAAGCTCTACGTCGATGTTGCCCTGTACGTTGGGGATGATGAGGGTGTCGCCATCCGTGGTCGTGGCGGTGTTGGGTGTGACAGTCCAGCGGTAGACGGCACCTTCCGTGCAGGTAGGATAGAGGCGTGCGGTCTCGCCTTCCGAGAGACGCCATTCACCGTTGATGGCCGAGATGACGGGGGCTTTCTTGATGGTCAGGTGCATGATCAAACTGCTGTCGCAACCGGCGGCATTGGTGTCGGCCAGGGTGTATTTGGGGTCGCCCGAAGTCTTATAGGTCTTTTTGCTGCGGTCCCAGTAGAAGCTGTCGCAAGCAATCACGGTTGTGTCGGACGAGGAGGAATACTTGACGATGGCGTGCAGATGGATGGTGCTGTCGTAGCAGAGCGCCCAAGTGCGGTTGGTGATGTTGGTGTCGAAATCGGCAGTCTCCGTGAAGGTCTTGTTGGTGCTTCCGAGGATAGAGCTGACGGTGAAGCGGATGCTGTTGCAGCCTACCATCGTGGTATCCTTGACGGGGGTGCGGAAGGGTTTGATGCGGAGGTTGAGGGTATGCTTGGTTACGCAGGCGGTAGCGGCATTGGTGTCAAAAACCGTGTAGAGACCCGTGGCATCGTAGGTGTTGCCACGCCATACGCGCGAGTTGCAAGCCGAGTCCTCAACCACGGCGGTCTCGTTGACTGCGATGGTGAGATTGATATGATAAAGGGTGTCGCAGAGGGTGACAGTGTCAACCAGCAGATGCTGGTAATCGCCATCTGTGGCAAGGGTGTCGTTGTACCAGATGTAGTTGCCGCAATGGCTGATGGTGTCGTAGCTGTCGACCTGGGTCACGATGTTGAGGTTGAGGAGGTCCACATGCAGGCAAGAGCTGTCGGCATTATAGGTGTTGTGGGAGTAGCTGTTGGAGATGGTGAGGGTGTCACCAAACCAGATGTATTCCCCACAGGTGTTTACCACGGCTGTGTCGAACTCCGTGTTTGCCACGGTGAGCTTGAGGATGAACGTACTGTCGCAGACACTGGGTGATACCACCGTGTCGCGGTAGGTGCCGGACTGGGTGTAGGTGTTGCCGCGCCAAGTGTAGGAGCAACGTTCAACGGAGACGGCCACGGAGTCGCTGTATTCCTGTGTCACAGTGAGGTTGAGCACGTAGAGGGTGTCCACATCAATATAAGTGTCCACGGTGTCCTGTGTATAGGTCTGACCATTGACATTCCAAGTGAAACTTTGGCATACAGTGGTGTCGAGCGGGACAATAATGCGGGATCCTTTTTGCTGGGCCATGGCCATGGAGCAGCAGGCTGCGACCAAAAGAAGAGTGAATAATGCTTTCTTCATCTTGAGTGAGTGTTTATTCGTTTATTCTTTATTTATTTATTATCAATATATTATACATGTTTTTGTAACCCAGTGTAGGATTACTCGAACATGCAAAGATAGCATTTTTTTTCGATACAGAGATGTTTTTGTACGAAAAAAGTGAAAAAAAGTCTAAACGGTGCTGTCGGAGCAGCGCTAAACTACTCAGAAAGGATGAGTTCTGCGATGTTCTCGATGTGCTGCGTATGGGGAAACATGTCGACGGGCTGGATGCGTCCGACGCGGTAGGCTGTGGCGAGGAGTTCCAGGTCGCGGGCCTGCGTGGCGGGGTTGCAGCTGACGTAGACGATGCGTCGGGGACGCATGGCCAGAAGTTGCTCTACCACTTTCTCGTGCATGCCGGCGCGGGGCGGGTCGGTGATGACCACGTCGGGTTGCCCGTGCAGTGCTACAAACTCGGGCGTGAGCACCTTGGCCATGTCGCCGGCGTGGAATTCGACGTTGCTGATCTGGTTGTGCAAGGCATTCTGGCGGGCGGCGAGGATGGAGTCCTCGACGTATTCGATGCCGACCACGCGGTGGCATAAGTGTGCGAGGAACAGCGCGATAGTGCCCGTGCCGGTGTATAGGTCGTATACGGTGTCCGTAGGTTTAAGCTCCGCGTAGCGCGCCACGAAACTGTAGAGGCGCTGCGCCTGTGCCGAGTTGGTCTGGTAGAAGGTCTGCGGACGGATGGAGAAGTGCAGGTCAGGGGCCCCCTCAAACCCTTGCATCGTCTCTTCAATACTGTCGGCGCCGGCGTAGGTGACGGCGGGTAGTTCGGAATAGGAGTCGTTGAACTTGGTGTTGACAATATATTGTAAGGAACTGATTTGTGGGAATGTATCGCGCAGGTGGTCCATGAGGCCCTGCCAGCCTTCGTCCTGTTGGGCAAAGATGACCACCACCATCCATTGCCCCGTGTCGGTGTTGCGGATGATGAGGTTGCGCAGGCATCCGGTGTGGTTGAGGATGTCGTAGTAGCTCATTCCGTGTTCGTTGGCATAATCGCGCACGGCCAGGCGTATGCGGTTGCTGAGGTCGTCTTGCAGCACGCATTTCTCGATGTTTAGCACCTTGTCGAACACCGTGGGGACGTGGAACCCGAGGGCGGGGATGTCCTCGGCGGGCGGCACCTCCTGCCAGGAACGGGTGGAGAAGGTGAACTCCAACTTGTTGCGATAGTGGAAGATGCGTTCCGACCCGCAGATGGGTTGCATGGCGGAGCAGTCTACATGCCCGAGGCGTTCCAGGTTGTCGCGCACCTGCTGCGCTTTGCCAGCCAGCTGGTCGGCATAGTTGAGGTTCTGCCAGCGGCAGCCGCCGCAGACCCCGAAATGGGGGCATTGCGGCTCTACCCGCTTGGGCGAGAGCTGTTTGATGGCCACGGCGCGGCCTTCGGCATAGTTCTTTTTCTTCTTGATAATCTTGATGTCGGCAATGTCGCCTGGCACCACGTAAGGCACGAAGACCACCATGCCGTCAAGACGGGCTATGGCTTTGCCCTCGGCACCCATGTCGGTGATGGGTACGTCGGGAATGACGGGCTGTTCTTTCTTCTTTCGCATGGCGTTGGGGTGTTGAGAGATAAAAAAAGAAGTATTGCCTGCAATACTTCTTTCCTCTATCCGTTCAGGCGATAGTGTTTATCGCTCGTCGGAGACGGTAAGTTTCTTTCTGCCTTTTCTGCGGCGTGCAGCCAAAACTTTTCTGCCGTTGGCAGTCTCCATTCTGTGACGGAAACCGTGCTTATTGGCTCTTTTTCTGCGTGATGGTTGGAATGTTCTTTTCATTTTTTACTCATTTTTGGAAGTGCAAAAGTACGAACTTTTTTTGAATTGACAAGAAAAAAATGATTTTTTTTTACTTCCGACCGCCAAAAACCAGGGCAATCCCCGCAGTGGCCACCACAAAAACCGATCCTGTGGAGCGCTCCCAGCGTGCCTTCGGCACGCTTTTTCTCCATCCATGCACTGCCATTTTCTCTGCGCCGTTTTCATTTATCCGATTCTTTTCCGTTCCTTATCCGCTCCTTTTCCGCTATAAGAGGCGGAGAAATAACGCTGATGCCACCCGCTGTTAATTCAGATACGGAAAGAGAGCAGAAAAACCAGGCCCTGAATGCTTTGCAAAACCCGCGAAAAAGGCAGCATCCTCATCCTCAACGTGTTGCCCACCTTCGTCCCTTGTGTCGGGTTGAAAACCCGACACCCCCGCATACAACGCTTATCCACCCTTGGCTGCAGCCTGAAACAGAAGCCCGCCATTGTTTCACAACCACAGCAGAACCCACAAAACCCCTCCACCCCACG
>LXOW01362904.1_pt1 | contig 18390 bp, 11 predicted proteins | sample 1368591 | NCBI WGS metagenome assembly LXOW01 (sample SAMN04884650, study PRJNA319009) | bovine gut metagenome | isolation source: Cow rumen | host: Bos taurus | place: Italy: Legnaro (PD) | collected 2014-07-09 | reverse complement strand
CCCCATACGGCAGCAGAAGGTGGACTCCTTCCGCCGCGACTTCGTACTGGCGGTGAAGACACGCTACCTGGAGGCTATCCTGGATTACGTCGTGACTGAGATGCAATCGTGGAAAGACGCCAAGCAGCACTCGGACATGGCTCGTCCTGACATCAACAAAATCATTGACGAGGAACTGATGTCGTGGCCCGCCAAACTGGAGATGACACGCGACGACGGCAGCGACTGGGACGACATGCTCAGCGACTTCATCAGCAACCCGAGAAAGAGCTACCCCTACCCCATCTACCTGATGTTCAGCGACCCATACATGACGCGCACCTACGTGGGACTTGACATTCAGTCGGCATCGAACGCCACGGAACCGCTGCTGCAACTGGAATACAAGGAGGAGGAGAAAATGGTGAGGCTGGAGGGTGCAAGCATTCCCATGCAGCACATCCTGGAGCAGAACCCCTACTACCGCGACTGCAAGCGCATGCTGGAGGACAGTCACGTGCCGACGCCCAAGGGATTCGGATGGCGCGACGGGGTGATCACCGGCATCTATGTCGGAGCGCTACTGCTGCTGGCCTACCTCATCTGGCAGACCGACGGACTGCTCTTCACCCTGCTGGCCATCATCTACTGCATCGCCGTACCGTTCACCGTGCTGCCCGTCACGGAGAACCTGCCATACGTCAGGGAGGAAATCAAGTACGAGGAAATGCTGGAGCGCATCAAGCGCCGCGAGGATATCATTGCCAAGAAATATAACAAAATAGTAATTAACGAATAACGTCTATGGAAGATAACAAAAAGCCTACAGAGATTATTCAGCTGGACCCGATTCCTGAGCTGACGTCTGCCACCGAAGGACTGAACAACATCAGTTCGCTGGCCGACAACATCCTGACTACTGTCAGTTCGTGGAAACAGATGGAACGCGACATGCACCAGATGGACGTGCAATTCAACGCCTATCTGGCCAAGCTCGACGCGGATCTGGAGCAGTACAAGATCAGTGCGCCCATCGTGAGCAAGCAACTGGACCGTGTCAACGACCTCATGTCGCGCATCCTGGACAAGGTCGTCGATATGGATGTGAAGACCGAGCTGGACATGCAGAACAAGAACCGAATGATGGATTCGCTTGACTCCTATATCGACAAGATGGCCGAGATGATGGTCAAGCTGTTGTAAAAAAAGAAGAAGAGAGCCGCAGGGCTCTCTTCTTTGTTATTGCATATCGTAAACCACTTGCATGATTTTCTTTCCCAAGGCGTCTGCCTGCTCCATGGTCGAGGCCTCGCTATAGACGCGGATAATCGGCTCGGTATTCGACTTGCGCAGGTGTACCCAACTGTCGGCAAAGTCAATCTTCACACCGTCAATGTCGTTCACCTGTTCGTCCTTATACATCTCCTTCACCTTCACCAGGATGGCATCGACGTCGGTCTCAGGCGTGAGGTCGATACGGTTCTTGGCAATGAAATAGTTGGGATAGGTGGCACGCAGCTCGCTGACCTTACACTCCTTGTGAGCCAGATTCGAGAGGAACAAGGCAATACCCACCAAGGCATCACGACCGTAGTGGCTCTCAGGATAGATGACACCGCCATTGCCTTCGCCACCGATAACGGCACCCACCTCCTTCATCTTCGTGGTCACGTTGACCTCGCCAACGGCAGCAGCGGCATAAGTGCCGCCATACTTCTGCGTCACGTCACGCAGCGCACGGGTGGAACTGAGGTTGGAAACGGTTTGAGGCTTGAGGCCTGGGGTTTGAGGTTGGAAGTTCTCCAGCACGTAGTCAGCCACGCTGACCAGTGTGTATTCCTCGCCGAACATGGTGCCATCCTCGCAGATGAAGGCCAGACGGTCAACATCGGGATCGACCACGATACCCAGATCATAGCGGTGGTTCTTGATTTCGTCCATGATGCCACCGAGGTTCTTCTCCAACGGCTCAGGATTATGGGCGAAGTCGCCTGTAGGCTCGCCATTCAGAATCTTGTAGCCTACGCCTAAACGCTCCAACAGCTTGGGCAGGATGATGCCTCCTACGGAGTTAACGGTATCGACACACACCGTGAAACGTGCCTGCTTGATGGCAGCAACATCAACCAGCTGCAGGTCGAGAACGTTCTGAATGTGACGGTCATCGAAACTGTCATCCTCTATATAGTGACCAAGGTGGTCAACATCTGCATAGTCAAAATCCTCACGGTCGGCAATGGCCAGCACCTCGGCACCGTCAGCAGCGGTCAGGAACTCACCCTCGCTGTTGAGCAGTTTCAGGGCGTTCCACTGGCGCGGGTTATGCGAGGCAGTGATGATGATACCACCATCGGCTCCGCTCATGCGGACGGCCAACTCAGTGGTAGGTGTGGTGGCCAGGCCGATGTTGACGACATCGAAGCCCATGCCCATGAGGGTGCCGCATACCACGTTCTTGACCATCTCGCCAGAGATGCGGGCATCGCGACCTACAATGATTTTACGTGTCTGTGATTTTCTGCCAATAAAGGTGGCGTAAGCCGAAGTGAACTTTACAATGTCCAGCGGATTCAAGGTGTCACCCGTTGGTCCGCCGATAGTACCGCGGATTCCTGAAATTGATTTTATGAGTGTCATTATATACTTTTATTAATCTTCTCTCTCCATTGTGATGGTATATACGCAAGGATATACCTTCTGCTGGGCGTCTGACTGTCCCTGGGTATGAGGTACGATCATCTTCACCTTTGCCGTCTCATCGTCGATTTCCTGCGGACGTCCAATCTTGATGTAGCTCAGCGGTATCATGAAAGCGTTAGGTACGGAAGCCGAACCATAGGCAGACATCATCACGCCACGCTCGAAAGAACCGGTGAAAGTGGTACCTGTACGGGTGACATTCATCTTGTCAAGATAATTCGTTCGCGATGTCAGCATATTGCTCAACTGTACGGTATCCTCCAGAATGTTGAACTCCTCGAAACGACACAGGATACCCACCAGCTTCTTCTCTTCCAGCATGCTGCCGCATCCCTCACGGATAATCTGCAGATAGATACCGGACTTTGTCAGATAGACATACTCATTCTTTTCGACATCGGTCTTATTGCCATTCTGGGCAAACTCTGATTCTGTAATAACCTTGATATCCCAACTGCGAATATACTCGGCTATGGCGTTACGCTCCCGCTCTTTCTTTTCACCGTAAGTTTCATATTTATTGCAACTTACAAAGACCGTAACGATTAACAGTGTCAGCAGTGTATAAACAAATTTCTTCATTGACAATTCTATACTTGATTTAAATCTCGGCAAAGGTACTACAAAGTTTATAGTTTAGAGTTTAAAGTTTAGAGTTTTTGCTATCACTTAACCTTTTTTACAAAAAACTCATAACTGATAACTGATAACAGATAACTGGTAACACCTCCCTACCCTTTCAACTTCTCCTCGAAGTGCAGGAATGCCTGCTGCGTAATCTTGACAGCCTCCTCCATCGAGCAATATAGCCGACCGCCTGAGGCATTCAAATGACCACCGCCGTTAAAGAACTGCTCGGCCACCTTGTTGCACGGGAAGTCGTCCACGGAGCGCAGACTGACCCACACCAGATTCTCCTTCTCCGTATCCTCGCGAAGGGAAACGGAGAACTTCAGTCCCTTGATTTGCAGAGGCATATTCACCAGCCCCTCAGCATCGCCTTTTATGAAATGGAAACGCTTCAGGTCCTGACGGGTCAGCGTGAAGTAACTGGCGTGACGCAGCCGGTCAACCACCAGTTTCTCCAGCATCACATAGCCCTGCATCCGCAAGCGGTTCTCACTGAAGTTATGGAAGACGTTACGATAGATCTTGTCCTTGTTGATGCCCTTGGTCAGCAGCTGTGAAATGATGAAGAAGATATCCGGATCTGACGAGTTATAGGTGAAGCCGCCGGTATCGGTCATCATGCCGCAGTAGATGGGGATGGCAAACTTCTTGCACTGTATCTCAAAGCCGCCCAACTGCCATACGATACGGAAGATCAGTTCGCTGGTAGACGAAGCCTCCGGATGGGAGATGGTCAGCACCGTATCAAGGTCAGGATTCAAGTGATGGTCAATCAGCACCTTCTTGGCTTTCGATGCCAACAAGGTGTCACACATCTTATCCGTACGGCTGGCCGAATTGAAGTCCAGACAGAAGATGACATCGGCAGTCTTCAACAACAGGTCACCCTGCTCCGCATGCTTGTCATAGCGGATGATTTTCTCCGTATTGGGCAGCCACTGCAGGAAGTCCGGAAACATATCGGGCACAATAACAACCGACTCCTTGTTCAACGTACGCAGATACTCTGCCCAACCTAACGAGGAGCCTAATGCGTCGCCATCAGGGTTCTGGTGGCAACAAATGACGATGCTCGTAGCATCAGTAATGAGCGAGTGCAGCGTGCTGCACTCGCTCTCAGTCATGATATTCTCTAGCATTTAAAAGAGTTTATTGGGATAGACACCCTCATCCACCAACTGCTGAATACGCTTCACGGTATCCTCGCGGTCGGCAGCATAGGTCACGCCAAACCATTTTGAGGTGGTGTCAAGAACTTGTACGGTAGCCGTCTTTTCGTTGATGAGTTTGTTCACCATCAGCGGAATAAAGAACTCTGCCTTCAGGTTCTCCATGTTCTTCGGGTCGCTCAGGAACTCCTTGAAGTAGGCCTCTGAATACTCGAAGTAGTCGGGCGTGAAGCCCCACATGTTCATGGATACAGGGGTCTTGTCATCCACAGCAACCCACTTGCCTTCCTCATCCTTGTAGCGGATGGCCTCGGTTGGCGAACCAGCATTACTTCCGTCCTCTGCACAACGTACAATCTCCGTACGTTCCACAACGGTGGTCAGGTTGCCATCAGCATCTTTCGAGCAGATGCCACGGGCCACAGTGCCGTTCTCCGAAAGCGTGTTTCCTACTCGGAAACCCACCATGGCATACTGGTTCTTGGCACCTTCGGGCAGGTCAGCCAGGAACTTACCGATAACCTTGAAGGCGTCACGGTTGTAGAAGTCATCGCAGTTGATGACCAGGAACGGTTCCTTGATGACGTCCTTACCCATCAGCACGGCGTGGTTCGTACCCCAAGGCTTCTGACGGCCTTCAGGCACCGAGAATCCCTCGGGCAGTGCATCGAGCGCCTGGAAACAGAGTTCGCACTTCACCTTGCCTTCGTACTTCGACAGGATCTGTGTGCGGAACTGCTCCTCAAAGTCCTTGCGGATAACCCATACTATCTTGCCGAATCCGGCTTCAATGGCATCATAGATGCTGTAGTCCATAATGGTCTCGCCATTCGGTCCCAGACCGTCAAGCTGTTTCAGACCACCGTAACGGCTGCCCATACCGGCAGCTAAAAGAAATAATGTTGGTTTCATATCATTTGTGGTTTACTCTTTCTTCTTGGTTGCCAGCTCCTTGATCTTGTCCTTGCCCTTGAAGGCGAAGAGCCAGATGAGCAGACCGGCAATGACGAGCAGGGCGATACCCAGCAACGGACGATAGAAAATCCATGCTATGGCAATGACGATGAGCGACCATACTACACCCACGATGGTGCAGACGATACCAACGCCCCAACCGACGATATTCGAAATGAAGGGAACAACCTTCAGCAATGTCTCGATGAAGCCGAAGACCATCTTCAGGCTGAATACAACGAGGAAGATACCGGCAATACGCAGAATCCAGGTCCACATGCTGTTGGCACTGTTCTCGCCCTCGAAGATCTCGTCCATACTCTTCTTACCCATGACGAGCGTCTGGAAGGTCTTACCGTTCTTAGCCTTGAAAGCCTTGAAGGTATCGTCAGTTGTCTGGGCAATGACAGTCACCTTGGCAGGAACAATGATTTCAAACGTCACCTTCACATCACCCACCTCAGGAGCACCAGGCGTGCGACCGTAGTAGATTTCATTCTTGTTGACATGGATAAACTCATAGGGGCTGGGCTCTGTAGCAGTAGCAGCGCCTGTTGAGTCAACAGCGGCTGGCTTGGCCGGCTTGGTAGTGGTTGCGCCATAGAAGCGCTCGTAGGCTATCTTCGTATTGTTGTCCAACTGTTTCAGCAGGTCGTCAGCCAGGCTGAGATCCAGGGCCTCCTTTGAAGAGATGCTGTGAATAAGGCTCTCGTTCAGTTTATAAGCACCGAAGCTGACATTCTGAGCCCACTGCTGCTGGTCCTCAACAGTAGCCAGGATGGTATTCTTCTGCTGATAGGCAGGATCATGGAACTGTGCTGACTCCACAGGACTGCTCACCCACTCCTTCGAATAGGTATAGGTTGTCGTGGTCACTTCCTTACCGCCTAACTTGTCCTCCTTCTTTGACTCAGAATGCTCTACATACTGGTAGTACTCTACCTTGCGCTGCAGGCTGATGGCCTTGGCACCTACGCCAAAGTCGGCATCGCTGAGTGAGTCTTCGGTCGTAGCAAATGCTGATGCACACACCAACTCACCATCCAGTGAACGGTCAATCTTGGCAGGATTTGCCAGTTCCACGCAGGCACCCTGTGCCTCGTCCAGCATGTCGGCCGTCTTGACGGCGCGTCCCTCGTTCCACCACAGCAATGCAGTTGCTGCAAAGAACATGATAATACCTGTTCCAATGGCACCACACGAGTTCTTCACACGTGTGCCATAACCTGTTGTTGTTGTCTCTTGATAAGCCATAATGTTTTTTTTAATGTTAATGTTTATTGTTAATGTACTTCAGTTTTTCCATGTGCCACGAACAGATATCATTGCCATTCACCTGTGCCGATACCGATACGACCATCATGAATGACAAGAATATCATGCAGAATCCTTTTTTGATTGTCATAAGCAAAATGCCTTGATTGTCTTTTAAGTTTCGGATGCAAAGATAGCCATTTTTTCTGAACCGCCCAAACGATTGGTGTGATATTTTTACCACGACTGTTAGAACGGATAGCCAATGGCGAAGTGGAGTGTCTGGTCGCGTGAGAAACTGCGGGCATTGAAGTATCCGCTCCTTGAGGTGCTGTAGGGCAGGTGGAGACCGATACCCCAGTCGAATCGCAGCACGAGGAAGTCGAGGTTGTAGCGCAGGCCTATACCGGTTCCCAGTGCCAGCTCGTCAAAGAACTTGGAGAACTCAAAACGACAGTTCTCATAGAATAATCGGTACAAGATGTTGGTCTCTTCGTCAGAGCTGGCCTTAAGCGTGAGTTTCCATACATTACCGGCATCCAGGAACAACGCTCCGTAGAGGTTTCCGAAAAGCTGGCGTCGATACTCCAGGTTGAACACCACTTTCATGTCACCGTTCTGGAACAGATAGGACATCTGATTGTCTTTCTCACCTTCCTGATTAAAGGGACCGGGACCAATACTTCGCACGCTGAACGCACGCACGGAGTTGGCACCTCCCACATAGAACAGTTCGGTGTTCGGTGCTATGAAGCTGTTGCCGAAGCATGGAAGAATACCAAACGACACGTGTCCCACGAGTTGTGACTTTGCATTGAGGGTCCACGTTTTTGAGAAGTCGGTCTCCACCTTGATAAACTGCGAGTAAGGCGTCTTGAAAAGTTTCTTTTCAGGCTCTTCCCAGCGCCCCTGGCCCAGTGCCATGAAGCCCAGCGAGGTCAGGGTGCCTGCCTCGGCTATGCTGATTTCCCAGCGTATGGGATTCAGGTAGCTTGCCGGACTCTGATAGGTGTAGGTATAGCGCATCTCAGGAATGCAGTAGTCTTCCATCGCCCCCAACAGATAAGGATGTTCTATGATGAAATCCTCATACGCATCAGTCCAGGAGTTCATGAATTGATACTTCACAACGAGCGGAGAAAACTCATGAATACTGTTCGCTGATGTCTGCCAGCGATAGCTCCACTCACCCGAGTTGACATGCATCTTGTAATAGCCGGGCCTGCGGATGATATTGGCCGACACCTTGGCCGTCGTGGTGGGTGTGGAATAGAACTGGCGACGGCGGATGCGACGTCCCGCACTGTCCAGACGGGCCCTGTTGCTGCCAAAGAAAGGTGCAATGATGCGTGGGAAGTCCACCTCCAAGTCGGCACCATACTCATAGTTGCTCATGCTGGTGCCTCCGCTGGTGCTCCACTCGTAGGAGCCGTGCAGGTTGAGGTCAATCCTCTCGCCTCCGTGGAAGGCATTGCGGCGCACCAGACCCAGCTTCACCTCCGGCCCTACCCTACCGATGGTACGTCCCTTCACATTAGTCTCAATATAGAAGTCGTAGGGTTTCTCGAACGTACAATTCAACGTCATATCAAGGGTGTCCTCGTCACGGGGGGTAAACTGCACATCAAGCGAAGAGAAAAGCCCCATGCCATTCAGTTTGGAAACGGACTCCAGATAATTGTCGTAACTGAAAGCCTGACGTGGACGCATTTTCATGGCACCCAGTATGACACGTGGACGGAGCGGTGGTGTATTGCCATGATAGCGTATGGTAAGAAAACGGCGGACGGTGGAGTCGGTATAGGCCTCACGCATCTGCTTGCGCATATTGATGTTGATGCGTCCTATGTACCACTTATGCTTGGCCTCATCAGGCACATCCTCAGCCATCTGCAATCGCAACTGCACCTTCCCCGGCTTGGCAATGGTGTCAGCCAGATAACTGGCATAGCTGGGCTGATAATAGTAGTAGCCATTGTTGCGAAACAGTGTTGACAGTCGTTTGCGCTCGGCGTCAAGGGTAGTCACGCTGAACGGGTCGCCCGAATGCAACAAGGCCTCATCGCTGGTCTCGCGGATCATGCTGTCCGCCACGGCAGGGAATCCCAGATACTGCAGGGTGTCAATGGTAAACAGGTGTCCCATATCTACGCGATAGGCTATCTTGGCTTTCTTGGGATTTCGCTTCGTCACCACATCGTAGCTTACCGAACCGTGGAAGTAGCCATGCTTATGGAGTATGGACTGTGCCACCGTTGAACGCAGTTCCGGATTGACGTTTGACATCAACACAGGAGCCTTGCCAAACGATGACGTCATCCACCGTGCAAAGCCACTGTCCTTGTTGGAGAAGGCATTCCATATCCACAGACTCGGAGCGAAAGGCGTGCGGTAATAAGAAGAGCCGAACAAGGCACCGTTGGGAACGACGGCAAGGGCTGCCTCTACCTCCTCTTCCATCGCCAGCCTGTGGTTGGCATGGTCGGCGGCGTCTGTCCCGTCATTGTGGACAAACTGTATCTTCTTCAGACCCACAAAGAGCTGATCGTCCTCAGGAACATGCTTTGTCGTGGAACATGCCACGAAGAGCATGGCTATCATTATATAGATGATGTTTCTACTCATGCGGTTGATGTTTTGTCGTGTCGGGCCGCTCTTCTATACGGGGTGGTAGCTGTGTGTCAGACTTGAAGCGGAAGAGGTCGGTCAGTGAATTGAGTGTGCGGCGCCAGATGAAACCTGCACCGTAAAGCTGCGTGTAACCGTCAAGCCAGTCGTAGGAGTTATTCTGATAGAACAGCGTGATATACTTATTGGCGGTATTGTCCAGACGGTACTCCAACATGACATTGTCCAGGAACGAGTTGTTGCGCTGTTGTATCTCGTTGCCTGTCGAGACCTTGCCGCCTACAATCACGCGCAGCCGGTTGTTCCAGAAACGCTTGGCAAACTTGAAGGAGTAGTCCGTGTGCATGACACCCGTAGCATCGGTCGTGTTGTCCATGCCGATGCTGATGTCCAGCGTACGCAAGGCGTTGCCGGTGATGTTGTTGATTTCACTGCTCAGGAACGATCCCAGAGCAGCATTCATATTGAATTTCTCAGCGTTTATTCCACTGATGAACATGCCGGTAGTCAGCATGGCAACGGCTATCTTGCCGCGTTCCTCCACACCCATGGACTCCAGTTCTCCGTGAACGAGCATGTCCTGCGGGGCATCCAGCGTAAACGTCAAGCCCATGTCGTTCAGGGTCTTCGTGATGATTACGCCGCAGTCAAAGTCAACGCTGCGGCTGCCGCCGCCCTCGTCAGTGACGGAAGATTTTACTCGTTCGGTGGCTGTGATGTTCAGTGTCGGATTCATGACATCGCCTGTAAACTCAATGTAGCTGCCATTCTGAATGGTAAACGTCTTGAGTGGGATGATATACAGTGAATACTTCATCTCACCGTTACTCAGCGTGTATTTTCCCGTCATGCGGAGATCCTCCGTGGGGTTATAGGTCATGTGCAGCGTACCACCGCCCACCAGGTCGACATAGTTTGACTGGTCGGCATTCAGGTAGGCAATGACGTGGGCACCCTGTGAGATGTCGATGGTCATGTTCATGTTGAAACCGCCTATCTGCGGACGTTTCACGACAACCTGTGCGGTATCGGTGAAGTCAGTAAACTTCACCAGTTCATTCAACTGATTATCGGTGGTCAGCGGTGAGTCACGCAGGATGTAGGCCATGTCAGTAGAGCTCAGCACGTCCAGACGCCCCCTCATGTCAAGGTTATCCAACGGGCCCTTCAGCATTCCGAAGAAGTTGACGTAGGCCTTGCCGAACGCCTCGGAACGGGGATTCTTCTTGGCATTGATCAGCAGGAAGTCACGGGCCCTCATGCGCAGGTTCATCGACATGTTGTCCAGATCCGAGAAGTCAACATCGCCCATGATGGTTAGCGGATTGTCGTTATAGGCATAAAGGCTGAAGTTCTCCAACAGCAGATGGGAGCCTACAATGCGCACCGGGTCGTTATCGAATCGCATACGGATGCCATAGACGTCACTGGCAATATAGGATGAGTCCAGATACACCTCGCCGTCCACCTGCGGGTGGCTCATGGTGCCCTTCAGCGTCAGTTTGCCTTCACCGTAGCCTTCCAGTCCCACCAGGTTACCGGGAATGAAGCCGTTGATCATATTCAGCGGGAAACGCTGCATGTTAAACACCGCATCCATGCGTCCTTCGGGTTTATCATTATAATAGGTACCGCTGATCAGTCCCACCTCCTCGTCATCCTTCATGATACGGGCTTCAATGGCATGGGCATCATCACCCTTCTCCAGATAGGCCAGCTCGGTACTGAGGTTACCCAGCATACTGTTCTCGTACCTCATGTCCTGAACTGCCAAATCGCTCACCATGGAGAATCGGCCCTGCTCGTCCTGTACCACATGGAAGTCGCCATTGAGGAAACCGCCCATCTTCGGCAGGGAATAAGGAATGACAGAAGTCAACTCGTCCAGATTCAAGCGGTTCAAGCTGATGGTCAGGTCCTGCTGGTAGTCGGAACTGTCATCATCGGAATATACTTTCACACCGGTACCGTCGTCAGCTATCAAGTCCACCTTGGCACGTATGCGGTTGTTTCTTCCAAGGAAGATGAAGTTATCATCATTCAGATTGAACTCCTTATATCCAATTGTAGGACGACTGGGCACCAGATGCAGGTTGATACCCATATCCAGCAGTTCGGCATTGGCACCCAGACGGATGCCCAGCCTGTTCTTGGCATCGTAGAAGCGCAGTCCCGCCACCGCACCTTTCTGGTGAATGGCACCGTCAAGCGTCGCATTGAACACCAACTGCGGATTGCGCTTATTGTTTTGCGCATGAACGGAGAAACTGACGTGTCGCTCCGTGATGTTGCGTCCCTGTCCCTCGGCACGGGTCATCAGTTTGAAGTCGATGGTGTCAATGTAATTACTGTCAGCAACAAGCGAATAGACGTAGCCACGGCCGTTGATTCCGGTCTCGGGCGATGTGGTGAGGTCTATGTTCAGTGTCTTGTACGAAACATTATATTGCCGCAGCATCGTCATGAACGGGTTGTCATTGCCGCTCTTCATGTCAATGTGCATGGTAGGAAGCAGCGACAGCAGTTTGGGCTGATTGATGACACGCTCTTTCATTTGGTTAGTCACCTCGTCGCTCAGTTTCGTCATCTGGGCAAGCAGCGACTCCATGCCTCCCTTGGCCGAGAGATTCATGGTGACGTCACCGCTCGAGAGGTGTGCCCATGTCGTGTCACGACTGGTCAGCGCATCCACCTGTATGTCGGTAGGACGGTAGATGTGCTTTGCATCACGCACGTCCAGCTCGCCTATATAGCCCTGCACACGATAGCTGTCCTTCATGTCGGATGCCACGTCAAGATGACCGCAGAAGCCTAACTCCATGACGTCATCAGTCAGGCGCAAGGCCTGAAGGTCAGCACGGTTCAGGTCAGCGCTGATGGTAGCATCCAGTTTCTTGGTTGACAGCAGCGCATCCACACTGATGGTGCCGTCAGCCAGTTCATTATGGGAAACGATGTTTGCCTGTGCCCGGCCGTTTTTCAGCAGTACATCAGCCGTCACATCCGTCAGGTGCCAATGACCGTAGTGCAACCGACTGATATTGGCCGTGGCATCCAGCCTGCTGCCGGCATTGAAGAAATCCGTGCCTGAGCCGGCAAGCGTCACGTCAGCAGTCAGCGTGTAGATGGAGTCACGAGGCATGAAATCGTGTATGTTCAGGTTCTGTATCTTCAGGTCAGCCTGATACTGCATGTTACCTGCGGTATTCACATAGCCCTTTGCCTTCACCGTTCCACTACCCTCGCGGACCGTCAAGTCGGCATCATAGCGCGGACCGTCAGCCTTCACACGTCCGTCCACGTTCATTGGCGGAAGCCGAAGGACTGAAGGTGAAGGAAGATAGGCTGACAGGAAACCGAGGTTCTCCGTTCTGCCATGCAGTTCCACATCGGCCTTCAGCCGTTGGGGGTCGTTCAGGTTGGCTGCCATACCGTCAGCCTTCACATGGAACGCCGTGGGCAAGTCAATAATCAGGCCTGAGAAGTCCGCCTGCTCCATGTTACCACTCACCGAACCGTTGATGCTCAGTGGGTGGTTGGGCCATTGCTGTTGCATCTTTTGCGGCAGACCGCCTATGAATCGCAGAAGGTCCTGCTTGCCCAACTGGGCATTAAGCCTTAGATACACGTTGCCTAAGCCCCCTAAGTTAGGGGGTTGGGGGTCTGAAGAAGCACTATTATTCCCATTGTTCATACCCCTATCGTCCCCTAACTCAGGGGACCAATAAAACTCTGCCTCAATATCGCTGTCCAAGGTCCGCAGCTTGGCATGCGGCAGACTGATGCTGGTTGAATCCATGCTGAAGGGACCGCTCAGCTCGGTGATCTCCAGCCCGCTCTTGTCACGCATGGCCAACTGCCTGACATTCAAGTTCAGGCGCGGCTCTTGATACGAAATGCTGTCTATGTCTATCTGCACCCCCGTCAGGTCAAGGTGGTTGTAATCGAAACCCTCCTGCGTAGGTTCATAGTTCTGGTCATAGGCCAGTTTTCCGTCCTTCACCACAAAACGCCCGACGGTATAAAGCTCATGCTCCAGGTCCACCACCCCCTCATAGGCAGAGGCACGGCCTAACCATGCCTGAACACTCATCGTGTCGCCAGGCAAGTGCAACGCCACCTGCGACTGGTTGATGGTCAGACTGTCGGCATAGATTTTCCACAGGGTCGGCGTAGTTGAAGTATCCGGAACAACCGTGTCAATCAATGCTATATCCACATGGGCACCGTCAATCGTAGCACCGTTCAGGTCAATCGTCTGCCGGTCAAGGTCAATGCCCCGACTGGTCAGGAACAGTCGTTCCAGTTGTCCCTTGATGCGGGCCGTAGCCACGAGGTCAGAAGTATTCACCTTGGTATTGGTGATTTCCAGTTCGTCAATGACCACCCGCTTTCTCAGCAGCGGCAGCAGCTCCACGTCCACCGTCATGTGCTCCACGTCCGCAATGGTGTCCTGCCCCTGTATCATGCGGAAGCCGTCAACACCCAGGTCAAGCGGAAATTCCAGGTTCACATGGTCAACGCTGATCTGCATGCCAGTCTTCTCGCTGGCATACGAAGTTACTTGCCCCACCAGCCAGTTCTGGACAGGGGGCAAGTAAATCAATATTGTGAGCAGTAGAAAGAGCAGCACAGGCGTCAGCAGTGCCACCGTCATCCACTTTAATATCCTCTTCGTCTTACTTCCCATGAAGCGTTTTGCAGAAAAACGTTGCAAATATACGCAAAAACACGTGAAGTAACAAAAGAATTAAAGAAGTTTTTTAGAATTTATAGTCGATTCCCACGCCTACCACGTGGTTTGTACGGCTATAGACATCCTTTCCGGCCACGCCCGTGTTCAGGTAATTGCTGCTCTCCACCGTGTAGTCACTGTAGATTGAGCAGAAGTAACTGACGTTCAGACGCAGCTTCTCCGTCAGGTTGACGGCACCGCCGAGACCCACGCTGTAGCTGTCGCATACAAACGACGTGTTGCTCTGGAAACTGTCCGAAATACCATAGTCCGTACGCTGTCCGCCACAGCTGACGGTGAACTTGTCGTTGATGTCATACTCCACGCCGGCCAGGAACTCATGCGTGCCGTGTGTCAGCTCGTCCTGACGGTTATTGGCCATCTTCGCGTTCTTGTCGTCATAGAAGTGGTACTCCAGCGTACCGCGCAGACGCGGCGTAAACTCATAGCCCACGGCCACCGTCAGCAGCGACGGCATGTCGTAACGCGTCTCCGCACCGTCCTGATAGGGAGCGGTCTTCGAGCCCAACGACGCAGCGATGGCCTGCAACGTGGCAGGGTCGTTCTTCATCAGGTAGGCCTGCAGGTTGCTGCCCAGACCGGCCTCCAGCGTGTTGGTCTTGTTCTCGGTGTTGATCTTCGTGCGCCATTCATAGCGGGCAGCCACCGTCAGCGGTCCCTGGTGGTAGTCAACGCTCACAATCGGCGTAAAGCCCCAGGCACGCTGGTCCACGTCGAGTCTCAGGCTTGCCAGGTCACCGAACATGGCATGCTCGTTGGCAACAACATGACCACGATAGTAGCCGTCATAGTAGTTGGCACGCACACCCACGGCAGCCGACAGGAAGTCCGTCAGTCTATAGGTGAAGTTCAGCTGTCCGCCATAGATATACTGCTTGCCCTTCATCTGCGACGACAGCTTATACTGGTCGGGCGTGATACCCTTGGCAGCCAGCATCGAGCCCAGCAGCACATTAAACATGGGCACACCCTCGTCGTACTTCACGAATCCGCCACTGCCCACAATGCCAATCATCGTTGAGACGGCCCAGCGGTCGTGCTTATAGGCGGCAAAGAGTGCCGGCACGATGGGAGCCGATGCCTTACCCTCAAACTTATGGGTGCTGGAGCCATACATAGCCTGCAACATCGGGAACGTGGTCTCAATGTCACGGTTCTGCCAAGGCTTCTGGAAGTTCAGCGACATCTGCCAGCCGTCATAGCCCCAGGCAAAACCTGCGGGGTTGCTGAAGGCTGCGTCAATATCGAACGTCGTGCCACGCGCAAACATACGGTCAAAGGCAATGTGATAATTGGTATTTGTCATAATACCACCCGCCTTTGCAATACTTGTAACAAAGACCAACAACATACAAATTAAAATCTTTTTCCTCATAAAGTCTAAATGGTTATTTGGTTTAGACTGCAAAAGTAATCATTTTTGAGGAAAAAACAGCATAAAAATGAAATTATTTGCATAAAGCCTGCCAAAGAGCATCCGTGGGCACAGGAGCCTCAACCTTGATAAGCTCTTTGGAAACGGGATGGACAAACTCCACACGCCGGGCATGCAACGAGATACTGCCATCAGGATTAGAACGCTTGGCGCCATACTTCAAGTCACCTTTTATGGGACTTCCTAATGCTGCCAACTGACAGCGTATCTGGTGGTGGCGCCCTGTCAGCAACTGTACCTCCAGCAGCGTATAGTGGTCTCCGTGTGCCATCACACGATAGCGCAGGACGGCCTTCTTCGAACGAGGCACCTCATGGTCGTAGGCATACGACTTGTTCTGCTGCTCGTTGCGCACGAGCCAGTGGGTAGCCTCCTTCCACCCTCCTCCATCATACGTCCATTTTCCACAATTACTCACAATGGCCCAGTAGGTCTTCTGGATATCCGTCTTCGAAGCAAACATGGCATTCAGGCGGGTAAGCGCCTTCGAAGTCTTGGCAAACACGACGACTCCTGTGACAGGACGATCCAGACGGTGTGCCACACCCAGGAACACATTGCCAGGCTTCTGGTATTTCTCCTTGATATAATCCTTTACAATATCAGAGAGGGGGCGATCGCCAGTCTTATCACCCTGTACGATCTCCCCACTCGCTTTATTGACTATAATAATATGATTGTCTTCGTATAATACTTCCATAGACCAAAAGCCCCTCTCCCTTTTGGAGAGGGGTTGGGGTGAGGTTCTTACATATTCATACCGCCATCGACCTGAATAACCTGGCCGCTGACGTAGCTTGACATGTCGCTGGCAAGGAACGTAGCNNGGGCCCATCTCCTGACCGATTGACTTGGCCAGTGCAATAAGACCTGCCTTAGAAGCGGCGTAGTTGGCCTGTCCTGCATTACCGTGAACACCAACGACAGAGGCCATATTGATGATTGAACCGCCACGCTGACGCATCATCACAGGTACGCAGGCGTGGATGAAGTTAAAGGCCGACTTCAGGTTAACGGCAATCACGGCGTCCCACTGCTGTTCCGTCATGCGGAGCATCAGACCGTCCTTCGTGATACCTGCATTGTTTACCAGAATGTCAATGCCACCGAACTCTTCCTTCACTGCCTTCACCACTTCCTCGGTCTGAGCAAAGTCGGCAGCGTTCGAAGCGTAGCTCTTGGCCTTCACGCCCTTGGCGGCAATTTCCTTTTCTGTTTCCTCGTTCACCTCAAGGTCAGTGAATGCGATGTTAGCGCCTTCCTCGGCAAACTTCAGCGCGATAGCTTTTCCGATACCGCGTGCAGCACCTGTAATCAGCGCTGTCTTTCCTTCTAAAAGTCCCATAATTAATTGATTTCCAAATTATAATATTACTTATCTTTAATATTTACTTTACATCTTGTTTATCCGTTTACCCAGAGCACCGTACACGAACTTGGCTACCTGAGGCTTCGTGGCTTCCTCGGTCATGCCATGGGCTATGCGGCCATATATGTAAGGCACTTCCAGGCCCTTGATACAATAATGGGTGATGTCGGCCACCAGCTCCACGTTCTCAATGTCGAACTCGCCGTCCTCCTTGCCTTCGGCGAACACCTTGCGGAACAGTTCCACCTCGGCATCGTCGAAGTTCTTGCGGACTTTCTCCACCATCCAGATGTTACGGAAGAACTCAGCACGCAGGTTACCGTTGCGCACCACGGTCTCACGAATCTGGCTCAGATGGGTGTAGATCAGTTCTATCACCTTGTCCTGCGGACGTATCTTCTTGGCTGCCACCTCGTCCAGCTTGTCGCTCAGACGCTCCAGCTCCGACTCGATGACGGCATAGTAGATGTCCTCCTTCGACTTGAAATAGGTATAAAGCGTGCGACGACCCTTGCCGGATGCTACGGCAATGTCGTTCATCGTCGTGTTCTCAAGCCCATTCTTAGCAAACAGCTGACGGGCCACATCCACAAGTTTTTGTCTGGTTTTCGATATAGACATCCTTCAATCCTCCCAAATTAAACGATATTGCACATCGCTAATATCATGTGCAAAAGTAGTAATTTTATTTTATTCGAACAAATAAATCCGCAAAATATGTGCAAAAAAAACGCTAAAAAGAAAAAATTACGGGAAAGATTTGGTCATATCGAGAAAAAATCGTACCTTTGCAGCNNGGTAGCTCGCCAGGCTCATAACCTGGAGGTCGCATGTTCGAGTCCTGCCTCCGCAACTACAGCAGCCTTTAAGGGCTGCTTTTTTGTTGTGGCAGGACGTCTCCATGCTCCCGGTCGCAGTTCTTTGACCTAAAGGTACAAAGCGGCAAAGCCGAGCGCGAGTCCTGCCTCCGCAACTACAGCAGCCTTTAAGGGCTGCTTTTTTGTTACAATGAGAGTCCATGCTCAAAAAACAAGAAAGCGCAAGTAGTCGTCAGACTGCTCGCGCTTTTAAATTAGAATGAAATAAATTTCTACTTCATTTTGCTCATCACCCGCTCATAATAGCGCTGAGTGGCTCTTTTCGAATAACGCGGACCACCGTTCCATGCACGGATAGCTACCTCCACGCTGTTCTTAAGATTGCGATGCGACTGGATCAGCAGGAACATTTCCTTTGATTTCTTAATGCTGAATCGGTCGTCAAGCGTGAAACGCTTCTTCAACTTCCGACCTTCCAGAATCAGGTTGCATTCTCTCACACAAATAGGTGTTATCTGCATGGCTCCCACCTGATTACCGTTCACGGCTCTAGGATCACCTCCACTCTCAACTTGAATGATTGCATCCATAACCGGATTCCAGTCCATACTTGATGAGCTTGCTTCCTCAGTCATCCCCTCTTCTGACTCAATGTTATCATACAACAGCGAATCAAGAAGTGTCGGGCCCGATGTAGA
>LXOW01274798.1_pt1 | contig 18396 bp, 15 predicted proteins | sample 1368591 | NCBI WGS metagenome assembly LXOW01 (sample SAMN04884650, study PRJNA319009) | bovine gut metagenome | isolation source: Cow rumen | host: Bos taurus | place: Italy: Legnaro (PD) | collected 2014-07-09 | reverse complement strand
TGTTGGACAACCTTAAGCAATATTGTAAAGGTAAGAAAACCCTTATTTTTATCAGTCATAGTGAAAGTGTGAATCGTTTGGCCGACCATGTTGTGGAGATGGGGAGACGGCGAAAGGATATTTCAGCTAACCCAACCCTGGCTTGAAAAAGAAGAAAAGCAGCCTCGAAAAATCGGGGCTGCTTTTCTTGGTACCGAAGGCCGGGATCGAACCGGCACGAGTGTTACCTCATCGGTTTTTGAGANNAGCATTCTACAAAGTCAAATCGAAGTTATAATCAAGCATAACAACCTTACTAATAATGTCAGGAAGATACGTTTCCATTTTCGCCGGCAGAGTCACCAAGGAGTTAGGCACCAAGATTGCTGAAGCCTATGGCTCAGAGTTGGGCAAATCGTCGGTCGTTGTTTTCTCGGACGGCGAGTTTCAGCCTTCTTATGAAGAAAGCATACGTGGTCATCACGTTTTCATCGTGCAGTCTACCATGCCGTCGACCGACAACCTGATGGAGCTTTTGCTCATGATAGATGCAGCAAAGCGTGCTTCAGCGCATAAGATTATCGCGGTGATACCGTATTTCGGATGGGCTCGTCAGGACCGCAAGGACCAGCCGCGTGTCAGCATCGGCGCCAAATTGGTGGCCAACTTATTGGTTGCCGCTGGTGTCAATCGCATTATCACGCTCGATCTTCATGCCGACCAGATTCAAGGCTTCTTCGACATACCAGTGGATGCCCTTTATGCCTCCACGCTTTTCATCGAACACATCAAGCAGATGAACATCGACGACCTTCTGATTGCTGCCCCCGATTTGGGCGCCTCCAAGCGCGCCTCGGCTTATGCAAAGCGTTTGGGTTGCGACCTCGCCATCTGCCACAAGCATCGTCCCCGTGCCAATGTGGTCGATTCGATGACACTTATTGGCGATGTGAAGGACAAGAATGTCATTATCATTGACGACATTATTGACACAGCTGGTACTATCGTTAAGGCTGGTCAACTGATGATGGACAATGGTGCCAAGAGCGTTCGTGCTTTTGCCACTCATGCTGTTTGCAGTGGTCAGGCGATGGAACGTCTGGATAAGTCTGTGTTTAGTGAAGTTGTGGTCACCGACTCCATTCCCTTGCCATCCAATGCTTCAAAGAAAATCAGGGTGGTCAGCACGGCATCCTTGTTTGCCGATGTTATCCGTCGTGTAGAAAATTACGAGAGCATTAGCTCTTTATTTAAATAATCAATTAACAATTAAACAATCAAACACTATGAAAACAGTATCATTGAGCGGTTCTCTTCGCGAGAACGTAGGGAAAAAGGATACTAAGGCTTTGCGTAAAGCAGAGATGGTGCCTTGTGTCATGTATGGTGCAGGTGAGGAACAAATCCACTTCGCCACTTCCGAGAAGAGTTTCACCAAGATTCTCTTTACTCCCGAGACTTACATCATTGACTTTGAAGTTAATGGTAAGACCTACAAGACCATCCTGCAAGATGTCCAGTATCACCCTGTGACCGACAAGGTGTTGCACGCCGACTTCCTCATCGTGAAGGAAGACAAACCTATCACCGTTACTTTGCCCATCACCCTCGAAGGCTCGGCAGCTGGTGTGATGCGTGGTGGCAAACCCAAGATGGGTATCAAGAAAGTGAAGGTTTGCGGTCTGATTAAGGACCTGCCTGACTATGTGAAAGTGAATATCAGTAACGTGAACATTAATGAAGCCATCAAGGTGAAGGATCTTGCCATCGAGAATGTGACTCCCATCACTCCTGGCTACACCGTCATCTTTGCCGTCAACGCCGCTCGTGGCGCCGTTGTGGCTGAAGAAGCTGCAGAATAATCGTTTTTGTTTGTGCATAGCATTGATAGGGCCGTCTTCGGGCGGCCTTTTTTTAGTTTGATATGAAATATTTGATAGCCTGCTTGGGAAACATAGGAGCCGAGTACGACAACACTCGCCACAATATTGGTTTCAAAATCGCCGACCGCTTGGCCAAGGATTTAGAGTGCTCCTTCACCACGAACCGCCTGGCTCAGACTTCCGAGATGAGATTCAAGGGCAAAACTCTGTTGGTCATCAAGCCAACGACATATATGAACCTGAGTGGCAGGGCGGTGAAGTATTGGCTTGACCAAGAGAAGATTCCTGTCGAAAACCTTTTGGTTGTCAATGACGACATTGCTTTGCCTTTCGGCACATTACGCCTCCGCAAGCAAGGCTCCGATGGCGGACACAACGGCTTGACCGACATCATTGAGAAACTGGGTACCACTTCGTTCTGTCGCCTTCGTTTTGGTTTGGGTGACGATTTTCCACGTGGCCGTCAGATTGATTTTGTCTTGGGTCAATGGAAAGCCTCAGAAGAGCCCATCGTTGACGAAAAATGCGACGAGGCCGTCGAAATCATCAAAAGCTTTGTCACACAAGGGGCTGACAGGACGATGAATCTATTCAACAAGAAGTGATTATTAGATGGCTTTATGCCTCTGCTTCTCTCGCTTTCTTATCCTTCAATGATCCTTCAAACATGTCGAACCTTACGAAACGGCATTCCAATGGCCCGTTCCATACGGGTATTTTGGCTGAAGGTTTCAAGCCGATATGGCGCAAGGCCACTGCGTCATCGGTAATGAGCCAGCATTGGAAACCGTGAAAGTTGTGCTTCAGTGTGCGGCCTATTTCCTCATAGAGCGTGTCAATGTCGTCTTCCTCAAGGCGGTCGCCATAGGGCGGATTGATAATCATAATGCCGCCACCTTCAGGAGGCGTCAGGTCGTGCATGTCTTTCTTCATCAGGTGAATGTCGTGCTGCAAATGGGCATAGTTGATGTTGCCCTCTGCAATGGTAACGGCTTTGGGTGAGCGGTCGGAGGCCCAAATTTCATAGTCAAAGTCGCAGATTTTGGCGTTGGCCTCTTCACGGATGCGTTGCCACAGTTCAGGGTCGTAGTCGTCCCATTTCATGAAGCCCCAGTCTTTGCGGTAGTAGCCGGGCGGTATCTTCATGGCATACATGGCTGCCTCGATGGGCAACGTGCCTGAGCCGCACATGCAGTCCAAGAAGTTGCAGTCAGCATTCCAGCCTGAGAGCAGGATGAGACCTGCCGCCAACACTTCGTTCATCGGAGCTTTGTCGACCTGCTTGCGGTAGCCACGATGGTGTAGGCTCTCATTGGAACTGTCGAAGAGGATGGTTACCTTGTCCTCGCGGATATGGAGACTGATACGGAGGTCAGGATTGAGGGTGTTGATGTTGGGTCGCAGTCCGATGACGTCGCGAAACTGGTCCACAATGGCATCTTTCATCTTGAGTCCCGCATATTGCGAATGAGTGAAAAATCGTCCGCTTGTCACGGTGTCGATGCAGAAGGTCTGGTCGGTGCGTAATAGCTCGCACCAGTTGATTTCCTGCACTTTCTTGTATAGTTCCTCGGGGGTCTTCGCGAAAAAGTTTTTGTAAGGCTTCAGTACCTTCAAAGCTGTACGCACTTCATAATTAATGCGGTACATCAGTTCCTTGTTGCCTTCGCAGATGACGGCCCTGTGCATGGGACGTACGTTTTTGGCTCCCAATGCCTTGATTTCCTTGGCCAGCACGTCTTCAAGACCGGCAGCGGTTTTGGTGATTAATTGATAATTGTCCTCCATTGTTCCCAAATTTGCTGCAAAGATAGGATTTATTGTTGATAATTTGCTATTTTTGCAAACTCAAAACAAGTTATGTTTTTGTGAAAAAACTGAATAACAACAATTTAATAAATCAAACAATGAAGAAAGTTTTAGGAATCATCGCGATGGCCATCATGGTTTCGGTGGGTCGCGTGTATGCCGACGAAGGCATGTGGCTCCCGATGTTTGTCGAGCGCCTGAATTATGTTGACATGCAGAAGATGGGGCTGCAACTGACCCCTGAAGAGCTTTACAGCATCAACCACAGCAGCTTGAAAGACGCCATCGTGGGCCTGGGCAGCGATGCCATGCCGCGCGGCTTCTTCTGCACCGGTGAAATCGTCAGCGAGCACGGCTTGCTGTTCACCAACCACCACTGCGGCTATGGTGCCATCCAAAAGCTCAGCTCCGACCAGCACGACTACCTCCGCGACGGCTTCTGGGCCAAGAACTACGGCGAAGAATTGCCAGCTCCTGAGATGACCGCCAGCTTCCTCATCCGCATGGAAGACGTGACCAAGGACATCCTTGGTGTGGTGACTGAGGAGATGGACTATCAGGACCAACAGGCCGCCATTCGCAAGAAGATTAAGGAACTTGAAACTGCTGCTTCGGAAGACGGCAAGTACAATCCTGTCATCAAGGGCTTCTTTGAGGGCAACGAGTACTATATGTTCGTCTATCAGGTGTTCCCAGATGTGCGTCTCGTGGGTGTGGCCAACTCGTCCATCGGCAAGTTTGGTGGTGACACCGACAACTGGATGTGGCCCCGTCACACCGGCGACTTCAGCATCTTCCGCGTCTATTGCGACAAGGACGGCAACCCTGCCGCTTACAGCAAGGACAATGTGCCGCTGACCCCTAAGCATCACCTTCCCATCAGCCTTGACGGCGTGCAGAAGGATGACTTCACCATGATTTGGGGCTTCCCGGGCAGCACCGAGCGTTATATGTCGAGCTACGGCATCGACTATAATGTGGACACTTTCTATCCCGCCATCATTGACATCTTTGGCACCCAACTCGCTGCTATGGAAGAATACATGAAGGTTGACGAGCATATCAACCTGATGTATGCTGACAACCACGCTGGCCTGGCCAACACTTGGAAGAACTTCATCGGCCAATGCAAGATGCTCCGCAAGAACAAGGTGAGCGAAAGCAAGGTCGCTTTGGAAAAGGACTTCACCAACTGGGTGAACAAGAACAACAAGACCGAATACAAGGATGCTCTGCCGAACTTGAAAGAAGCCTATAAAACTATGGGTGAAGTGGCCAAGTACATCTATTATCCAAACTTTGTCTCCAATATTGGTGCCGCTGGCATTGCTGCTCAGTTCGACAGCTACTATCAGGCCTATGTCTCGAAGGACAAGGAAGCCGAGGAGATGGCTCTCACATTGCTTAAAGCGATGGACGTTGATGAACTCTTTGCCGAGACTGACCCGCAGGTGGAAAAGAAGACCTTCGCTGATATGTTGAAGTGCTACAAGAATGCCTTCAAAGGCGAGAATCTGCCTGAAATCTACACCATCATCGACAAGAAATTCAATGGCGACATCGATGCCTTTGCTGATTACGTGTACACCAATTCCATCTTCGCCACACCGGAGAGCATCAAGGCTTTCATCGCCAAGCCCCAACCTAAGAAGATTGGCAAGGACTACGCCTATATAATGAACACTTCCATGATGGAAGTCATCATGCAAGGTCTTCCGGGTTATCGTCAGGCTATGCAGACCATTAGTGAGAATGACCATATCTTCGTGAAAGGTCTGCGCGAGTACTACGCTGCCACCCAGCCTGGCAAGAGCCTCTATCCCGATGCTAACTCGACGATGCGTATGAGCTATGGATCGGTGCAAGACTACATGCCCGCCGACGCTGTGCATTACGACTATGTCTGTACCGCCAATGGTATCCTTGAGAAGTACGTTCCTGGCGACTACGAGTTTGACGCTCCTAAACGCCTCATCGAACTCATTGAAAAGAAGGACTTCGGTGCATACGCCGACAACAGCGGCGAGCTGGTGGTTTGCTTCCTCTCGACCAACGACATCACTGGAGGTAACTCAGGTAGCCCCATCATGAACGGTAAGGGCGAACTGATTGGTCTGGCCTTCGACGGCAACTGGGAAGCCATGAGCGGCGACGTCAATTTTGAGCCTAAACTTCAACGTACCATCAACGTCGATGTGCGTTACGTACTCTTCATCATTGACAAATATGCCGGTGCCACCAACCTGATTGACGAACTTGACATCCGCAAGAGCGAACCTGAGCCCGAGCGTGTTGAGGAAGAAGTGGAACAATAACCTCTTCCATTATCACATAAAACCAAAGAGACGCAGTCTGTCACGTCTCTTCTAATAGAAAAAAGGCCATCGGAAAGAGCGATGGCCTTTTTTTGTACCTTTGCACGAAGTTTTTCACGGCTATGAAAAAAATCCTCCTGTTGTTGCTCCTATATCCATTTATCCTTTTCGGACAGATTTCTGATGACTTTTCAGACGGCGACTTCTCGCAAAATCCCACGTGGATGGGTACGGTGGACAAGTTCATCGTGAACGACAAAGGGCAGCTTCAGCTTAATGCCGAAGCGGCTGGGACAGCTTGGATAGCGACACGGGTGACGGAATATGAGACGATGGAATGGCGGTTTTGGTTTCGGGAGGCTTTTGCCCCGTCGGGCAACAATTTTACTGACGTTTGGTTGTGTGCCGACAATGCCAACCTGTCGCAATCCGCACAGGGCTATTTCCTGCGTTTTGGCGAGGCGGGTAGCAGCGATGCCATCGAGCTGTTTTGCAAGGATGCCGAAGGAGAGCGCAGCGTCTGTCGCGGTAGGGAAGGAGCTATTGCCTCTTCGTTTTCGGTAGCGATAAAAGCTATCTGTGACCGCGAGGGGCATTGGATACTGCTAACGTGTTACGATGACTCGGGCGCCTATATCCTTGAGGCGGAAGGCCAGGATGAGAGCCTGGACAGGGCGGGCTGGTTTGGACTCTGTGCCACCTATACGGCGAGTAATGCCAAGAAAGTGTATCTCGACGATGTCTTTGTTGGACTCCATATTCCGGATAAAGAGCCTCCTATGCTGCTGTCCTCCAAGACAATTAGTCCCTCCTGTCTTCAACTTTCGTTTGACGAGGCCTTGCTAGAGGTTACGGCTCTCTCGCCAGTGCATTATTCTGTTGATCACGGGATGGGTTATCCCTTGACGGTCAACTATGGCGCAAACGCAGCTACTATCCTTCTTGGCTATGAGCGCAACTTTGTCACTGGCATCGAATACCAACTGACGGTGAGCCGCCTCAAAGATCTTTGGGGTAATACGATGCAATTTGACGTCACCATCTCTTTTCGCCTTCCCGATGAAGTCGATGAGGGTGATGTCCTCATCAATGAGATTCTCTTCAATCCCATTTCCCCAGGGGTGGAGTATGTGGAACTCTACAACAATACTAACAAGACTTTCGACCTCAGTACCCTGAAACTTGGCGTTATCAAAGAGAGTTTTCCAAACCCACCAGACACCACTCTGAAAGCAATTTGTACCAATAGCCGATTGTTCATGCCACAGACGTATGTGCTGCTTTCTACCAATAGTGAAATTGTAGGGCAGCAATACGACTGTCCTACGGATAATTTCGTGCAGATGGCCTCGTTTCCGAGTTATGTCAATTCAGGCGGCACAGCGCTGTTGGTGGATCAGGACGGCTTATTGGTGGACAGGATGGCGTATTCCGAGGAGATGCACTATCCGCTGCTGAATGAGACCAAGGGCGTTGCCTTGGAGCGTATCAGTTTTGAGCATCCTTCGATGGATGCCGACAATTGGCATTCCGCTGCCGAAAGTGTGCATTTCGGTACCCCTGGCTATGAGAACTCGATGCGGCAGAATGCCGGACCCTCAAACGACGAAATCACCATCAGCCCCGATGTTTTCTCACCCGATGGCGACGGCATAGATGATGTATGTTTCGTCAACTACCGTTTTGACGAGGCAGGCTATACGATGAATACCTATATCTTTAATGTGGCGGGTCAGCTGGTGCGCCATCTGGCCAAAGGCGAGCTGGTGGGGCAAGAGGGAAGTCTCATCTGGAACGGTACCGACAACGACGGCGACCGCGTCCCCATAGGGGTCTATGTCATCGTTACCGAAGTGTTCAGAATGCAGGGTAAGGTGAAACAATTCAAGAACGCCGCTGTGGTGGCTACACGGTAAGGTTATGACTGCTCAATAATCACCCCGCTGCCGATGACATAAGGTTCTGTTTCATGGTAAATGACGCCGAATTGTCCTGGGGCGACACCTGAAATGGCGACATCAGAAACAATATGGGCGCCTTGTTCGGTGAGGTGTATCGTGCCGCAGGTGAACTCTGGCTGATGGCGTATCTTGTAGCGTACTCTCATGCCTTCGGTGAGTTGGAGTGTTGGGTTCATCATCTGTAAGTCACCCAAGGGGATGATATTGGTGTATTGAGCCACTGGGTCGTAGCCTTGCGACACATAGATAATATTGTTTGGGATGTCTTTTTTCACTACAAACCAAGGGCCTCCACCGAGTCCCAAACCCTTGCGTTGACCTATGGTGTGGAACCAGAAGCCTTTGTGGCGGCCTAGTTTCTTGCCGGTTTCCAGTTCTACGATGTCGCCGGGCATTTCGCCTAAATATTCGCGGATGTAATCGTTGTAGTTGATTTTACCCAAGAAGCAAATCCCCTGACTGTCGTGACGTTCGGCTGAGGGCAGTTGGTATTGTGCCGCCAAGCGCCGTACTTCGGGCTTGGGAATGTCGCCGATAGGGAAAATGACCTTGCTGAGTTGGGCGTAGGTAATGCGACCGAGGAAATAGGTCTGGTCCTTGAAGGTGTCGGCAGCTGTTCCAAGCCAATGCACCCCGCCGTCGTCCTCCCATGAGCGGGCATAGTGCCCGGTGGCTATCTTGTCGTAGTTGTGGCCTTCCTTTTCCTCGAAGGCACCCAACTTGATCCAACGGTTGCACATCACGTCGGGATTGGGGGTGAGACCTTTGCGCACCATCTCCATCGTGTATTTGCCCACGGTTTCGAAGTAGTCGTGCTGAAGGTCGACGATGTCAAACTGGCAACCGTATTTCTTGGCAATATAGGTGGTGATTTCAATATCCTCTTCCGACTGGCAGTTCGATAGCTCTTCCTTCCCCTCCATACCTATTTTGATATAGAAGATATGCGGGTCATAGCCCTGCTCCTTGAGCAAAGGTACGATTACCGAGCTGTCGACACCACCCGAAACCAATGCGGCAATGTTCATCGCATTTCTCCTTTCTTGTTGGATTTGAAGATGTAAAGTATCATCATGATGATGAACACGGAGACGGGAACGCTGAGGACAATGCGTAGCAGAATCTGGCCGATGAGGTGAAGGCTAAACGACTCGAGGAAGAAAAGGGCGAAGTGATGCACGAAGACGCAACTGATGGTATAGCGCAGAAACCACATGCCATCCAGTTGGTTGAGGTTGGGTTCATGGATGCTCTCGAATTTCTGTGTGCCTGAGATGAGTTTGATAATGGCGGGACGACAGAACGCCAAGAGGGTGGTGGCTCCCGCGTGCAGTCCAGGAGTACCCGTAAACAAGTCGACGGTGAGTCCCATGCTGAAGCCCAGCACAAGAAGTTGCCATCCTGGCATGTTGACGGGAAGCAGCATGATGAAGATAAGGTAGACGGAAGGGTGGACATACCCCCCTAAACGGATATGGTTGATGACCAGCACCTGCAGGAGCACCAGGGTTATGAAGCGTAGGATATGGAGTGCGGTCTTGTTCATCGGAAATTGGCTTTGAGTGAGTCAAGTTCGGGTTTGTGCATGTTGCGGATAACGTAGACATGACGCAAGGTGGCAAAGTCGGTGGAGAAGCGTATCTTGGCAGTATTCAGTGCCCCGCTGGAGGCGGGACGTGTCTCCACCACAGTGCCTACCATCAGGTCTTCGGGGTAGATAAAGGAATAGGCACTGGTGAGTACAGTATCGCCTTCATGCAGCATGACGTGAGTGGGAATATCCTCTACGATGCCGTAACGGTAGTTGCTGTTACCCCACTTCAGGCTCCCCAGTTCTTGGCTATTCTTGAAACGCACGCCTACTACCGAGTTGCTGTGTAGAAGGCTGAGGATAGAGGCGTAGTGGCGGCTTACATCGGCAACCACACCCACGATACCGTCGGAAGAGATGACACCCATGTCAGGCTCGATGCCGTCAGTTTTGCCTTTGTCGATGATGATGTAGTTGTTGACCTGTCCGATGCTGTTGTTGACGACACGGGCGGGGATATACTCGTAGAGGGTGTCGTGCCCCTGAATATCGTAATTGTTTTTTGTCGTGTCGATGGTAATCGACAATTGCTGTCGGAGCCAGGCATTTTCTTCGGCCAGCTGTCGGTTGTTTTTGCCCAAGCGGAAATAGTCACTCACCTCGCTGCTCCACTCATACACCTGTCCCGCCGCATCGCTGGTAGTGTTGATTACACGGTTGCGGTGGAAATTTTGGCTGCGGGCGAGCAACAGGATGGAGACCACTTCGAGCAGGATAAACAAAATGACGAAGTGATGCTTCAGTATGAAACGCCACAGGCTGTACATGCTTTACTTGATAAGGAAGGTGAACCTGTCGAAGTTCTTCAGGGCGATACCGGTGCCACGGGCAACAGCACGTAGCGGGTCGTCGGCGACATGGATGGGCAGTTTTGTCTTGGCGTTGAGACGTTTGTCCAAACCACGCAGTAAGGCACCGCCGCCGGTAAGGTAGATACCCGTACGGTAGATATCGGCTGAAAGCTCGGGTGGAGTCTGCTCCAAGGCATTGAGTACAGCAGTCTCGATCTTCATCACGCTTTTGTCGAGACAATGGGCAATCTCGGCGTAGTTGACCTTAATTTCTTTCGGGATACCCGTCAGCATATCGCGTCCCTGCACGGCGTAGTCATCAGGCGGATTGTCCAGCTGCGGGATGGCTGAGCCCACTTCAATCTTGATGCGTTCGGCAGTGCGCTCGCCCACGATGATGTTGTGTTGCTTGCGCATATATTCTTCGATGTCAGCGGTGAAGTCGTCACCAGCAATGCGGATGGATTTGTTGTTGACGATACCGCCCAAGGCGATGACAGCGATTTCAGAGGTACCGCCGCCGATGTCGATAATCATGTTGCCGGTAGGTTCAAGGACGTCGATGCCGATACCGATGGCGGCTGCCATAGGCTCGTGGATGAGTCGTACTTCTTTGGCACCAGCCTGCTCTGCCGAGTCTTTCACAGCGCGTTCCTCCACTTCGGTGATGCCTGAAGGGATGCAGATGACCATCTTGAGGCTGGGCGGGAAGATGGTGTTCTTGAAGTTAATCATCTTGATCATCTCACGCATCATGTATTCAGCGGCTTGGAAGTCGGCAATCACACCGTCACGCAGGGGGCGGATGGTCTTGATATTGTCGTGTGTCTTGCCGTGCATCATCATGGCGCGTTTGCCGACGGCGATGATTCTTTTGGTGTCGCGCTGCATAGCCACGATGGAGGGCTCGTCGACGACTACCTTGTCGTTGTATATGATAATGGTATTGGCAGTGCCAAGGTCAATAGCGATTTCTTTGTTGAGGAATTTGAATGCTCCCATTGTGTGTTGGTTTATAATTGTCAGTTGTTCAGTTGTCAGTTAATGTCTAAAATGGCGGAAGCCGGTGAAGACCATGCTGATTCCGTATTGGTTGCAGCTGTCAATGGAGTCTTGGTCGCGCACCGAGCCGCCAGGCTGCACGATGGCTGTGATACCCGCTTCGTGAGCCAACTCAACGCAGTCGTTGAAGGGGAAGAAGGCATCGGAAGCCAGCACCGCACCGTTTAAGTCAAAGTTGAAGGTCTTGGCTTTTTCGATGGCTTGACGGAGAGCATCCACACGTGAGGTTTGTCCTATGCCCGAGGCAAAGAGTTGCTTGCCTTTGGCAAGGACGATGGCGTTGGAGCGGCTGTGCTTTACAATCTTGTTGGCGAAGACCATATCCTCTATTTCAGCCTGCAAAGGTGACTTCTCGGTGATGACTTTGAAGTCGTCTGGCGTTTCGGTGTGAAGGTCGCGGTCTTGTACGAGATAGCCGTTCAAGGCGGTCTTCACAGTCTGTGGCTTGTATTGGTCGGCTTTCAGACGTAGTACGACACGGTTTTTCTTGGTGAAGAGCAGGTCAAGTACGCCGTCTTCGTAAGCAGGGGCGACGATAACTTCGATAAAGAGCTTGTTTATCTCTTCGGCAGCCTCAAAGTCGATGGGACGGTTGCATACCAGTACACCACCAAAGGCCGATACGGGGTCGCCGGCAAGGGCTGCTTCGTAAGCTTCCTTGACGTTGGCTCTGCATGCCAGCCCGCAGGGGTTGTTGTGCTTCAGGATGGCGAAGGTGGGTTCGCTAAACTCTCGGATGAGGTTGAGACCGGCATCGAGGTCAAGCAGGTTGTTGTACGACAGTTCTTTGCCGTGCAGTTTCTCGAACATGGCGTCCAAGTCACCATAGAAAGTACCCCGCTGGTGGGGGTTCTCGCCGTAACGTAGCGTAGTGGCTTGCTCCTCGCCGATGCGTAGGGCTCGGTTAGTCTCATCTTTGGCAAACCACCTGTAGATGGCGCTGTCGTAGTGTGAACTAACACCGAAGGCATACATGGCAAAACGGCGACGGTCGTCTAACGAGGTTTCTCCGTTTTGGTTTTCGAGCAGTTGTATAAGTTCTCCGTAGTATTTCTGGGAGGGTACAATTAGCACATCGTTGAAATTTTTGGCACCGGCGCGTATGAGAGAGATACCACCGATATCAATCTTCTCGATGATGGCGGAGGCATCGTTGGTTTTTGCAACGGTCTCCTCAAAAGGATAGAGGTCAACGATGACCAAATCGAAGCGTGGAATATCGTATTCCTGCATCTCGCGTTGGTCCGATTCAAGCTGGGGGCGCCCCAGGATGCCGCCAAACACTTTGGGGTGCAAGGTCTTCACGCGACCTCCCAGAATGGAAGGGTAGCCCGTCAGCGACTCCACAGTCTTCACTGTCGGGTCGATGGCGTGGATATAGTCATACGTACCTCCGGTTGAATATATTTGCACACCGTTCTGCTTCAACAAGTCGACGATGTGGTCAATGCCATTTTTGTAAAATACTGATATTAAAGCTGTTTTAATTTTCTTCAAGGCGTTAAGATTTGGATGATTTTAATTTGCAACAATACCAAAAAAATGAAAACGGCGCAAGGGTTTGGAACATTTTTTTTGAACAAATCTTTCAACAAGCGTTTTTTGTTACTTTTGCATCGAAAAAAAGAAGATTTGTTGATTTTGGTACGGCAATTGAATAGAAAAACAGTATGCGTAACGGGATAAAAATAGCATTTCTAGTGGTGTTGCTCGCGGCGACCTCTTGCGTCTCGCGCAAGAAGGTTGTCACTCCTGCATCCTCTCAGACTTTTGAGTGGATGACGGCAAATCTGGGCATTCAGGCAGAGGGTCATGGACAGCACTTCGACAACCTCTCGGGGCAGCTTAGGATTCGGCGTGACAGCACGATCTGGCTCAGCGTGACTGCCACGATGGGAATGGAGGTGATGCGCATCAAGATGAGTGCCGATTCGGTATGGCTCATCAATCGGACGGACAAGACCTATCTGGCTGAGCCATTGGATGATATTGCAAACCTGCTTGATATGCCTGTCAGTCTGTCGTGGGTGCAATCTTTCCTTCTTGACAATAATGAGGGGCTTCCTCCCGTTGAGAATCAGACGGTGTTGCTGCAAGGACCGATGCTGCGAGGCTATTCCGCAAAGATTAGATACAGCAATATCAGGTTGGACAAGGAAACAGCGTTCCCGTTCAAAATCACCGACAAAATGGACAGGATGGGCATCAAAAGATAGTAAGACATGAAGAGGGTGTTGCCGATATTGTATGTGTTGCTGCTTGCCTTCGCTGTACCAGCCTTCAGCCAGAAGAAAGGCAAGACGAAACAAGAGCTGCAGAGTGAAATCACCTCGCTGCAAAACGAGATTTCGACCGCCAACCAATTGCTGAAGAAGACCACCAAGGACAAGGAAATGACCCTCAATGAAGTCTCACTGCTGGATAAGCAAATCAAACAACGCGAAAAACTAATCAATGCATATAACCAGCAGATTGCCAATCTTGATGCCGAAATACAAACGGGGCAGCGAAACATCAGGATGCTGAATTCGGACTTGACGAAACTGCGCAAGGAATACGCAAAGATGTTGACATTTGCTTATCGTAACCGCAGCCACTATAACAACTTGGCTTTTATCTTTGCTTCTGAAGATTTCAACCAGGCCTTTCGTCGTTTGCGTTACATTAGGCAGTTTAGCGAGGCTCGCAAAGTGAAAATAGACCAAATCGTTAGTACTGAACGCCGTATCAGTGGTGAGATGGAAGCCAGCCAACAGGCCCGCGAGGCGCAAGCGGCTCTTCTGGCGGAGGAGAAGGCACAACAGACCGCGCTGCAAATCGAGAAGAAGGAACTGAACCGACAGGTGGCTAACCTGAAGAAAAAAGAAGGCAGCATCAAGCAGGATATCAAAAACAAACAGCAGCAGGCCAAGAAGTTGCAGAAAGCCATTGATGACATCATCGCTGAGGAAATCCGTTTAGCCAACGAGCGTAGTCGCAAAGAGGCCGAAAAGAAGAAGACCGAATCCGCACCAAAGGATAAGGGCATTGCCTTAACGCCTGCAGAGAAGACCCTATCGACTAACTTTGTCAATAATAAGGGTAAACTTCCCTGGCCTGTTGAGCGTGGAGTGATTTCGTCGTCTTTTGGCAAACATGCCTCTGTGGTGTCGGATAAAGTGACGGTCACCAACAACGGCATCGACATCGCTACCGTAGAGGGTGCCCAAGCTCGTGCAGTCTTCGATGGCGAGGTGGCCAGTGTCAGCAAACTGACTGGAGCCAACACAGTAGTTATCATTCGTCACGGAGAGTATTTCACTGTCTATTCCAACTTGGAGAATGTCACCGTGAAACGAGGCGACAAAGTGACGACCCGACAAAATCTGGGGACGGTGCATACCAGCAAGACGGAGAACAAGACGGAACTGCATTTTGAACTGCTTAAGGAAACGAACCGACAAGATCCAGCGAAATGGCTGTCAAAATAAAAAGGCTATGAAAACGAAGATTTGGATAATAATCCTGTTGACTTTGGCGGTTTTCGCCACTTCCTGCAAAACGAAGGAGGTCCCGGGTCGGGTTAGGGCTCCGCGTCGTTGCAATTCTTGCACTAAGTGGAGTTATACGCCCCAAGAAACAATGGAGGACGAAGCATTGTATGCCGATGAAAACCGAAGAGCTTGAGTTGCTGAAACGACATTTTCCCGAGGCAGCGGTGATGCAGGTGGGCCAGCTTTATGAGCAGCGGCGTTTCTGTCTACATTTCAAGCGGCCTCGTAATTCCAAGTTGGGTGATTTTCGTCCACCTCGGACACCGAAAAGCCTGTGTGTCATTACGCTCAACCAGGATATGAATTCTTACCAAATGCTCATCACTTATGTCCACGAAGTGGCTCATTACGATGTATACATGCGATATGGCTCGCATTTGGTGCTGCCACATGGAAAGGAGTGGCAGGCTTCTTTTTCTGCCTTGTTGCAGCCTTTTATGACACAGTCTGTCTTTCCTCGGGATGTGCTGGATGCCTTGCAGCATCACTTACAGCACATCAAGGCCAGCAGCACGGCTGATGTGAGGTTGCAAAGGGTATTGAAAGCCTACGACAATAAACCTTCCGAATGGTGTACGGTAGAAAGCCTGCCTGAAGGGACGAGGTTTGCCATGAAGAATGGGTTGGTTTTCAAGAAAGGAACCAAGCAACGCACACGCTACAAATGTGAATGCGAGAGCAATGGGAAAACCTATCTTGTAGCGGCATTGGCGGAAGCCGTAAAGCTTTGAATTTCTAACTATTACTTGCGAGCAGCCTTTTTCTTGGGCGCATTCTTCGGATCTTCAATGATGGCGAGGCAGTCGCGATAACTCAGCGAGTGTGCATCGGTGCCTTTCGGGATTTTGTAATTGGCCTTTTTGTAGGAGATATAAGGGCCAAAGCGTCCGTCAAGCACTTTCAGTTCGGGTTCCTCATCGAAGGTGAGTATGATGTTGTTTTGGTCTTTCTCGCGTTTCTCGTTGATAATCTCCACAGCGCGGTTGTATTCCAGATAGTTTGGGTTGTCGGTCTTCGGTAAGCTGTAATACTTGGTGTCGTGTTTAATGTAGGGGCCGAATTTTCCGATGGATACAATCATTTCCTTGCCTTCGTATTCGCCCAAAGTGCGCGGGAATTCAAACAGTTTCAACACGTCTTCGAGGGTGACAGTGTCAATGCTCATATCTTTCTTCAGTCCGGCGAAGCGGGGCTTCTCTTCCGATTCAGTGTCGCCTATTTGGGCCACTGGACCGAAACGACCCACTTTCACATAGACATTCTTGCCTGAAGCAGGGTCTACGCCCAGCAGTTTCTCGCCGCTGAATCTGCCTGAGTTTTCGGTTGTAGAGACAATCTGCTGGTGGAAAATGGTATAGAAGTCGCGAATCATCGTGTTCCATTCCCGTTGGCCTTCCTCAATCTGGTCGAACTCCTTTTCCACATTGGCGGTAAAGTTGTAATCGATGATGCTCTCGAAGTACTGCATCAGGAACTTGTTGACCAAAACACCAATGTCGGTAGGGATAAGCTTGCCCTTTTCGGCTCCCATGTTCTCCTTGCCTGTGCTTTCGCTGATCTTGTCGTTCTCCAAGGTGATGATTTGGAACTCCTGCTGGGTGCCCTTTACATCGGTTTTGGTGACATATTCACGTTTTTGAATGGTGGAGATGGTGGGGGCGTAGGTCGAAGGACGCCCGATGCCGAGTTCTTCCATCTTTTTCACCAAGCTGGCCTCGTTGTAACGGAAAGGCGGACGAGTATAGCGCTGCTGGGCTTCCATCTTATCCATGTTGAGGTTCATGCCTGCGGTGACGGGAGGCAGGATGGCCGTATCGTTTTCAGCAGGAGCGTCGTCGTAGCTTTCCATATAAACTTTCAGGAACCCATCGAATAGGATGGCTTCACCGGTGGCGACAAACTGCTTGTCATTGGTCGAAATGCCGATGTTAACATTGGTGCGTTCCATCTGTGCATCAGCCATTTGCGAGGCGATGGTTCGCTTCCAGATGAGTTCATACAGCTTTTTCTCGTCAGCGGTGCCCTTAATGGTGTGTTGGTCAAGGTAGGTGGGGCGGATGGCTTCGTGAGCTTCTTGGGCGCCTTTTGATTTGGTGTGGTACTGACGGGTCTTCACGTACTCATTGCCGTAGTGCTTGGCGATTTCCTTTTGGGCCATACCGAGGGCAAGTGAGGACAAGTTGACGGAGTCGGTACGCATATAGGTAATCTTACCTGACTCGTAGAGTTGTTGTGCGATGCGCATCGTGTTGGCTACTGAGAAACCAAGTTTACGAGCGGCTTCCTGTTGCAGCGTCGAGGTAGTGAAAGGGGGCGCGGGATAGCGTACGCTGGGTTTCTTCTCGATGCTCTCCACCTTGTAGGAGGCACCGATGCATGAGGCTATGAATTTCTTGGTCTCCTCTTTGTCTTCAAAACGGTGCGGCAACTCGGCAAGGAGGTTGTATTCCTGTCCGTCCTTGGTGAAGGTGAATTGTGCCGTGATGCGGTAGGCGCTGCTTTGCACGAAGTTCTTGATTTCTTCCTCGCGCTCTACGATAAGGCGGACTGCCACACTCTGCACACGACCAGCCGAAAGGGCGGGCTTTACTTTTTTCCACAGAAGGGGAGAGAGCTCGTAACCCACCAAGCGGTCAAGCACACGGCGTGCCTGCTGGGCATTGACAAGGCCCATGTTGATGTCGCGGGGGTTCTCGATGGCATTTTGGATGGCAGTTTTGGTGATTTCGTGGAAGACGATACGTTTGATGTTCTTTTTTTTCTTCAGATCGAGCACTTCGTAGAGGTGCCACGCAATGGATTCTCCCTCGCGGTCCTCATCGGAAGCCAGCCACACCGTATCGGCGGCTTTGGCGAGTTTGCGCAACTCGGCCACGATGTTCCGCTTGTCGTCTGAAATCTCATACTCCGGCTCGAAGTCCTTTTCGATATTGACACTTAACGTATTCTTATTCAGGTCGCGCACATGACCCTGACTTGCTTTCACTGTGTATTCCTTGCCTAAGAAACCTTCGATGGTTTTGGCTTTTGCAGGTGACTCCACTATCACTAAGTTGTTTGCCATAGTCTCTGTTCTTCGTTAATTGGAGGGCTGATGCAGCCCGGTTTTTCGGCTGCAAAATTAGTGGAATAAAAGCGGACAAAAGAAATATTTTTGAAAGTTTTTCTTATTTGGTTGGCAATCAGAATTATAAAAACAACTATTTTTGCTGCATGGAAAAACTGTTACCCATCGCCATCAAAGCGGCTCTCGAAGCTGGAAAAGCCATTATGGAAGTGTATGCCCAACCTTTCGAGGTCTACACCAAGGACGACGATTCACCCGTCACTCAGGCCGACTTGCGCGCCAGCAATATCATCAAGGAAATCCTGAAACCTACGAAGTTACCTTTCGTCAGCGAGGAGGATTTGCCTGCCGACAGGTCGCAGTTCAAACGCTACTGGCTTGTAGACCCCTTGGACGGAACGGTGG
>LXOW01122717.1_pt1 | contig 18396 bp, 17 predicted proteins | sample 1368591 | NCBI WGS metagenome assembly LXOW01 (sample SAMN04884650, study PRJNA319009) | bovine gut metagenome | isolation source: Cow rumen | host: Bos taurus | place: Italy: Legnaro (PD) | collected 2014-07-09 | reverse complement strand
CAGTCGCTTCACCCTCGGCGAGAAAATCGTCGATGATCAGCACTCGGTCGCCCGCCGAGATATAGTTTTTGTCGACTACGATATTGAAGGTCGTTCCTTTTGTGAAGGACTTTACCGAAGCTGAATACACCTCTCCGGCGACGTTTTTGCCCGCCTTTTTCTTTGCGAACAGAACGTCCTTCCCGAAATATCTTGCCGCCATGCAGGCGATACCTATCCCCGACGCCTCGACCGTCAGGATAAGAGTCGGTTTTGCGCTTTCGAATAGTCTGTAAAACTCGCGGCCTATTTCATCGATCAGCCCTATATCCATTCTGTGGTTGAGGAAGCCGGATACTATCACGACTCCTCCGTCGAGCAGTTTGCCTTCGGTTTCGATTTTTCGCTTCAGAAGTTCCATTTCACACTCCGGAATACAATTGTCTTGTCCCTGCCTTCCGCGGGGACGTTTTATTATATCACAATCCGCAGCCGGGTGTCAATCGAAAAATCAATCTTGCAATATGTTGCTTTATGTGATAAAATATTTACGGAAATTATTCAGGCGGGACCGCGCGCTCGCCGGAATAGGGAGGACTTATCAATGCCCGCAAGAAAAGACAGCAGCGGATTCCGTAAGGCTTTCAGAGGATACGACAGGGAAGAGGTAAACCGCTTTATCGAGGAGAACGATCTGAAGAACGCCGCGTCTCTGCGCCGTATCGAGGAGGAGAAAAAATCGCTCGAAGAAGAGTTCTCGTCGGTCGTTTCGAAAGCCGAGGCAAAGATTCATTCCCTCGAAGAAGAGCTTTCATCCGAAAGAGAAAAACTGTCGGTCGTGAAAAGCTGCTCCGAGAGCGAAAGAATCAAAGCGGATAACAGGATTAAAGAATGCGAAGAGAAGCTTGCGGCCGCGGAAGCGAACGTCGAAGCTCTCAAAAAGAAGATTACAGAGCTCAACGCTGAAAATGAAAAAATCCGCAAGCGCCTTCTCGATATCGCCTCCGAAAACATTATAATGCAGAACCGTCTGCGCGAAAAAAACGAGGGCCGGCCGAGGCAGGAAGACCGGACTCCCGCGTCAAGACTCAGAAAAATCGTCGGCGACCTGTTCGATATTCCGGACGGAAAATAGAACGAACCGGCGGCGGATATACGTTTCTTCGGCGTACAGCGACGTTTATCCGTGATTAATCAACCTTGAGGTGAAATGTTCAAAAAAACAGGAATAATTCTTTTGCGCGTTACAGCTTTCGCAGCTGCGTCAGCATTGCTGTTCTGCGCCGTCTCCTGCACGAGATACACGGCGTCTGACTTCTACGGAGGCGAAAGCGTTGATTCTCAGATGCTCGGAGAACTTGACGACAAGCTCGCCGAGACGACCGCGGAAAAATATCCCGCGGTGACGAACGCCGACGGCGAACAGATCTTTTTCTGGACCAAGTCGGGTTCGGTTTACCACAAATCGGAAAACTGCCCGAGACTGTCTTCGTCGTCGGAAATCAAATCCGGGACGCATGATGAAGCGCTTGCGGCCGGGCTCGAAAGAGGATGCTCGGTTTGCTGCAAAGGGCAGTAAATAATTATTAATTTAACGNNGCCTTCTCGCAGTTCTTTTGCTTTTCGGCATGTATTCCTGCGCGGAAAAGCCGGCCGGAGAACAGCCTGAAACGACGACGGACGAGGCGACAGACGCGGCCACCGAAGCAGATCAGTCGGTAATCGTCATATGCGACGGATCGGATAACGACTATATCGTAGTCAGAAGCGACCATTCGGGAAGCAAGGAAACCGCGGCCGCGGTGCTTGTCAAGAAGGCGATAAAGGATCTCTGTCCCGACACGTTTGACGATATTATCAAGACCGATTTCGATATGAAAAACAAGGCTGACAACACGATCGACGTCGAAGGAAAAGAGATTCTCATCGGAAACACCAACAGACGTCAGTCGCGCGATATCTACGAGACGCTCGGCGACGACGACTACGTGATTACGGTTAAGGACGACAAAATCGTCATCGTCGGAGGGTCCGAGTTTGCCACTCAGGACGCCTGCAACGTGTTTATAAACGACGTTCTTACCGCTCCCGATAACGGAGTTCTGAAAATTGAGCGCGATCTTATGATTACCGGAAAGAGCGAAAGAAAAGGTCCGCCGCTCGAGCAGGGTTCGATTATGAGATATATGACCTGGAATCTCGGCTGCGCCGTAGGCGTCGTGGCTGACGCGCTTGTCGCAATCGAGTCTTTTATGCCCGATATACTTGCGACTCAGGAGTCAAACGCCGAGATATATAACAACGTACTCAACGTTTTTCTGCAGAATCACGGCAGCTATAAGAACGCGGTTCAGTATCATGCGGACCGGACTCTCAACTACACCCCCATAATCTACAATTTCAAAGTCCTTACGCTCGTCGAGGCCAAGGTTGAATGGCTCAGGGACAGATATACCCTGACCAATACCAAATCGGTCTGCTACGCCGTTTTCGATTATAAGGACGGTGGAAGATTTGCGGTTATAAATTTCCACGGAGCGGTTTGCAGCAACACCTACAAGGGCTACGAAAATATGACGTCCGACGAACGTTCGGCCATCGCCGATCAGTGGAGAACGGGAAACGTCAAACAGGTTCTCGAGATCCGCGACTCGATCGTTTCGAAATACGGCGACATTCCGATAACGATCAACGGAGACTGCAACTTCAGCCGCGCGTCCGCTCAGTATGCGACGGTGATTTCATCCGGATTTGTCGACTGCGAGGAAACCGCTGCGAAAAAGCTGAACGCAGGTTACAAAACCTCCTACAAATACGCCGACGGCATACCCGGACCGGGCAACAGTATAGATCACATTTTCGGAACGCCGGGCGTTTATTTCGCCCTTTATGATACGGTTCGCGACGAATACGTCAGACGCGGATCCGACCATACGCCGGTATATACCGATTTCAATCCTTTCGGCAAGGGGGAATGACCTTTGTTACCCGAACTGCTTGAGATAACCATGATCGTCTGCTTCGGCGCGTCCTGGCCCTTCAACGTCGTTAAATCATGGAGATCGAGGACGACGAAAGGGAAGAGCCTGCTCTTTCTCTGCCTGATTCTTGCCGGATACGCGGCCGGAATTGCCTCGAAACTGCTAAATCCGGCTTATATGAGCGAAATTTCGGCAAAGTGGTACGTGCTCTTCTTCTACGTTCTGAATTTCATAATGGTGCTTACCGATTTCCTGCTCTATTTCAGGAACAGGCGCATCGAGAAAAATCAATAATCTATTCAGGCGGGGAGTTTTCTCCCCGCCTGATTCGTTTTGAACGTTATCAGATTACAAAAAGTTTTACGCATCGAAGGCGCTTGATTCCGTCTTCTTCCGTAAGTGTCTCTCCGATTGCGAAGAACTCGCCGCTTTCGGAATATAACCTGATCCTGCCGGAAACTTCGTCTTTAACTCCCGACAGTTTTGCCGTCTCAACCCTGCACCCGTTGCGCAGGAGTCTTTCGAAGAACGCCGGAACGCGAAGAGCAGGCAGTTCGCCGAAGGCGAAATCGAGAGGCATGAGCAGTTCTTCGGCTTTTAATTCGGCGGCGGCTTCCGCAAGACGGTCGGGCGACACTGCCCTTGAAACTTCGAATCCGCATGCCGCCGTTCTGCGCAGGGCGGACATCGTCGCGCATGTTCCGATTGAACGCGCCAGATCCTCGCAGAGCGTCCTGATATAAGTGCCCGCTGAACACTCGACGTCAAGTTCGAACTCGTCGGATTCTTCGGTCGCGGCGGCCGACATTGAGTATATCAATACCGGTCTCGGATTTCTTTCGACTGTTAAGCCTTTTCTCGCAAGCTCGTACAGCTTCTTTCCTTCGACCTTGATCGCGCTGTACATTGGCGGTATCTGACCGTACTCTCGAGGAAACTTTTCAACGGCGCTTAATACTTCGGGAAGTTCGGGAATTCTGCAGCCCGACTCAATCGTGTGTCCGGTTACGTCGCCCGTATCAGTCGAAAATCCGAATTTAATGCGGGCCGTATATCTCTTTCTGCCGCTTATCAGATCGCTCGCCTTGACCGCGCGCCCTACAAGGACGCAGAGAAGCCCTGTAGCGAGCGGATCGAGCGTTCCGGTATGTCCGACCTGTCTTGTGCCGAAAGCGCGTCTTACGAGCCCTACGGCGTCGTGAGAGGTTATCCCCTGCGGCTTATCGAGAAGAAGAACGCCGCCGGGGAAGTTTTTCTGTCCGGTCAAAGCTTCTTTTCCTTTCTCTCGTCTGCGCTCGGCGGGATGTTCCCGCTGAAGACGACCTTGGCGTAGCAGATCGGAGTTCCGAGAGATACGAACCTGCGCTCGTATTCGGTCATTATGTTTCCCGCCGCATACTCGCTCGAATGAAGGTCTTCGGTCAGTTCAGCAATCTCCAGTCCGAGGTCGCGGAATCTTTCGACCGACCAGAGGAAGAGATCACGGTTATCTGTCTTGAATGATAGCGTTCCGCCGGCTCTCAGCAGCTTCGAATATGAACGAAGAAATGCAGGAGCCGTAAGGCGTCGTTTGTGTTCGCCTGTTCTCGGCCAGGGGTCTGAAAAGTTCAGGTATATACCGTCAAATGTGTGCGGAGCAAACCAGTCGTTCAGATACTCGCCGTTGCCTATAATGAATCTCAGATTGTCCGGTCTCTCTCCGGCGGTTGCGGCAGCCTTTTCGAGCGCGAACATCGCGACGTCGGGCACTCTCTCGACGGCAATAATATTAGAATCGGGTTTTGCNNTCGGGTTTTGCTGCCGACAGACCTACGGCGAAATCGCCCTTTCCGCAGCCGATTTCAAGCAGGTTTTTCCCGCTCTGCGGGAAAAGACTGCCCGGATCCGAGCCCGAAAGCGCCGACGTATCGGCAAGAAACTCAGCGCACGCGGCTATTCTTTCGGCCGAATGCTTCTTTTTTCTCATTCGCATCTTGCAATCTCTCTGTTTGTGTGATAAAATATATAATATTATAGCATACTATGCCTTCAAAATAAAGAGGTATTTTGCTTTCGCCGGAGCTTTCCGGCATTTATCCACCGAAAGGCGGCATTCCGAATGGAAAAGAAAAAATTCATTGAAAATCTTCGCGCCGAACTGCTTCGCCGCGGTTACGACCGCGCGACGGTCGACGCAGAGATGATCCCTGTCAAATCATATTTCGAGGAGAACGGAGTCGAGGACGTCACCGTCACCGTTTCGGAGATGGCCGACGAAATCGCCGAGATGATCGCCTCTCCCGCAAAGCCCGAAAAGGCGGCCGAAGAACTTTCCGCAGGCGACGAGATAGAGTCGGCGCTCCGCGCAACCGAAATAGAGGAAGAGGAAGCCGGGAAAAAGGATTCGGCTCAAGCCGGAAAGTCCGACGAAAAATCAGCCGGCGACGCGGCAGGCGTTACGGATTCGGCCGAAGCAAAAGGCGGCGAAGATAATCCGGAATCCACGGAGATCGAAGCAGCCGCAGGGACCGAAACCGCCCTTACCGGAGACTCCGCAGAAACCGGCGTTGAAGCGTCGGACGCGAACGAGCACGACGGCGATTCGGATATGAAAATCGCACTTACGAATCCGATTCCCGAGGAAGCGCTCGGCGAGCAGATCGACGACTTCGATCCCGACGAATACAGCCCCGAAAGCGATTCGGAAAAGGTCAGACTTCCCGAATTTATAAAGAAATTCCTGACCGGACTGAAAAGAGGGAAGAAGCAGCCGACAGCCGTCGACGACCCGGATTTCTCGCCCGAGATTGAGGACAACTATCAGGACGGACGTTCGAGAGCGCTCTTCTGGGCGATACTTATCGTCTGCATACCATTCCTTGCGTTTCTTGCAATCGTCTGCGTAGCGATTTATCTGTTGTTCTGGCTTGTGCTCGCGCTGCTTATGATTTTCATCATCGCCGGGCTCATCGCCTTTGTCGCAGCCGGCGCCGCCGTGTCGATAATCGGTATAGTTTACGGCGTTATTCAGGTAATAAAGGGACTGACTCCGGTAGGACTGTTTGAAATCGGTCTCGGAATCGTCGTCGCGGCCTGCACCGCTTTTATCGGAATTCTGATTTACAACGTTGCCGTAAGGCTCATTCCCTTCGCAATGAAGATGCTCGCAAAGCTTCTCGGACTTGTGTTCAGACGCACCAAAGAGGGCTTCGCCGCCGTCAGACGCACGCTCAACGAGGCGTGAGATTTGAGAGGTTAAACCATGAAACCGACTTCTGTTATCTTTCTTATAGTCTCCGTTCTGCTTGCCTGCGTAGGACTGCTCCTCTGTTTTACCGCGACGTCTATTGCGGCTAACGACGGAACCGCGATATTCTCTCAGACCGGAAGCGCCGAGACGGGATACAACTATACTACGACTTTTGCTCTCGACGAATCGAAAACCGCGACCATAAGCTTCGACCTTGCCGACGTCGACGTCTACGTCTATCCGACGAACGAGCAGAGCAGGATCGAACTTGTCAACTTTCCCGAGGGATCATACCGCTACCACGAAACGAAGACGGGCGTCAAACTGACCGACGGCGCGTCTTTCAAGAATATGCTCGATCTTGAAAACCTCGAGATCAATTTCAACGGTTTCCGGGATTATCTGCACTGGTACAGATACAGAAACAACCGCAAATCGGTCAATCTCTATATCGGCGCTCCCGAGCATCTGACGAAGATTTCGATCGCCTCGTCGGGCAACATAACCGTCGACGGCAGACGCACCGGACAGAACACTTACCTCGAACTTAACGATATCGACGTCGAATTCACGTCGCGCGGGGGAGATATCAACGTTTCTGCTTTCCGCAGCACGTCGATGCTCAAGCTTGAGGCGACCGACGAGGCCTTCATCAATCTCGATTCGGTATACGTCAACAATCTCGAGATTTACGGCGTCAACTCATTCGTCGATATGAACTACGTTTCCGCCGATTACTCATTTTTCGTTGAAATCAATCAGGGCAACGTCGAGTTTGCGCCCGGATCCTTCAATCTCTCGGCATACGATCTGATCTTTTCCGCAAAGGACGGTACCGTCAAGTACGGCCAGCAGCTGATAAAGAACGGCGCGTATGAAAAGGCCAACTACACCGAAGCTCACTCGGATCCGTCTGAGAGCGGTGAAGAAGACCGGGAGTCCGAAACCGATGAGGCCGGAAACGCCGAAGAGACCGAAGCTCCCGTCACGTACAAGCCGACTCCGAACTCGGTAATCATCATTGTTAAAAAAGGCGATATAACGGTTAAATAATGCAGAAATATCTGAAGGGCTACAGGGTTGCCGCGGCGTGCGCGCCGCTAATGAAGCTATTCGAAGCTCTGCTCGAACTCTGCATTCCTATATTTGTAGCCGACGTTATAGACAAAGGCGTCGGCGGCGCGTCAAAGTCCGAGATATTCAAATACTGCGCTCTGATCGCTCTTTTCGGGCTTGTCGGAATGCTTTTCTCGGTGACGTCGCAGATGCTCTCGGCGAGAACGGCCGTCGGTTTTTCGACGTCGCTCCGCGCCGACGCGCTGCGGCACGTTACCGCAATATCCAACGAAACGGCGTCGGGCGTCGGCAGATCCGCGCAGATTACCCGGCTCACCGCGGACGTCGACAGAATTCAGAACGGAATAAATATGGGGCTGCGGCTGCTTCTGCGGTCCCCTTTTATCGTATTCGGTTCGGTTATCATGGCGGGTACGATAGACGGAAGCATGCTGCGCGTCTTTATCGTTACGGTGGCTGCGCTTCTCGTTATTGTCTTTTCAATCATTTTCGCAGGCATACCTCTTCAAAAGAAAACCGGAACCGAACTTGACGGTATGACGAGGCAGGTGACGGATAATCTGCGCGGCGTGCGCGTTATCCGTGCCTTCGGGCGCGAGGACGCGGAAAAGGAACGCTTCGGGCAGATTACCGGATCTCACGCAAAGGCGTCTGTAGTTGCAGGAGCGGTTTCTTCGCTTATGAATCCTCTGACGTTCGCCGTCATCAATATCGCCGTAATCGTCATTGTAAGCCGCGGAACAAGGATGGTGGACACGGGAGACCTGACTCCGGGACAGGTTGTCGCGCTCTATAACTATATGGCGCAGATTCTGACCGAACTTGTCAAACTTGCCAATCTTACTTTCACTCTGTCAAGAGCTGTCGCCAGCGGGCAGCGCGTGTCGGCACTCCTTAAAACGCCCGAAGAAAGACGCGACGGAGTGATTCCAAAGGCCGGTACGTCGCCTGTCGTAGAATTCAGAAACGTTTCTTTCAGATACCCCGGGGCCGGAGACGATTCGCTCCGCGAAATATCATTTTCGCTTAAAGAGGGCGAGTCTCTCGGCGTCATCGGCGGCACCGGTTCGGGAAAGAGCACGTTTGCAGCTCTTTGCGCCGCAGTAAACCGCCCGGCGTCGGGAGAGATTCTCTTTTACGGCAGAAACGAAGACGAGCTGTCGCTGCCTGATATGCGGCGTCTTTGCGGGCTTGTACCGCAGCGCGCGTTTCTGTTTTCGGGGACTGTCCGCGACAATATACTGCGCGGCAGGGAAGACGCTTCCGACGCCGATATCGAAGAAGCACTTGAAGCAGCCGAAGCGCTCAGCTTTGTAAAGGCGAAAGAATCAGGACTTGACGCAGAGGTCAAACGCGGCGGCTCGAACTTCTCGGGCGGTCAGAAACAGCGTCTGTCTATAGCAAGAGCGCTCGTCCGCAGGCCGCGACTTCTGATTCTTGACGACAGTTTCTCGGCTCTCGACTACAAAACCGATCTTGCTGTCAGAACCAATATTGCCGAGCTTCCATTTCCTCACGCTACGGTGATTATTACTCAAAGACCATCATCTGTAATCGCCTGCGACAAGATACTCGTTCTCGAGGACGGAAGACCCGCCGGATTCGGCAGCCACGACGAACTGCTTGCGTCCTGCCCGCTTTACCGTGAGATCTATGAATCTCAGTACGGAGAGGAGGCGGGATCATGAAATCTAAGCGTGAAAAGATTCCCTTCCGCCTCAAAATGCTGGCGCTCGTCAGAATAATATCATTTGCCGGCCCGTACAGATGGGCGCTCGGAGGCGCTCTGGTGCTTGCAGCGGGCTTTTCCGCCTCGTCGCATATGATACCGCTGTTTGTCGGGCGCGCAGTAGAATCGGCCGCGGGGCAGGGAAGCGTCGACTTTGCGGGCGTGGCAAAGGCCCTCTCGGTAATTCCGGTCCTGATTGTCTGTTCGGTAATCTCCGATCTTCTGATGAGACTGATTTCGGTAAAATGCGGAGCAGTAATTATCAGGAACATCAGGCGCCGGGCTTTTGATAAAATCAGCTCTCTGCCTCTCTCCTATCTTGATTCTCATGGAGGCGGCGAGATGCTTTCGGTGATAATTACCGACGCAGACAGACTGTCGGACGGCCTTGTCACCGGGCTTTGCGGACTATATTCGAGTCTGTTCGGAATTGTTGTGACTCTGATAATGATGCTCACGATAAGCCCGGCGGTGGCGCTGATGGTCGTCGCTCTGACGCCTCTTTCGATGCTCGTTGCCGCATTCGTTTCGGGAAGAACCTTCTCGCTTTTCGGCAAGAGCGCCGCTCTGCTTGCCGACGAGACGGCCGTCATCGAAGAAACGGTCAACGGTTCTCTTGAAATACGCGCTTTCGGAAACGAACGACTGGAGACGCAGAAATTCAATGAAATCAACGCCCGTTACCGTAAAACGGCGGGCAGAGCCGTATTTTTCTCATCGATAACCAATCCGCTGACGCGGTTTGTCAACAGCGTCGTATACTGCGGCGTTACTCTCGCCGGAGGCCTTCTGACGCTCTCCGGCAGACTCGGAATCGCGAGTTTCGTGAGCTTGCTCTCATACTCGAGAGACTACGCGAAGCCCTTCAACGATATGTCGGGAATCATTGCCGAGGCGCAGAATTCCCTCGCTTCTGCCATGCGTCTTTTCAATCTGATCGACGCAATCGATGAACCCGAGGATCCCTCAAATGCAGAAGCAATAACCGAATCCGACAGTCGTGGCGTTATCAGGGCGGAGAACGTGTCATTCTCATACACGGACGCTCCTTTCATGGAGAATCTCTCGTTTGAGGCGCTGCCGGGGCAGAGAATAGCAATTGTCGGTCCTACCGGCTGCGGAAAGACGACTCTTGTCAATCTGATAATGCGCTTCTATCCGCTGAGCGGCGGACGAATCACCTTCTCGGGGAAAGATATTTCGTCGGTTGACAAAAGAAGTCTCAGATCCAGCGTCGGCATGGTGCTTCAGGATACCTGGCTTTCAAGCGGCACCGTTAAAGAGAATATCGCCATGGGCCGCCCCGGTGCCACAGACGATGAGATCGTTTCTGCGGCTGTTCGAAGTCGCGCAGACGCCTTTATACGCAGACTTCCGCAAGGGTACGACACGCCTCTCGGAGACGCCGGAGACCTGCTCTCGGCCGGAGAGCGCCAGCTGCTCTGCATAAGCCGCGTAATGCTCGCGCTGCCTCCCGTACTCATTCTCGACGAGGCGACGTCGTCGATTGATACGCGAACCGAGATCAAGATCAGCGAGGCCTTCGCCGGTATGATGAAGGGAAGAACCTCTTTCATTGTAGCGCATCGGCTTAATACCGTCAAAAACGCCGATCTGATACTTGTCATGAAGGAAGGTAAGATTATCGAAAGCGGCACGCATGACGAGCTGATGTCAAGCGGAGGGTTCTACTCTGATTTGTACGGAGCGCAGTTTGGACAATTATCGGACTGACTTTACTTGTAAAGCCAATACAATTGTTTCCGCTTATTTGTTCATTTTCAGCATTTTTTCAAAAAACTATTGCACTTAAGCGCGTTTTGTGCTATAATATTCGCGTTGTACCCGAAGGGTACGACTTGCTGGTGTAGCACAGTCGGTAGTGCAGCTGATTCGTAATCAGCAGGTCGGGGGTTCGAGTCCCCCCACCAGCTCCATAGAAATACAGAGGCGGCACAGCCGCCTCTGTATTTCTATCCGAGATTGTTGCAGACTTGAACCCCGAGTTTTCAGCCGCGAAGTAAATTCATTAATTCAGTTCATACGCTTCGCGTTCGTCTCCGTTCAGCAAATGAATAATGCCTCTTCGTGAAAAACCGCGCGTTTCGAGAATGTGTTTCATCGACGCATTATCGGCGTGTGTGTCTATTCTGATGTGCGAGGTCTTCTGAAGAGAGTAACCGAGACAGGCGTCAAACAGTCCTCTGACGCTACCGTCGGACGCGATTCGGTGAATGGTATAATATGGTTCTTCTGATATCCACTCGCCGTCGTATATCACCGAATAGGTCGGATCGTCTCCCGGGACGAGCGCGAAGCAGCCAACGATGCGCCCTGCGCATTCGACAATATACATCTGTCCGAGCGAAATATCCGAGATCACAGTTTCCGTAGAAGGTCGCGTGTCGCCCCATTGCGAAGGATTGCCGGACGCTTTCATTCTTTCTCTTGCAGACGCGAAAACCCTTTCAAGTTGCGGAACGTCCCTTTGAGTCGCCTTTCTTATTCTGTAATCGCAGTCTGACAGACGCACCGGAGATTCGCTTCTTCCGGAGCCGAATATACCGTCAAATTTTTCCGCGGTTATTACGTTCAGCTTCAGGCACGCCTCTCTCAGCGTGATTCCCGCCTTTGCCGCAAGTTCTACCACCTTCGCCGTTCCGTCGTAACCTATAACGGGGCTGAGGGACGTCGCGTTCATCAGAGAAATATCCCTGTAGTATTTCATCCGCTTTTCGTCAGCCCTGATTCCGCGTACGCATTTCTCGGTGAATGATTCGCCGGCGTCAGAGAGAAGAATGACCGATTGCAGAGAGCAGTAGGCGATAAGCGGCATCGTAACGTTCAACTCGAAGTTTCCCGCAGAAGCGGCAAGAGAAATCGATTCGTCGTTTCCCATAACCCTCATACAGACCATTATGAGAGCTTCGCACTGCGTCGGATTGACCTTGCCGGGCATTATCGACGATCCCGGCTCGTTCGCAGGTATCGTGATTTCACCGAGCCCGGTGCGCGGTCCCGACGACAGCAATCTGATATCGTTTGCGATCTTCGTCAGATCCCCGGCAAGCGTCTTCAAAGCCGAATGGAAGCGGGAAATTCTCGACTTGCAGGACATCGAATGGAACCTGTTCTGATCGGGATATACGCGCGTGCCCGAGATTTCAGACAGACGCCTTGTAACGCAAAGCGCAAACCCTTCAGGCGCGTTGATTCCGGTTCCGACGGCGGTACCGCCGAGCGGCAGCGCGCGTAAATCCTCGACGGCAGTCTTTATCGAATCAATACCGTATCTGACGGCGCCGGCCCAGCCGGATATCTCCTGCCCGAATGTAACGGGCGTTGCGTCCCGCAGATGCGTTCTGCCGCATTTTTCGGTATCCCTGTATTCAAATGAAAGTCTTGTCAGTTCGCCGTAAAGCCCCTCAAGAGCGGGAATGAGACTCCTTTCCGCGGCAAGAATCAAAGACAGATGAATTGAGGAAGGGAAGACGTCGTTGGTCGACTGAGACATATTCACGTCGTCGTTCGGGTGAAGCAGTTCGTATCCCGCTTTGGCGTTTGCGATATTCGCGATCACCTCGTTGACGTTCATATTCGTCTGCGTACCGCTGCCTGTCTGCCAGACGGGAAGCGGGAACTCGCCTTCATATCCGCCTTCCGCTACGGCGCGGGCGGCGTCGACTATGAGATCGCGTTTTTCGGGCGTCATTCTCCCGGGAGCCAGTTCCGCGTTTGCGAGAGCTGCAGCGCCCTTGATCATAGCAATTGCGCGGATGATTTCCGAGGGCATCTTTTCGGTGCCGATTCTGAAATTATTTACGCACATCTGCGTCTGTTTCCCCCAGAGATGATTTGCGGAATGCTCTGCGTCTGCAGTTTGCATCGTTTCGGAATTCATTTTGATATTTTCCATTGATTCGCTCTGTTTACAGAAGATTGTTATAGCGGCTTGAAGCTTATTGCCTGTTACACCAATGTTAACATAAATATTATATCATCACATATACAAAAATGCAATCGTTTGGCAAAAAAACGCGGGTATACATTGACTTTATTTGTCGTATGTGATAAAATATAATAGTTATATATCAAATGCGATTATTCCGCGCGTTTATGCGCGACGGAGGGGGATTAATATGGACAATACCGATTACAAACCCGTGGAAGGTGAGTATCTGACCTATCTCGGCAAGCCGCTTGTCAGAGAAGGCGACACGATCTGCTACGGAAGCAAATACGACAAGTACATTCTTATTCTCGAAATCCTTTCATACAGGAAAGAGGTGAGAAGAGATACCGAAAAGAACGTCGACGTCGAGACCGAGATTCCCGACAAGGTTCTCATTCAGGTAGTGGATACCAAGGATCCGCTCAATATTCATTCTCAGGCAGTCAAAAACAGTCTCAGCGAAGCCATGAATTTCGGCCGCGCCTGGCTCGATATCGCTAACGGCGTCTGATTTCCTCGAAATGAAAAAAACACTGAAAATCTTCCGCGTGTCTGCTGCCGTCGTCGCTCTGATAATTCTCATTGCGGCGTTCACCGGCTGCGCGCTGACCGATCTGCTTTTCGAGAGAGGCGAACAGACCACGGGAACGTCTCCCGGCTCTTCGTCTCCCGATTCGGAGACCGACCAGATCACGGCAGGTCAGGGTACCGGGACCGAAGCTCAGTCCGCTTCCGAGACAAGCGAGATCGTTATAATACCGTATACTACGGCGACCGAGGCGGAGCCCGAGGTTCTTTATCCTGATAATCTTACCGGACTTTCATACGCCGTTGATTATACTAAGAAACGGCCGGTATCTATAGTCATCGACAATCTTTCAACCGCCACTCCTCAGACGGGTATTTCGAGAGCCGATATTCTCATCGAATGCCTTGCCGAGGGCGGTATTACGAGACTTATTCTGATCACCAACAAGTATCAGTCAAACGAAGTCTACGGTCCCGTAAGATCGACGAGAGATTATATGGTCTCTCTGAGCCGGTCGTTCGGTACCCTTATGGTCGGAGGCGGATTCAGTCCGACGGGAGAGCAGATGATTGTCGAGAACACCCTCGATTATATCGACGGCGTGCACGATAAGTACGCACTGTCCGGCTTCTTCCGCGATCCTTCGAGATACAAAGCGTCCGGGTACGAGCATTCCCTGATGATTACGGGGCAGGGAATAATAGCCCTTGCAGGCATCAACAACTACGCCGTTTCTGGCAGCTTCGAAGAGCCCGCTTTCAAATTCGCGTCAGAGCCCGTAAAACCCGTCTATAACGCGACTGCTGCGGAACATATAGTTCTGTCCTATTCCGAATTCCAGAAGGTTCAGATGGTTTACAGCCGTTCTGAGAACGTCTATTACAGATACCAGTTCGGAACGCGTCCGCACCTTGACGCCGAAACCGGCGAGCAGCTTCGCTTTGAGAACGTCCTCGTGCTCTTCGCTCAGCATACAAGTATTCCCGGCGACGACGCCGGCAGGATCAGCGTCGGAGTAACAGGAAGCGGAACGGGTTATTATGCGGCCTGCGGCCAAGCGTCAGAGATTGTATGGTCCCGGGTTGACGATTCTTCGCCTCTTGTGATCAAATATCCTTCGGGCGCCGAGGTTACCTTCTGCCCCGGAAAGACGATGATTTCGGTATTTCCGGAGGAATACAAAGAGGTCAGGAGCAGATTCAATATCAATCTTGTTTCGAGTTGACACAATTGATAATATCTCAGCGCGGCGGTCAGCTCCAGCTGCCCGCCGCTTTGAGATAGAACGTAACCTGTATTAAAGTTTATATTATTATAGGGATGTAGCCAAGCGGTTAAGGCACCAGACTTTGACTCTGGTATTCGTCGGTTCAAATCCGGCCGTCCCTGCCAAAAAGCAGGAGGAGCGTTGCGCTCCTCCTGCTTTTTGGCAGGCGGCGGCAAGAATTTGACCGTGTCGCGCAGATTGCAAATCAAGCGACTCGGTTCACATTCGACGCGCAGCGGAGAATCTTCGCAAAGCGAATACCCGGCCGTCCCTGCCAAAAATCCTGCGCGTTAGCGCGGGATTTTTACCTCTTCACTCTTCACTATTCACTAACTCCTTCCTTTGCGGTTTTCCCCGCGCAGGATTTTTGGAGGTAAGAAGTAAGAGTGAATAGTGAAGAAGTAAAAGTAACAAAAAAACAAAGAGGGAAAAGGGAAGAAGGAGAAAAGATGAAAGACAGTCCCTTAATGATAAAATCAAAAGAGCTTGCGCTTGTAGTTATTAAAGTTTGCAGGGAATTAAGAAATTGATCTCGTCTATTAATACCGCAAAGAGTAAAATCGAATGATATCCCGTTTCCTAATCACGGCGTAGCCGTGTATGTAATCCGCTCGCAGAGCTGTATGTTATCACGGCGTAGCTGTGGATGTAATCAACGCGCAGCGTTGGATGTAATCAAGCCGACGATAATTACATACAAGCGCCTGAGCGCTTGATTACATACACGCTTTCAGCGTGATGCCATACAGCGCGCAGGCGCGCTGATTACATACCAAGCCTCCTTCGTCGTCTGACGCTGCCGACGAGCGATCTNNCCATCCACAGCTGCGCTGTGATTACATACAGCGCGCAGGCGCGCTGATTACATACCAAGCCTCCTTCGTCGGCTTGGATAAAAAATTCAGCAGCCAGATGGCTGCTGATTTTTTTGGTGGAGATGAGGGGAATCAGAACCCGGCTCAGCGATCACTGCGCGTATAACGTTTGGTTGCGCGCTGAGCTCCGAGTTTTACCCGCTGCGCGGCTAAAACTCGAGGGGTTCTTCCGATCGTACTTCTTCAATATTTGAAAAGGGGCCGGTGGCCCCTTTTCAAATATTGGTGGAGATGAGGGGAATCGAACCCCTGTCCGAAAACCTGTCCGTCAAGGCGTCTCCGGGTGCATTCGGTTATTTAAGATTCCCCGAATTACGACGAAAGCCGACATCCTTCGCACTCGGGTATCCTTTTAGTTCATGACGGCTTCAAAGGCTAAATGGCCGTGCACGTTCATCGCTACATGACGCCCCGCATCCGGCCGCGATACTCCGGAAGGGGACGGGCGACGCTAAGGCGCCGCGTCACCGCACTCAGGCGGCGAGAGCAGTATTATCTGCGTTTAATTTAGGCGAGTCGTTTAAAGAGTTACTCGGCTCTACCCGCTTCCCGGACTTCGAAGTCCCCGTCGAAGCCATTGCATCCCCATATAAGGGAAACGGCAATAACCGTTTCCCGAAACCCTCATACAGAGGGTTATTTGTTATACTTATCGAATCGTTCTGCGTCTCTCAGCGCCTCTTTTTCGGCCTGCGCGTCACGCTTGTCGTAAAGCTTTTTGCCTTTGCAGAGTCCGAGCTCAACCTTGAGTTTCGAATTCCTGAAGTACAGAGAGAGGGGAACAAGCGTCAATCCTTTTTTTGATATTTCGGAAAAGAGCTTGAGAATCTCCCGCCTGTGCATAAGGAGCTTGCGCACTCTCATCGGATCCCTGTTAAAAATGTTGCCTTTTTCGTAGGGGCTGATATGCATGTTACGGACAAACAGCTCGCCGCCGTCGATCGTGCAGTAGGAATCCTTGAGATTTACGCGTCCCTCGCGAACGCTCTTGACCTCGGTGCCGGCAAGAGAAATGCCTGCCTCGAATCTTTCGAGTACGAAATAATCGTGATAGGCCTTGCGGTTTGACGCGACAGTCTTTATTCCGTTTGTTTTAGCCACGTCATTACCTCACAGCAGGAACTGAGAATCGTTAGAATAATATTCGAAAGTTATCAGGCAAGGGAAGAAAGAATGCCGTCAACCCAGGCGTCGGCCGCAGCCGCTTCGGCGTCGGTCAGCTTGGAATTGAAGATATTGCCTCCGTTGAAGAAGAAGGGCTCTCCGACGACGTTTGTGCCGCCTTCGCGAAGATATCCGCTGATAGCGTCTGCAGCGCGCTGATCGCCGTCAATAATTATGGCGCAGTTGGCCGCACGTGCCTTGGTCATCTCGCGAAGGAAGAGTCTGAGGGCGTCGGGCGATTCGGGGCCTTTCTGTGTAACGGCGATCAGTACGACGCGTTCCTTGTCGCAGGAGTATGCCGGGGGAATTACGTCGACCGAGTTGATGTTGAGCTCGTATTTTGCCTTGATGTGATTTCCGAGCGCGGCAACTTTTTTCTTGCCGGAGTAATAAAGGTAACGCATTTTGATAGCCATAACTTGAAACCTCCAAAGTTTGTTAGCATATTATACCATAAAATCATTGATTTGAAAAGATATTTTTTCAAAAGCCCGTGATACCTGCATTATCAGCGGTTAAACGATTCATAGGTCCTGAAGAGGCAATTTTGTGTGGAAAACCCTGTTTTCCCTCCACAACCCTTTCCACAATTGCGCAAAATTTGCATTTTGCGCAATTAATAATATGTTCAAAACAGGCGCTTCCCCTCCGTGGACGTTCACGGAATATCATTTGCAAGGATAAATCTCATAATCAGAACACGCCCCTGCGGACCGCAGTTCGCAGGGGCGTGTTCTGATTATATTTATTTCAGTTCGTTTTGTAAGGCACGAGCGCGTTGATCATTACGCTTTCGTCTCTCGTCGTCAGCACGGCGTACTCCTTGCGCGTCGCGTCCGAACCCATATCGTTTCGGAAGGTTCCGTTGTTGTCCTTGATCTTATATTCGATCCAGAAATGGAAACTCTCGTGCTTGGCGCCGTCTTCCTCGATATTGCCGTATGAAATCAGTGAAAACTTGATATCATAGAGTTTCTGAGGAGTAAAAGACGTCTTCCCTTCGCCGCCTGCCTCGAAGAAATTTTCCGAGAACAGACCGTTAAAAGCATCGGCGTCTCCGGCAATTGCGGCGTTTATGAATTTTATCAGCGTTTCTACCGCCTGTCTGCAATAGCTCGGCACGTCGCTTAAGTTTTCGTCTATCGATATTGTCATTCCCGACGATTCGTCTTCAAAATAGCAAGTCCGGTCGAGGTCGAGCCATACTTCGTCTTCGTATATGTTCTCGTCGGGATTTACAGGTACAAAGGAGTATTTTTCGCCGGATTGGCTTGGCGTGTTGTTCCTGTTTGATATTGATGTTAGGATTAACGCAACGGCTGTTATCAGAACTGTAGCGCCGAGGACTGCTGACGCGGCAATTATACCTTTCTTTTTTGACAGCCTTCTTCCCTGCTTTTCGATTGTTACTTTCGGCGCTGCCTTCATGACGCCTCCTTTGCATTTTTCAGATGCGGTTTGATAGATATTATAAATAATATGCCATAAACGACTGTATTTGTCAAGTATTTTTGACGATTTTGGTTTTGAGCATACCATATTTCATTGGCTCTTTTCCTAAAACCGTGAAATGGGTAGATTTTTTAATAAAAAAGTGATACAATAAATCCGGGA
>LXOW01040636.1_pt1 | contig 18399 bp, 8 predicted proteins | sample 1368591 | NCBI WGS metagenome assembly LXOW01 (sample SAMN04884650, study PRJNA319009) | bovine gut metagenome | isolation source: Cow rumen | host: Bos taurus | place: Italy: Legnaro (PD) | collected 2014-07-09 | reverse complement strand
CACGAGGTGAACGACGAGGAGCTGCGCCAGCGTGTGCGCGACGCCGTCTACCAGAAGTGCTACGACTTCTCCAAGCAGGGCATCGCCAACAAGCACCAGCGCGAGGACGGCTTCGCCGCCATCAAGCAGGAGTTTATCGACGCCAACTATACCGAGGAGACCCTCACCGACGAGATCAAGTTCATGATCGACCGTTACTATCACGACACCGAGCGCGAGGCCATGCGCGACATGGTGCTCAACGAGCGCACCCGTCTCGACGGTCGTCAGCTCGACGAGATTCGTCCCATCTGGTGCGAGACCGACTACCTGCCTTCGGCCCACGGTAGCGCCATCTTCACCCGTGGCGAGACGCAGTCCCTCAGCACCTGCACGCTCGGCACCAAGCTCGACGAGCAGAAGATCGACGGCGCCGTCATCGAAGGCATGCGCCGCTTCCTGCTGCACTACAACTTCCCCGGCTTCGCCACTGGCGAGGTGAAACGCAGCGGCAGCACCAGCCGTCGCGAGGTGGGTCACGGCCATCTGGCTTGGCGCGCCCTCAAAGAGGTGCTCCCCACCGAGGCCGAATGCCCCTACACCATCCGCGTGGTCTCCGACATCCTCGAGTCCAACGGCTCCAGCTCGATGGCCACCGTCTGCGCCGGCTGCATGGCGCTGATGGATGCCGGTGTCAAGATCCGCAAGCCGGTAGCCGGCATCGCCATGGGTCTCATCTCCAAGGGCGACAAGTGGGCTGTGTTGAGTGATATTCTTGGCGACGAGGACCACCTGGGCGATATGGACTTCAAGGTCTGCGGTACCCGCGACGGTATCACCGCCTGCCAGATGGATATCAAGGTCGACGGCCTCAGCTACGACGTGCTGGCCAAGGCACTGGAGCAGGCCCGTCAGGGACGCCTCTACATCCTCGGCAAGATTCTCGAGACCATCCCCGAGCCGCGTGCCGACTACAAAGACTTTGTGCCGCGCATCGAGCAAATCAAGATTCCGAAAGATTTCATCGGTGCTGTCATCGGCAAGGGTGGCGAGGTTATCCAGAAGATTCAGGCGGAGACCAACACCATTATCAATATCGAAGAAGAGGGCGAGTTTGGCATTGTCGACGTCGCTTCGCAGAACAAGGAGGATATCGCTGCCGCTATCAAGTGGATCAAGGATATCTGCACCGTTCCCGAGGTGGGCGACGTCTTCGACGCCAAGGTCGTCTCGATTGTCGAGTTCGGCGCCTTCATGGAGTTCCTGCCCGGCAAGGAAGGTCTGATGCACATCAGCGAGTACCAGTGGGGCCGCACCGAGACCCTCGAAGGCCTCATCCAGGAGGGCGACGAGTTCCAGGTGAAGGTCATCGCTTTCGACGACAAGACCGGCAAAATCAAGCTCAGCCGCAAGGCGCTGCTCCCCAAGCCGGAAGGTTATGTTGAGGAGAAGCCCGCCCGCGGTCCGCGCCGCGAAGGCAGCGGTCCCCGTCGCGATGGCGACCGTGGCGGTCACGGCCGTCGCGAGGGTGGCAACGGTGGCGAACGCCATGGCAATGGCGGTGGCCGTCGTCACTAATCCGATTTGTCAATTAGTACACCGAGAGGGTACCCCTAAGGGGCATCCTCTTTTTGTTTGAGGCGGTCAGAATGAATTTTCTTTGAAAAAGATTTGGCTGGTTCGGGAATAATTAGTACCTTTGCAGTCCATTTTGTGAACAAGTATAGGTTCATTACAAATAGGAAACATTTAAAAAACAAATAATTAACATGTACGCAATTGTAGAAATCGCAGGCAAGCAATTCAAGGTCGCTCAAGATCAGAAGATCTTCGTCAACCGTCTCCAGAACGAGGAGGGTAGCGAGGTTTCTTTTGACACCGTGATGCTCAAAGACAACGAAGGCAAGATTGAGGTTGGTAAACCTTACATTGCCGGTTCCAGTGTGAAAGCCACCGTGCTGAAACACTTAAAGGGCGATAAGGTGTTGGTTTTTAAGAAAATCCGTCGTAAGGGTTATCAGAAGATGAACGGTCACCGTGACTATCTGACCCAACTTCAGATTAACAGCATCAGCTAAATTATGAATATTGAAAGTTGAATGTTGAAATTGTCAGCTTTCAGAAGTCAAAATTCAAAGTTCAAAATTCAAAATTAGAATATTATGGCTCATAAAAAAGGTGTCGGTAGTTCCAGTAATGGTCGTGAATCCGAAAGCAAACGTTTAGGTGTTAAGATTTTTGGTGGACAGAAGTGTATTGCCGGCAATATCATCATCCGTCAGCGCGGCACGGTGCACAACCCTGGCCAGAACGTCGGCATGGGCAGAGATCACACCCTTTATGCTCTCTGCGACGGTATCGTCCACTTCAAGAAAGGTTGGAAGGATCGTTCCTATGTGTCGGTGATTCCCGCTGAATAATCTACACTTTATCTATCAAGATTAAAAAGGATGCCATCCGGCATCCTTTTTTTGCACCTATTCCTTCGCTGGAAGGCGAGGATATGTACACATTTAGTAAGGATTAAATAATAAAGTAATACAATGGGAGTAAAAAAGGAAGTTATTCTTCGATGGAAGTTAAAGTGGAAGTTATTCGCTTCGCAGTTGGTAGGATGTTAAGATGATAAATTGTTAAGATGTTAAGAGTTTTACACCTTCACAATTTCTTCACATTTTCACACCTTCACAAATCTCAATCGTCCTTTAACTCCCAATTAAACTTTAACCCTTAAACGTTAACCCTTAAACGTTAAACGTCAAACGTCACATAACAATGCAAAAGTTTTTTCTTAGAGAACGCAACATGTTGAGTGTTGTGATGCTGAATGTGCTGGTGATCTTTCTGCAGGGCTGCGGATTGGAGAATTCAGTGATGGGCCTCATCGACATTCTCTGTTCGGTCATTTTCGTCATAGAAATGGTTGTCAAGCATCGCGCCTATGGTCTGCGTGGCTATTGGCATGATGGCTGGAATATCCTCGACGGAACGGTGACCCTACTGACGTTGCCGGCGCTGCTGGTCTATTTTGTTCCCACGGCGGGCAGCATGAGGATTCTCATTGCACTGCGGGCATTGCGTGTGCTGAAGACGTTCCGCGCGGCACGCCATTTCCCCAACATCAAAGAGATATGGTCGGGCTTCAAGCTGGCTTTGCGTCAGTCGGCGGGCTTTCTGGTGGGCTACTTTGTCGTCACTGTGGTGGTTGCCATGTTGAACAGTGCACTGTTCGGAACGGTGGCCCCTCAGTATTTCGCCACACCGCTGGATGCCATCTATACCATATTCCAGCTGTTCACCGTTGAAGGATGGTATGACATCCCCAACGCGGTGGTGGGCAACATGGATCCCGTATGGGTTCATATCGTGAGAACCTACTTTTGCGTGTTGCTGATAGGTGGCGGCATCATCGGTATGTCGCTCATCAATTCCATCTTTGTCGACGCGTTGGCAGCCGACAATAACGACGATGTGAAATACAAGCTGGATGGCATCAAGGCGGAGCTGGAAGCCAATCAGCGTCAGCTGGAAGAACGCCTGGCGGAGTTGCAGCAGGCGATTTCCGAGTTGAAAAAGGACAGATAGAACTGCCTGCTTTCCTATTATTGCACCACCAGCTTCTGACTTGTGGAGCGGTGGCTCTCCTTCTCCTCGACGCGCACCAGATAGATACCTTTGGGTAGCGATACGTTGAGTGTCGCATGCTGCGCGCTGAGTGGGGTGGCAGGGATGATGGTGCGGCCCGTCATGTCGACGACGGTGACGGTCGAAGGGTGGGTGACGCCGATGGTGACGTTGCCCGTCGACGGGTTGGGGTAGAGGGTCACCGTGGCGGATTCCGCTTGTCCGACGGTCGTGATGCCCAGCAGGGCGGTGTCGACAATGGCCAGGGTGTATTCTCCCGTTTTGAGCAGGTTCAGGTTCAGTCGTCCATCGCTGGCGGTGCCGCCGTGCGAGGCGTCGACCACTTGCCATGCCGACTGGTTGTCGGGACGGTAGAGCAGTCGCAGCGAGTCGCGGCTGGCGGTCTGTTCGTAGAAGCCGTAGTCGAGGTGGGGATAGCTGACGTTGTTGCCCGCCTCGCAGGTGTAGTAGAAGGTGCCGCTGAGGCGTGTCTCGTCGCTGATGTCACCGATGATGTTCCAGTATCGGTTGGCTTGGCGGACGACGCCGTAGGGCATCGCCCCTTCGGCCGGCAGCCAGTGGTGCTCGATGCGCAGCCACGAGGTGCTGTCGCCACAGGCGGTGGCGGTGCAGGTAAAGTGCGCCGCCATCTGGCGGTAGTTGCCACGGTGGTCGATGGCGACATTGCCACTGGTGCAGGCGCGCGTCAGCGTGTCGTCAGCATCGACGAGGACGTGGGCTGGCGCAAAAGGCAGCGGGAAGTCCAGTGTGGCCGTCGGCCCGTCCCATGAGGCCGTGAATGTCTGCCTTTCGCCGTTGGTGCCGACAAAGGTGACGGGCACACGGCATCCTTGCATGGGGGTCTCGGTGCCCAGCAGCCGTTGGCGCAGATAGAGCGTGGCGGTGCCGTTGTGGTAGCGGGTGGAGTCGACGATGAAGTCGACAAAGCCGCCGTCGTAGACGTAGAAGTTGAAGAAATCGTCGAGGTTGGTGTGGCTGTAGGCCGCCAGCGAGTCGCGCACCGACCAGCCGTCCATCGACTGGAAGGCGTTGCGGTCGAAGAGGGTGCGCAGGGCGGCATAGAACACGCTGTCGCCCAGGTAGCCGCGCAGCGAGTGCCACATCAGCGCGCCCTTGTTGTAGGTGGTCATGCCGTAGGTGTAGTAGTGGGGTTGGTCGTAGAGGGGACGGTAGCCGCCGCCGTCGTCGAGGTGGCAGGTGCGGATGACTTTCTCGAGGTTGTTCATATAGTATTCGCGGTGGTAGAGCGGGTCGTCGTCGGCGGTGTGGATGGCCTGCATGGCCACCTCCTCGCAGAAGGAGGCGCCGCCTTCGTTGAACCACATGTCAGCGGCGGAGGAACAGGTGATGAGGTTGCCAAACCAGGCGTGACTCAGCTCATGGACAATGGTGCTCTGCCCCACTTCGGTGAGGTTGTCCATGGCTGCGGTATGGAGGCAGATGTTGTTGACGTGCTCCATGGAGCCCTGCGGTGTGGAGACATAGCCGATGCGGCCCCAGCGGTAGGGTCCGAAGCATTGCTCATACATGGGCAGCACCCGTTCCAGATTGTCGAAGGTGCGTTGCACGGTGGTGCTGTCGTGGTGCAGATAGCCCAGTGTGGTGGGGTAGGTGCCGTAGAGTCCCGTGAACGTGCGCTCGATGATATGCCAGGGGGCTGCGGTGATGGAGATGAGATAGGTGGGTATCTCCTGCGGCAGCTGCCAGCGGGTGTTCTGGCAGCCGTCGTCGTCGGTCCACACGCTGTCGCAGGTCCCGCCGCACTGGGCGGTCCAGCCCGCCTCGGTGTTGACCTGCAGGGTGTAGCTGGCGCGGTCGGTGAAGTTGTCGCGACAGGGGAACCAGGCCTTGCCCATGTTGTGGGGGTACTCGCGCAGGGCGATGCCGAGGTTGTAGGCAATGCCGCTGTTGAAGTGCAGCCCACCCATGCCGTTGCTCTCCATGTAGCCGTTGCTGCGGTAGTGGACGTCGACAACAAGGGTGTCGCCCGCCGTCGCGTCGGCGGTGCCCACGGTGAGGAATGGCGACGTGTAGCTGGCGGAGCTGTCACGCTGTCCGTTGACGAAGACCGAGTCGACCGTGGCGTTCTTCAGGTCCAGCTGCAGGCGCGGCATAGCCGTCAGCAGTCGGATTTCCAGTCGGGCGCAGCCCGACAGATGGGGCGTGCTGTTGGAACGCAGACGCAGGTTGAGGTCGTAGTGCAGCACGTCGACACTGTCGGCCGTCTGTGCAAACAGTCCTGTGGCCAAAGCCAACAAAACGCAAGTGAAAAAATATTTTTTATTCATTTTTAACTAATTTGACTAATTCTATTTGACCAATTAGTCCAATTGGACCTATAACATACTCCCACATTAATGCACTCCCGCATTCCCCATCACCTCTTCCTGTGTCCGTATACTTTCTTCGTGGATCGCTTCGTAGAGTTTGCGCACGAAGTGGGGGTCCAGTCCGATAGACTGTGCCGTGGTGAGTCGCTGACGCAGCAGCTCGTTCCATCGCTGCGGCTGGTAGGCTTCCATGTGGTCGGTCATCTTGAGGCGTGCGATCTTTCGTGAGATAGTCATCCGTTCGCCCATGGCCTGGATGAGTCGCTCGTCGATGGCGTCGATCTGCTGCCGCAGGGTGTTGAGCTGCATCTCCACGGTGTCGGCATGTTTGTGCGCCTCCAGGCTGGCGAGCAGCGCCACCAGTCCCGCCACGTCGACCTGCTGGTCGCCGTCGGTCAGTGCCGTCTCGGGGTGCGGGTGCACCTCTATCATGTAGCCGTTGCAGCCCAGGTCGCTGGCTGTCGCCATCAGCTCTTGTAGGTAGCGGCGGTGTCCGCCCATGTGGCTGGGGTCGCAAAAGATGGGCAGCCCCGGCAGTCGTCGCTGCAGCTCGATGGCTACCTCCCACAGCGGTTTGTTGCGGTAGGGGCAGCCGTCGTGGTAGAGGTAGAAGCCGCGATGGATGGCGGCGACATGTGCCACGTCGGTCTGCATGATGCGCTCGATGGCGCCCTGCCACAGGTTGATGTCGGCAGCGATGGGGTTCTTCACCAGTACGCCGATGTCGCATCCGCGCAGCGCTTGTGCCAGCTCGCCCACCGAGAAGGGGTTGCCGCTGGTGCGTGCTCCTATCCATACGGCGTCGATGCCGTGGCGCAGGCAGAGCTCCACATGCTCGGGACGTGCCACTTCGCAGCAGAAGCGCAGACCGGGGTACTGCGCCCGCAGAGCGGCAATCCATTCCAGCGCGGGTTCTCCCAGCCCTTCGAAGCCGCCGGGGCGCGTGCGGGGCTTCCAGACGCCGCAGCGTATCATGTCCACCTGCTGTGTGGCCTGCAGCGATGCGGTAATCTGGGTGAGCTGTTCCCGACTCTCGACGCTGCAAGGGCCGGCGATGATGAAGGGACGGTTGTCGGTATGGAAGAAACTGTCTGACATGGCTGACGACACATTGTTCTCTGCAAAATTACGAAGAAAAACAAAAAATGTGTAATTTTGCAGTGATATTGCTATAGATTCTGAATTTAAATGGAAGTAAAAATGGAAGTTAAAGCGGAAGTTAAAATGGACAATACCATACTATTGTCCAGCACGCAGTGCTTTACTTCCTGCCAGCAGCACTGGCATAACTCCCTATTTAACTTCCTCATTTAACTCCCTTTTGCATTATGAAGATCCGTTTTCTTAAACTGCAGAACTGGTTGCTCGTCTCATTGTTGTCGCTGCTGGGTTTCAGCGGCTGTCGGTCAACCCAGGAGATGAAGAGTAACGAACCTCCCGCCGACCCGCAGCTGGCGGACTTGCCGCCGATGGAGCCGCGTCCGTCGCAGCGCAACGAGATTGTGCTGATGTACGGCGTACCTACCGCCAACTACCAGATCAAGGGCAAGGTGTTCGACGCCAAGAACGCACCCGTCCAGGGCATCCAGGTGCTCCGTCTGGAGCGCGGCATGACTGCCACGCCCGACAGCATCGTCGGCGATGCCGCTGCGGTGAAGCAATATACCAGCGAGAATGCGGTGATGACCGCCGCCGACGGCACCTTTGTCATCAGCTTTACAGACCGGCCTTTCGACGAGCTGCGTCTGCTGGTGCGTGATGTGGATGGCGCCGCCAATGGCAACTACCGCAATCAGATTTGCACCCTTCTTGTCAAGCCCGAGAATTTTGAGGGCGGCGCCGGCTGGAATTCGGGTACCGCCACGCTGCATGTCAACATTCCGATGGAGGAGCGCCGATAGTGTCGCTGCGCAACCGAATCGGCCTCGAACTTTTCCGCGCCTATCGTCACAACAACGCGCGGCTGCATCCTTTGCGCTCCCTTTTTTGGGAGTGCACGCTGCGCTGTAATATGCACTGCCGCCACTGCGGCAGCGACTGCAAGGTGTCGTCCACCGTGCCCGACATGCCTGCGGAGGATTTTCTGCGGGCTGTCGACCGACTGGCGCCGCATGTCGACCCCCACACGACCTTCATCATCTTCACCGGCGGCGAGCCGTTGCTGCGCGACGACATTGCCGACGTGGGATTGGATCTGTACCGACGTGAGTTCCCGTGGGGCATGGTCACCAACGGGCTGCTGCTCGACGAGCAGCGGCTGGATCAGCTGCAGCGGGCCGGCATCCACTCCGTCTCGGTGAGCCTCGACGGTCTGGCCGACGATCACAACTGGGTGCGACGTCATCCCGATAGCTTTGCCGGTGCCGAAAGGGCGATACGGCTGCTGGCGGGCAGCGACGATGTGCTGTGGGATGTCGTCACCTGTGTCAATCCCCGCAACTACGGCTCGCTGCCCCAGCTGCGCGACCGGCTGCTGGAACTGGGCGTGCGCCGCTGGCGCATCTTCACCATCTTCCCGATGGGACGCGCCGCCCACGACCCCGAGCTGCAGCTCACCGACGAGCAGTTCCGCGGCACCCTCGACTTCATTAAAGCCTGTCGCAATAATTCTCAATTCTCAACTCTCAATTCTCAATTACAGGTAAGTTACGCCTGCGAGGGCTTCCTGGGCGACTATGAGCGGCAGGTGCGCAACCAGTTCTTCTACTGTCGCGCCGGCGTGGAGGTGATGTCGGTGCTGTGCAATGGCGATATCTCGGGCTGCACCAGCATTCGCAGCAATTTCTCGCAGGGCAATATCTACCGCGACGACATCTGGAAGGTGTGGCAACAGCGTTTCCAGAAGATGCGCGACCGCTCCTGGACCCGCAAGGGAGAGTGTGCCCACTGCAAGGTGTACCGCTACTGCGAAGGCAGCGGCCTCCACCTCTACGACGAGCAAGGCCAGCTGCTCTGCTGCCACTACAACCGAATCCAAAATAGATAGAAGCTAGAAGTCATTATCTTTCTTGAGTTTCTATTTGTTTTATTGAAACATAATCATTACCTTTGCACATGGTAATATTGTGTACGAAAACACTATGTGCAAATTTGTCCGTCTACTTCTGATTGTCGCCTGTGCGGTGATGCTGTGTCATGTGGCGATGGGGCAGGGTTTGCCGGCGCCCCGGTACGTGTTCCGTGCCTCCGACGTGGTGGACGGACTACCCGTGGCCATGCGGTGCGTCACCAACCACAACCCTTCCGTCGATCTGGGCGACAGCGTGCTGTCGTTCCCGCTGGACAGTCTCCGCTATGACGGCGAGGCCACCATCGTCACCGTCTACGAGACCGACGCCGACAGCGTTGTGGGTCTGTGGCAGGTGGGTAACGGTGGAAACCGCACGCTGTGGCTGAACTCCCGTCAGGTAAGCTCCGGATCCTATACCTTTGCCTACCGTTCCGACAACGAGCATGGTGTCATCGTCCACACCATGTGCTACCGCCATCCCGCTGTCGACAGCGCCTACGTCGGCAGCGACACGCTCTACCTGGGCCGCGAAGGCGGGAATATCGGCGAGAAGCGGATCTGCGCGCTGTACTATTTCCGTGGCAGCCTGCCCTTCGACACCCGGCGCAGGCTGGAGAGCGCCCTCGCCATCCGCCACGGCGCCTGGCTCCACGGTCCTTATGTCAACAGCCTTCTCGACACCCTGTGGAATCCCGCTGGAGGGGACAGCGTACACAGCTCCGGTGTCTGCGGCATCGGCCGCGACGACAGCCTGACGCTGCGCCAGCAGCGCAGCATCGTCAGGGGCGACATTCTTACCGTCTCGGCCGACACGCTGTGCGACCGCTGCCATGTCATGCTGGGCCACGACGCGGGCAGCCTCGTGCCGACTGCCGACACCGTCGTCGACAGCACCCGCTACCGTCTGCTGGAACGCCGCTGGAAACTCCGAGCCCACACCGGGGGACAGCCTGTCGCCGTCCGCTTCGCCGTCGCCCTGCCGTTGCTGTCGGAGAGCGTGCGGCTGATGCTGTGCTCGGACGACGACACCGTGCTGCTCGCAGCCTCGTCGGCCGACAGTCTGGTCTTCGGTCCCGTCGCCCTCGTTGACGGCAGGGACTACCTGTTGTCTGTGCTGGCGGGCGCTGCCACGTCCCTGCCGACCCTTGCGGACTACGGCACCGACGCAGCCGTGGTACCGGATAAAGACGAAGAAAAAGGGGCCGTCGGTCTGTCGGACGACATCGCCGTCTCCGTCACGCCCAACCCCACCACCGGCGACTACCGCATCTCTGTGCGACGTCCCGCCGGCGGAGCCGTCGACATCCGTGTCGTCGACATGCAGGGCCGTGTCGTCGCGCGGCACAGTGCTGCCGCCGGCAAGGCCACCCTGCAATACAGCGGGCGACTGCGCGAGAACGGCATCCACTACGTCCATGTTACCTGCAACGGCCGCAGCCACACCGTCAAACTGCTGGTCACACCTTGACAGGGTGCAAGATAGACAAACCCAAACAACACCTCCGCCATGAAGCACCGTCTCCCCATAACCATATTGTTGCTGGCAGCTATCTTGCTGTGCAGCTGCGGCGGTGCGGAGTCGCCAGCCGCCTCCACATGCGGACATGACCCCCATCAATCATACACGCAGACGGACCGTATCCCTGACCTTTCCGACACCGGGACACTTGCCACCCCTGTTCCCCATGCCATCGTTTCCGGCCTCTCCCTGCCGCCCCATGCCTCCGCCTCAGCGGAACCCGACAGCGTGCAGGAGCTGTGCCGTGGCGTGGCTTTGCGCGACAGAGCCGTCCGCATCTCCGGCGACGGCGTGACGCTTTTCATCGACAGCGGAGCCGTCTCCGAAACGGTGGAGGTGAGCGTCAGCCGTGTCGCCGAAACCTGGAGCGGAGAACGGCCACCCGCCCTTCATAACCTCACCTGTGGCGGCGGCGTGGTGCGTCTACTGCCCGACGGGCAGCGTTTCGGCAGGGCCGTCACGCTGGCGCTGCGCTACGACACCGCCGCCCTGCCGCGCGGCTACGGAGCGTCGGACGTCAACACCTACACCTACGACGCAGCGTCGCGGCAGTGGGTGCTTGTGCCGCGCGACAGCGTCGACACGGCACATTGTATTGTCTATGCCCGCACGACGCATTTCAGCGACTACATCGCCGCCGTGCTGCGGGAGCCGGAGGGCGGCGAGGCGGTGCAGTTCACGCCGACCCACCTCACCGACCTTCCGGAGGCGGAACCCTTGGACGGCCTCACCGTCGTGGCGCCGCCCGACGCTGTGAGCAGCGGTGCCGCCACGCTGGAATACCCCATCGCGCTGCCCGCTGGACGCCGCGACATGGCGCCGCATCTTGTTGTGCGCTACAACAGCGCCGGCGGCAGCGGCATTCTGGGACAGGGCTGGAGCCTGCCCGTCAGCGAAATCAGCATCGACACCCGCTGGGGTGTGCCGCGCTACGATGCGCAATACGAGACCGAGGACTACCTGCTCGACGGCGAGCCTATCGTCACCGCCCACACCGACAACAACGGGCTGCTGCGTCTCGACAAGCCCGTGCACCAGCGTCCTTATGCGGCGCGTCTCACCGGCGACGTGCGCTATTGGATGCGAGTGGAGGGCTCCTTCCGTCGCATCGTGCGCCACGGCACAGGTCCCGCCGACTATTGGTGGGAAGTCACCGACAAAGACGGCACGCGCCACTTCTACGGGCAGGACCCGCGGGCGCGGTTGTCCGACCGGTTCGGCCGCACGGCGCGTTGGATGCTGGATCGCAGCGAGGATGCCTACGGCAACACCGTCGTATATCACTACAGCACCAAATATAGCGGCAGCAGCCACAGCGAAGGCGCCGGCCGCCAGATCGTGCTCAAGGAGATACGCTACACCGACAACGCGCGCACCGGCATGGGAGGCCGCTACCGTGTCAAGTTCACCTATGCCGACAAGCCCGACGCGGGCGTGAGTTTCCGTTCCGGCTTCCAAGAGGACGACCGTTTTCTGCTGGACCGCCTGGAGGTGCGCTACGACACGGTTCTGGTGGGCAACGTCTGGTTCGGCTACCGTACCGGTGCGCTGGGCAAGACGCTGCTGTGCTGCATTGCCGAGGGGCGCGACGAGCGCAACAGCCTGGCGCGGCAGGAGGACCCCGCCGGCAGCGGCCACTACCTGCACTACGGTCCCTTCGACCGCTGTGCCTTCAAGCAGAGCCATATCGGTCTTTTCATACGCCAGGTCACCCACTTCGACTACTACGACTTCGAGGGGCCGCTCTACGGCAATCCTGTACCCGTCACCGAGGCGGATGGTAACGAAGACCTCTACGGAGTGCCTGGTCTGCTGTGGCGTGAGAGAGGACGCATCGGCGGCAGTCTGACGGGCGGCTGGAACGTCTCGGGCGGTGTCAACATCGGCTTCGGCTACGACACATGGCTGAAAATCCTTACCGGCGGAGGTCACTACAGCCACAGTCAGGACAAGACCTGGGGGCTGGTGACGCTGGCCGACATCGACGGCGACGGCCTCCCCGACAAACTCTTCCTTGACCATGACGGCGACCTGCGCGTGCGGCGCCACATCCCCGGGCAGAACGCCTTCGGCGCACCCGTCGGCATCAGCTCGCCCGGCTGTTTCCTGCGTGTCGAGAGCAGTAGCGACAACTGGGGCATCGAGGGCAACCTCGCCGTTATCTCGGGCGGCAGGATATGGAGCGACAGCCGCAGCAACACCACGGCCTACTTGACCGACATCGACGGCGACGGACTGGCGGATATCGTCGACGGGAGCCGTGTCTACCGCAATGCCGGCAACCTCCAGTTCACCGACGTCACTGCCAGCGACACGCTGCCGGGCAGCGGCGACTGCGGCGGCGTGACGCGTTTCGACGGCGAGGTCGACACCGCCTTGTTCGACGACGGCGAATACACGGTTACACGGGTGGAGTGCGAGACGCATTGGGAGAAAGACAGCGTCTGCGACACCCTGCGTTTGGCCGACGGCCGGCTGGACACCATAATATGCCATTTCGAGGATATCCTCGTTACGGAAGACTGCAACACCGTCGTGGATACCTTTTCCTACGAAGCTCCGCGTTCCTACGAGCCCGACATCGACCTGGTGCGCATGTGGGTGGCGCCCTACGGCGGTGCCGTGTATGTCGACGGTGTGGCGCGGCTGAGCGACAGCCTGGCGGCTGTGCGTGCCGCCACGCGCGGCCTCGACGGTGTGTGGGTGGCCATACAGCGGGCACGCGACACCGTGCCGCTGGCCTTTGCCGTGGTTACTGCCGATAGTGCGCGTCGCGTCACCTGCACGGCCGATGTCTTGCCGGGCGACACGCTCTATTTCCGCATCAACACCCTCGACAGCCGCCGTTTCGACGCGGTGGAATGGAACCCGCGGGTGCGCTACACGCATGCCGTGCTGCGCGACGGCACGGTCGTCACCGACAGCGCGGCGCTGTGCGCCACCGACTTCGACGGCGACAGCGTCTATCATTTCGACTACGCCACCGACTACCTGCTCAGCGGCTCGGTGCCTGTCAGCGTGGGCGACAGCAACGGCACGCCCTGCTGGAACCGTTACGCCGTGCGCAGCCGTGTGCGCTCCGCCGTGCCGCAGAGCATGCCGGTGCGCTACCGTCTCAACGCCGTGTCCCTCGACGACGCCGGCACACGTACGCCGCTGGCCTCCGCGCTGCTGCCCGTGGGCCGTGTTTTCGACACTGTGCTGACGGACACCGTGACGGTGCCTTTGGGCAGCGGCCTGCTGCCCTGCCTGGATGTCGCTGTCGGCGGTCCCGTCCGCTGGGGCGCCGTCGATGCCTCGACGGAGGTGACGCTGGTGGCCAGCGGCAGCCAATGGCTGTCGGGGCTGCTGGGCGACACCGCCACGCGCGGCGTCTTCGTCTACCATCCCGCCGTCGAGGTCATCCATCACGACTACCTCGCCCTGCCCGGCGAAGCAGTGCCGTCGTATACCATACCCGAAAACAGGACTGTGACCTTCAGCGCCTACATCTCGGCCAACACCCCCTTCAGCGGCACGCTGCCGCTCACCGTGCGCAGTGGCGCGAGCCATGTGACCCGTAACATCCAGTTCCAGAGCGGCACTGCCTCGCTGACCCTCCAGCAGGCGGAGTTGTCACCTTCGCTTCATTTCGACTTCCATACCGGCGACGCCGTCCTGACCGCCGCCCTCGTCGCGCTGCAGGTCCACGCCGGCGACAGCACCTACCGTGCCGCCCTCTACGGCGTCAGATCCTCCGACGGCGGTCGGCACCACGGCACCCTCTACCGCGGCTGGGGCCAGTTCGGCTACAAGAACGAGTCCGGCATCAACTACATACGCGCCGCACGCACGCAGGCGCCGGCATGGTACAGCGCCACCGACTCTTCCGATGTGCCGCTGCCCGATTCCGCGGCGTTGGCGGCCTTTCTGGCTGACACCCTCCTTGCCGCAGGCGGACAGGAAATCGACACTGTGGAAATATACAACCCGCTGGCGGACACCTTCTTCGAACTCAGTGCCGACGGTGCCATGGGCTGTTGGCGCGGATACGGCGGCGTGGTGACGGCCGGCCGCCGGATCCAGAATCTCGACGGAGCCGATGCCGCGCAGCAATACGGAGGGACTGGTTCGACCGCTCCCGTGGCCGAGCCCGACGCCACACAGAGTCCGCTGCCTGTCATCGTGCCCGGCGTGCCGCTCAAGTCCGTGGGCAAGTTCAGCGTCTCCTCCAGCCGCGGTTCCACGGTGGGTATCGTTTCGTGGTCGCGCGGCGACAGCCGTCTGACCAGCGACTACACCGACCTCAACGGCGACGGCTACCCCGATGTGGTAAGCGAGCACAGCGTGCAGTACAGCAAGGCGCAGGGCGGCTTGGGCACACTGGAAAACGGATATGGCGAGCGGGGCATGCATGCCGAGTCCACCCGCAGCGACGGTCTGGTCTATCCCGGCACCTTCGTCGCCGTCTGCCACGAGGCGGCCAACAACGCCAAGGCGGGCCGCGCCGTCACCTCCGTCACGGGGCTGGCGCAGCTGCTGTCGGGCGAGAATTCCACCAGCCGGTCCACCGCGACGCACACGCTGGCCGACCTTAACGGTGACGGGCTGCCTGACATCGTGTACAGCGACGGCTGGGTGCGCTACAACATGGGCTACGGCTTCACGCAACCGCGCCAGTCACCGCTTCCCGCTATGTCTCCGCGTGTGTCGTCGGGCAATGCCCGGGCCGGGGGCGTGGCCTTCAACATCGGCGCCACCAGCATCGCGGGCGGCATGAACATCAACAATGGTGACAACGAGTCTGCGCGGATACTGACCGACGTCACCGGCGACGGGCTGCCCGACCTCATCATGGAGGACTATGTCTACGTCAACCGCGGTGACGGCACCTTCGTCCAGGGCTGGGACGCCGGCAAGGACAAGGGCGGCGGCACCTCCCTCACGCCCTCGGCCACGGTCACCCTCGACGCCATCATCCCGATCTGGATATTCTCAATCAAGGTCGGCGGCAGTGCGGGCGGCGGCGTCACTGGCTCCCTCAACGGCACCGACGGCCAGTTCATTGACTTCGACGGCGACGGTTGCACCGACTACGTCAGTCGTGAAGGTGACCGCATCACCGTGCGCCTGAACCGTGCCGCCAAGGCGGGACTGCTGCGCTCCGTGCGGCTGCCTTCGCGCGCCACCTACAACGTCGATTATACCCTCTCCGCCGCCTGCTTCGACAGCCCGCGCCGCCACTGGGACATGACGTCGCTGAAGGTTTACGACGGCTACGGCGAGGACGACGGCGAGGACACCCTCTACCGCAGCTTCTCCTACGACGGCCACCGCTACGACCGCTACGAGCGCGACGACCTCGGCGTAGGCAATGTGCGCATATCGGAATACCTGTCGCGGCAGGACTGGCTCGACGGCCGTCCCGCACGCATCACCATGCGCAGCTGGCACAACGGCAGCTGGCGGCTGCGCGGCCTGCCTATTGAGGAGAGTGTCGAAGACCTGCAATACGGCGCGATGCGCTCCACAAGTTACACCTGGCGCGATGCCGACCTGCGCGACGGCCACTGGTTCAGCGACGGCACGCCGGCGTGGTGCCGCGGCGACGCGTGGCCGGCGCTGGAGTCTGTGCGTACCATGACCCGCGAGACCGACGGCGGCGGAACAAAGACCCTTTGCAGTTACAGCTACGGTCCCTACGGCAATGTCGTCACCGTATCCGACGATGGTGACACTGCCGACAGCCACGACGGCAGCCTTGTCACCCTCAGTTACGCCGCCGACAGCGCGGGACGCTACCTTGTCTCCAACGTCACGGAGCAGGTCGTCGAAGACGGGGCGGGCAACATCCTGCGCCACCGCACCGCCGCCTACAACCCCGACGGGGCGCTGTGCAGGCTGGACGTGCAGCTCGACGACACGGGTGCCGTGGCGCGTTGGCGCGTGGTCTACGACCTCTACGGCAATACCGACACCCTCTTCACGCCGCAGACCGACAGCACGGGGCGCGAGCCCTACTGGCTGCACTACACCTACGATGCCGCCACCCACAGCCTGCCTGTGCGCACGGACGACGCCGACGGCTACCAGAGCAGTGCCTACTACGACCTGCGCTGGCAGAAGCCGACGACGGTCAACGATATCAGCGGTTCGAAATTGGGCTACGAATACGACCGTTTCGGCCGCCTGTCCACCGTCACCACATTGCGCGACATGGACTCCGGCGCGTCCTACAGCGTGCGCTACGACTACTGGAACAGCGATACCAGCGGCTGGCAGAACTACGGGTACCATGTCGAGATACCGGGCATGCAGCCCGGCAACGAACACCACTATGCCCTGTGGGCGCGCACGGCGGGCTACGACAGGCGGCATCCCGCCGACGACCTGGAGACCGTACTCTTCAGCGACGGCCTGGGGCGCGCGCTGCAGCGCAAGCAGGACGTGGAGACCGTGCAGGGCACGGGTCGCCGTGTCAGTGGCGTTGTCGTCTACGACGGGCTGGGACGCGTGACGGAGGAACGCTACCCCGTCATCGAGCCGCTCTCGACGCAGCAGCTCTACCTCAACCCGCAGGCCACGCGGTGGAGCGTCCGTCGCGAATACGACAACCTCGACCGCCCGCTGCTCACCGACTACGCCTATGGTGCCCGGGAGCGGTATGCCTACGACACTGACAGCGACAGCGCGGCAGTCACACGGCAGCGTGTCACCGCCACCGACCGCAACGGCAACGACACGAAAAGCCTGCTCGACCACCGCGGACAGGTCATCCAGACCACCGACGCGCGCGGCGGCAAGACATACCTCTGCCGCGACGCACTGGGACGCGTCACCGCCGCCACCGACCCCGAGGGACACACTGCCACCCACCGCTACGACATCGGCGGGCGGCGTACAGAGCGCCGCCACCTCGCCACGGGTCTCACCCGCTGGCGCTACGATGCGGCGGGCAACATGGTGTGCCAGACCTCGGTGGCCGAGGGCGACAGCGTGGAGTACGGCTACCACTACGGGCGGCTGCTGTGGAGCCGTCACAGCCGCAGCCCGTGGAACGACGCGCGCTATCTCTACGGCGCGCCGACGCAGCAGGACTTCTCCGCCGGCAGGGTGGTGATGAAGCGTGACGCCACGGGCGTGACGCGCTACGGCTACGACGACCTGGGCAACGTCACGCTGGAACGGCATACCTGTGTGGTGCCGGGCGAACGGGATCCGATGACACTGACGACGGGGTGGGACTACGACAGCCGTGGCCGCGTGATGCGTGTCCTCTACCCCGACAGCGAATACGTGGACTATTACTACGACAAGGGTGGGGCGCTCCAGTCGGTCACGGGGCACAAGCCCGGACAGCCGCGCGCCGACTATGTCCAGAATATCGGCTATGACCTCCACGGCCACCGCGTGTACGAGTATGACGGCGACGGGGTGGAGACGTTGTACGAATACGACAGCCTGAGCCTGCGGCTGCAGCGTATGAAGGTGCGGCAGCCATCCGTTCTGCTGGCGGACCTGCACTACAGCTACGACCTGCAGGGCAACATCGTGTCGGTGACAGACAGCGGACTCCATCCGCGGCAGCAGGTCTTCGTCTACGACAACCTGCACCGGCTGGTGCACTCCGAGGGCGGCGGCGCATGGTGGGACGTGCCGCTGTACTACGACGGCAGCTACACCTACACTCCCGCCGGACGGCTGCTGGAGAAGGAGCAGCACGGGCTGTGCCTGAACAACCTGCAGGGCGTCTACCCGGTGGACTACGACTACAGGTACCGCTACAGCAATCCCCCGGACAACCCCTTCGCCGCGGATTACGCCGACGAGGCGCTGACGGGCGACAGGGTGGACTACAAGTGGAAGGGGAGCGGCGAGCAGATCCGGTCGACCAACATTCACGGCTGGGACCGCCGGCAGTGCTGGGACGAGGCGGG
>LXOW01000426.1_pt1 | contig 18409 bp, 22 predicted proteins | sample 1368591 | NCBI WGS metagenome assembly LXOW01 (sample SAMN04884650, study PRJNA319009) | bovine gut metagenome | isolation source: Cow rumen | host: Bos taurus | place: Italy: Legnaro (PD) | collected 2014-07-09 | reverse complement strand
CTGGCCGAGGCGCAGCGCTTCCTTGTAATATTCCGGCATAGTAAAGTCCTCGCTTTCCACGCCGTCATCATACACCGCCCAGCCGCGCCTCCGCAATGCACAATTGTCACAAAGATAGGGCTTTGTTTTTTCAATCCGTCGGCGAAGCCGACACCATAATTANNTTTTTATTCCGGGATAAGATTCTTCCGGCCATGGGCTCTACGGCTCCTCAGAATGACACGGGGGACTGAACAGTTACCATTCTTCATTATTCATTGTATAAATCCCTCTTCTCTTTTCCGCGCGTCTGTGGTATACTCACCATCCGAACGAAATGTAGGAGGAAAGCATCATGCCCTGTACAACGCTTCTGGTCGGCAAAAAGGCCAGCTATGACGGTTCGACCCTGATGGCGCGCAACGAGGATTCCGGCGGCGGCAAATTCGACCCCAAGGTCTTCCGCGTCGTGCTCCCCGGCGAACAGCCCCGGCATTATAAATCCGTGCGCTCCGGCGTGGAGATCGAGCTGCCCGACGCGCCGCTGCGCTATACCTGTATGCCCAACGCCCTGCCCGACGAGGGGATCTGGGGCGCGGCCGGGATCAACGAGGCGAATGTCGCCATGACCGCGACCGAGACCCTGACCTCGAACCCCCGCGTCCTCGGCGCGGATCCGCTCGTCCCCGTGGGCGTCGGCGAGGAGGATCTGGTCACGCTCGTGCTGCCCTATATCCGCTCGGCGCGCGAGGGCGTGCTGCGCCTCGGCGCGCTGCACGAGCGCTACGGCACATACGAGATCAACGGGATCGGCGTGCAGGACTGCGACGAGCTCTGGTGGTTTGAGACCGTCGGCGGGCACCACTGGATCGCGCGGCGCGTGCCGGACGAGGGCTGCGTCGTCATGCCGAACCAGCAGGGGCTGGACTTCTTCGACTTCGTGGACGCCTTCGGCGCGCAGAGGGAGCATCTCTGCTCGGCCGATCTGCTGCGCTTCATCGAGCAGAACCACCTCGACCGCACGCCGCGCGCCGAGGGAGAACGCCTCGCGGACGACTGCGCCTTTGATGTGCGCGCGGCTCTCGGCAGCAGCGACGACTCCGACCACAGCTACAACACGCCGCGCGCCTGGGACATGCTGCGCCGTCTGGCTCCGCACAGCTATGTCTGGGAGGGCGAGGGCGCCGATTTCACGCCGGAGTCGGACGATCTGCCCTGGTGCATCGTCCCCGAGAGGAAGATCACGGTCGACGACGTCAAGTACCTGCTCTCCTCGCACTATCAGGGCACGCCCTACGATCCCTACGCCCGGCACGGGGACGCGAGCCTGCGCGGCAAATACCGCCCCATCGGCGTGAACCGCACGAACTTCCTCTCCGTCACGCAGCTTCGCCCTTACGCGAGCGTGCCGTGCATGGCCGTGGAGTGGGTCGCCATGGGCTCGAACGTCCATAACGCCCTCGCGCCCTTCTATACGAACGTCGAGCGCACGCCGGATTACCTCGCGAACACCGGCAAAACCGTGACGAGCGAGAGCTTCTACTGGGCCAACCGCCTGATCGCCGCGCTCGCGGACGGCTGTATGCCCCGCTGCTCCCTGCACCTCGAGCGCTATCAGAAGACGGTCGCGCGCCTTGGCTATGAGCTGCTCGCGCGCTTCGACCGGGAGCTGCCCGAGGCGGAGGCTCCGGCCTACCTCGCGCGATGCAACGACGAGATCGCCGCGATGCTGCGCCGCGAGACCGAGGACGTGCTCGCGAAGGTGCTGTACGAGGCGAGCATGAAAATGAAAAACGGCTACTCCCGCTCGGACGCCTGAGCGGGACGGGAGAGGGGATTAGGGGGACGTGAAAAGTTAGGAATTAGGAGTTTGCGGTGTCGCTTCGCGGCGGATCGGAATAAGCCACAGCCGTTTGTCTTCGCCGTAGGGGCGACCTTTACGGTCGCACGCCGCGCCGCAGCGTGCGAGCCCCGCGGTCGGGGACGGAGGTCTGCACATCTCCTCGTTGCTAAGGAAACGCTGATTAATCCGCCGGTCACGCGTCTGCCGGCAAATTTTCGCCGGCTCTGNNTTTGTGCCTTGATCCGACGAAAATTTGCTCGGCATCCGCTCTCGCCGGATTTAATCAGCGTTTCCCTAACTCCCCGCCGTCTGTCCGAAAAAAAGGAGCCGGGAAGCTCAGCTTCCCAGCTCCGTTCGCTTATTTCTTTCCGAGATTGCCGAGCATGTCCATCGCGCCGGAGAGGAGGCTGCCGAGCAGCTCGTCCGCGTTCAGCGCGTCCGGCTCGTCCTTCTCGCCGCGCAGCAGCTTGAGCGCGGCCTTGCGCGTCTCCGCGTCGGCCTTGCGCCAGGCGTTGAGCATGGTCTTCTCCGCGCTCGTGAGCTCCACGGCGGCGCTCTCCGTCTTCTTCGCGGCGCTTGTCTTGCCGCCGGAGGCGGGCTTCTTCGCCGAGGAGGCAGCCGAGGTCTTTTTCGCGGAGGAAGAGCCGGAGGCCGTGCCCGCCGCGGCTTCGAGCAGGGATTTCTGCGTGACGCCCGTCGCCTTGGCGATCGCCTTGAGCTGCGTCTGCGTCAGCTCCTTCTCCCCGCGCTCGGCCTTGCCGAGCTCCGAGGCCGAGAGCCCCTCGATCTGCCCGGCCAGCGCGGCCTGACTCAGCCCCGCCTGGGTGCGCGCCGCCTTGATGAGTTCGCCGACTGTCTGCTTTGCCATGAATACCGCTCCCTTTCTATGTGTGCTGCCCGCCCGGCTCGACCAGACGCCGCAGCACCGTGTGCAGCGGCCGGTACAGCGCCAGGGTCAGGACAAAATTGCCGATACAGTGGGTGAGATCGTAGGGGATGCCCGCGACGTACATCGCGAAAAACATCTCCCAGCCGCCGTTGATGGCGAAGTATTCCAGATACATCAGCGGCCCGAAGATGAGGCCGAAGACCGCCGCGACGACCGCCCAGAGCAGGGCGGAGTCGTTTTTCCGCAGCAGCATCGCGGCGACGACCAGCACGTCCCAGACGTACAGATAGCCGAACCACCAGATACTGAAGCCGAAAACCAGCCCCTCGAGCAGCACATAGACGTAGACCGCGAGCAGCGCGCGCCAGCCGAAGAAGATCACCGTGAGGATGATGAGCACGGAGTTAAGGTTGATGTTCGGCAGCGCCGCGAGCGCGACCTTCGAGGAGAAGATCAGCGCGGCCATGAGCGCGAGCAGACACAGCTCGCGCGCGGTGAAGCGCGGCGTCTTACCAGCCGACGGTGAGGGTGGCTTCATAGTGCTCGCCGTCGGCGATCATCGTGTCGTCCACGCCGGTCATCAGCATCTCGCCGTCCTTGGTAAAGCACCACCACTCCTGCGCGGCGGAATCCGCGGTCTCGCCGTCCACGGTCTCGACGAAGAGGCCGTATTCGCTTTCGGAGCCCGCGATCAGGCCCTCGACCGATTCCAGCGCCCCGCGCAGGTTCTCCGCGTCGGTCTTGATCGTGAAGTCCTTATGGCTCTCGTCCTTGTGGATGACCTCGAACACGAGGCTCTTGCCGCCCTCCTGGGCGACGGGCTTGTTGAGCTGCCAGATCAGCAGCGCGCCGATGACCAGTACAAGCAAAACGGCCACGGCAATGAGTGTCTTTTTGTTCTTTTTGAACATTCTGCATCTCTCCTTTCTTTGTTCGGTCTCTCCGAGTTCTCGGAGGAAACCATCGAAAACCGCGCAAAGCAAAAGAGAGAGCCGCGCTGTCTCGTGCGGCGTCTGTTTTGTCCGGGTGACGCGGAGCTTTGCGCGGCGCCGCCGCCCTGCGGCGGCAGCCCGGGAAGGTGTTCTGACTTCGGAGGCGTTTCCGCCTCGCTTCACAGTGACGGCCTCGCATGGGGTTTTCACCCATATTCCCCTTCAGGAAGCGCTGCGCTTCCCTCTTCCGGTTCGATTGCCTGTGTACAGATGGTATCACAGCCCGCCGCGCGGGTCAAGCCCCGGCATAGAAAAAGCTGTTGCCCGGCCCCCTTCGGGGGCCGGGCAAGCTGATATCATCCGTCGAGCGCCTTGAGCGCCATGACCTCCTCCATGTGCCGCAGCGAGCGGCGCAGGAAGAACGCGGAGGCCGCGAAGCTCATGAGCTCGGCGATCGGGAAGCACCACCAGACCATGTTCACGTCCCCGGTCAGGCTCAGCAGCCACGCGGCCGGGATCAGCGCCACGATCTGACGCAGCACGGAGATGAAGAAGGAGTAGACGCTCCTGTCCAGCGCCTGACAGACCGAGCCCGCCACGATGCAGAAGCCCGCGAACAGGAAGTGGACGCTGATGCGCCGCAGCGCGGCGACGCCGATGGAGAGCATAGCCTCGGAGGGGCGGAACATGCCGAGCAGCGTCGCGGGGATGAGCTGGAAGAGCGCGAAGCCGAGCAGCATGAAGCAGCTTGCGTACACGACGCCCCAGCGGATCGTGCGGTAGATGCGCTCCTTCTTGCGCGCGCCGTAGTTGTAGCCGAGGATGGGCACCAGCCCGTTGTTGATGCCGAAGACCGGCATGAAGAAGAAGCTCTGGATCTTGAAGTAGGCCCCGTAGACCGCGATGGCGGTGGAGGTGAAGGAGATCAGGATGCGGTTCATGCAGTAGTTCGTGGCCGAGCCGATGACCATCATCAGAATCGAGGGAATGCCGATGGCGTAGACCTCGCGGATGATGCGCCCGTTCGGGCGCACGGCGTGCAGGGGGATCGGCAGCTCGACGTTGCGGCGCAGGTGGAACAGGAAGCCGACCGCCGCGCCGACCGCCTGGCCGATGACCGTCGCGATCGCCGCGCCGGCGGTGCCGAGGGCGGGCAGGCCGCACCAGCCGAAGATGAAGAAGGGGTCGAGGATGATGTTCGTCACCGCGCCGATCATCTGCGTCCACATGGAGAGCTTCGTGAGCCCCGTGGCCTGTAAAAGCCGCTCCGAGCAGATTTCGAGATACAGGAACAGCGAGCCGATCGTCACGATGCGCAGATAGCTCTCCGCGTAGCCGACGATGCCGGGATCGGAGGACTGGGAGCGGATGAAGGGCGAGGCGAGAAAGAGCCCGAAGAAGGCCATCAGCGCCCAGCAGCAGGCGGAAAGCACGATCGCCGTGCCGCCGACCTTCCCGGCCTCCTCGCCGTCGCGCCGCCCGAGCGCGCGGGAGATCAGCGTCCCGACGCCGACGCCTGTGCCGGTGCCGAGGCCGATCATGATATTCTGCGCGGGGAAGGCCAGCGACAGCGCCGAGAGGCAGTCCTCCGACACCTGCGCGACATAGATGCTGTCTACAATATTGTACAGCGCCTGCACGAGCATCGAGAGCATCATCGGCACCGCGAGCTCGAGCAGCAGCTTCCCCTCCGGCATCTCGCCCATGCGGGCGGAATCCAGACGTCTGTTCATTGCCATAACCGTACTCCTTCTGGGGGATTCATTCGTTTTCGCGGCTATTATATATAGAACCGCGGGAAAAGGCAAGGCTGTTTTTCGCGCCCAGGCGTGAAAAATATAAAAACGGTGTTGACAGGCCGGGGCGCTTGTGGTAGACTGCTAATTACCTGTCAGGGCACAGGCATTCTTTTTGCGCGCATTTTTCCACGCAGACGGAGAGCCGGCTCCACACAGGGAGGCAATGCCCGGCCGCGCGCCGGGTAAATAAAATAGGAGGTGCCGAAAGAATGGCTGCAGGCGCAAGAGTTAAAATCACACTCAGATGCGATGAATGCAAGCAGAGAAACTACAACACGGTCAAGAACAAGAAGAATACCTCTGACCGTTTGGAGCGGAGCAAGTATTGCCCCTTCTGCCGCAAGCACACCAAGCACGTCGAAACCAAGTGAGTTCGGAAAGGACGCAGAAAATGGCTGAAGAAAAGAAAACCAACGCAGCACCCGCAAAGGCCGTTACCGCCGTCAAGAAGGACGACACGAAGCCCGGCTTTTTCCAGCGCGTGGGCAAGTGGTTCCGCGAGATGCGCAGCGAGCTGAAGAAGGTCGTCTGGCCCACCCGGAAGACCCTCGTCAACAACACCGCGATCTCCGTGGGCGTCATGCTGGCGTCCGCCGTCGTGCTTTGGGGCTTTGACGAGCTCGCCCAGATGCTCGTTCATGCGCTCCTGACGCTTGTCGGGTAAAAACATGGCTGAAGAAGCAAAATGGTATGTGGTGCATACCTATTCCGGGTATGAAAACGCGGTAGCGACCGCTGTGATGAAGTCCGCGGAAAACCGCAGGATGACCGATCTGATCCGCGAGGTCAAGATCCCCTTGGAGACGGTGACGGAGATCACCGACAGCGGGGAGAAGACCGTGGAGCGCAAGGTGTTCCCCGGCTACGTGCTGGTCAAGATGATCCTCACGGACGAGAGCTGGCACCTGGTCCACAACGTCCGCGGCGCGACCGGCTTCGTCGGCTCCGACGGCAAGGCCGTCCCCCTGACGGAGCAGGAGATCTACGATCTGGGCGTCGAGCGCAGGGAGATCGTCGTCGGCTTTGACGTCGGCGACGAGGTCAAGGTCACGGACGGGCCCTTTGTCGGCTACATCGGTTCGGTCGCGGCGCTGAACGTCGAAAAGAACAGCGTCAGCGTTATGGTCTCGATGATGGGCCGCGAGATCCCCGTCGATCTCGAGCTCGACCAGGTCGAGGTCATCAAGGAATAAGCGAAACGCCCACCGGCTGTGGGCGGCGGCGTCCCTTTCGGGCAGGCCGCGCGAGCCCCGCGGGGCTCCCGTCTGCGCAGCGCAGACATGAATGATTTATAAGAAAGAGGTGCTTTCACCATGGCACAGAAAGTAGTTGGCATAGTCCGCTTCCAGGTTCCTGCCGGAAAAGCGACTCCGGCTCCCCCCGTCGGCCCGGCTCTGGGTCAGTACGGCGTCAACATCGGTCAGTTCACCAAGGACTTCAACGAGCGCACCAAGGGCGATATGGGTCTCATGATCCCCGTCGTCATCACCGTGTACTCCGACCGCAGCTTCACCTTCGTCTGCAAGACTCCTCCTGCCGCCCTTCTCATCAAGAAGGCCTGCGGCATCGAGACCGCTTCCGGCGTGCCCCAGCGCGATAAGGTCGCCACGATCAGCATGGAGGACGTGCGCAAGATCGCCGAGCAGAAAATGCCCGACCTCAACTGCACCGATATCGAGTCCGCCATCAGCATGGTCAAGGGTACCTGCCGCTCCATGGGCGTCATCGTCGGGGAGTAAGGGACGTCCGTCCCCGAACGTGGGAGGATAACCAATCCACTTTACCACATTTTTAGGAGGAAACAAAATTGTTTAGAGGTAAAAATTATAAAGAGAGCGCGAAGCTCATTGATAAACAGGCCCTCTACGATCCCCAGGAGGCTCTGCAGCTCGTCATCAACGCCAGCAAGGCCAAGTTCGACGAGACCGTCGAGCTGCATCTGAAGCTCGGCGTCGACGGCCGTCACGCCGACCAGCAGGTCCGCGGCGCCATCGTGCTGCCCAACGGCACCGGCAAGACCGTGCGCGTCCTGGTCTTCTGCCCGCCCGAGCAGGTGGACGAGGCTCTCGCGGCCGGCGCCGATTACGCCGGCGGCATGGAGTACGTCGAGAAGATCCAGAAGGAGAACTGGTTCGAGTTCGATACCGTCATCGCCAACCCCAAGATGATGGGCACCGTCGGCCGTCTCGGTAAGATCCTCGGCCCCAAGGGTCTGATGCCCTCCCCCAAGGCCGGCACCGTCACCCCGAACGTCGCGCAGGCCGTCAAGGAGGCCAAGGCCGGTAAGGTCGAGTACCGTCTGGACAAGACCAACATCATCCACTGCCCCATCGGCAAGGTCAGCTTCGGCGCGGAGAAGCTCTACGAGAACTACGTCGCGCTGCTCGCCGCCATCATCAAGGCCAAGCCCGCCGCCGCGAAGGGCCAGTATATCCGCTCCTGCGTCACCGCCTCCACCATGGGCCCCGGCGTCAAGATCAACGCGCAGAAGCAGCTTTGATTTTCATACAGGCAGAAAAAGCTCCGGCCTCCCGGCCGGAGCTTTATTGCATTGGGATTTGTTCAGCCCCGTGTCATTCTGAGGAGCCGCAGAGCCCATGGCCGGAAGAATCTTATAAGATCCTTCGACTTCGCTTCGCTCCGCGAAGCCATGACACAGAACTGAGTATTTGCTGTATTTTTACTTCCTCTTCACCGGATAGCAGACCTCCGTCACAAACTCGTCGGGATTCTGCGTCTCGTGGGGGCTGACGTGATAGATGTTGAACATCGGCCCCGCCGGCGCGTAGCCGTTGGCCTCCATCCAGCTCACGACCGCCGCGTATACCTCCGTGATCTGGGTGTAGCTGCCCTTGTAGGTGCAGCTCGCGACCGTCACCTCCGGCAGGGTGCGGAACTTCACATGCTCCGTGTCGGGGTAGCTGCCCTTCACGGTCTTCCACGCCATCATTTCCACGTTTTCTTCCTTGTACTCCCCGTCGAGGTAGGTCACGGCGCAGAGGCAGGGCTCCGCCTCCGTGACGCGCAGGCGGCAGGTCTCCTCCGTCAGCACGCCCCAGAGCCGCCCCTCCTCCTCGTAGCGGGGCAGGGTCATCCGCACGGTCGCGGCATAGCGCGCGGGGATGGTTTTGAGAGTGACGTTATAGCTCATATTTTCTTCCTTTCTCAGCCATTTTCTCGCCGCGTCCAGCAGCGTCAGCCTGTGCGCCGTCTCCAGCGCCGCCGCTTCCAGCTCTTTCTGCCTGACGGAAAAGAAGCGCTCCAGCTCCTCCCGGTTCTCGTAGACGGCGAGTATCTTCACGATATCGGCGAGGGGAAAGCCCATATCCTTCAGCGCCGTGATCCGGCAGACCGTCGGGAGCTGATCTTCCCGGTAATACCGGTAATCCGTGAAGCGGTCTGTCTCCGCCGGCTTGAACAGGCCGATCTCGTCATAGTGGCGCAGCATCCTGACGCTGACTCTGGACAGCTTGGAAAATTCTCCGATTTTCAGCATGGCGGTACCTCCTGCTGTTCCCTTTTTGAGCTCGGTCTTATGGTAATGCCTGACACAGTGGGAGAGTCAAGCGATTTTTTCACAGCTTTGTCATAGACTTTCCCGGCAAAATTTGCTATACTCAGCATAAGCGGGCAGCCCCGCCGAAGACGGGGGCTGCGGCGCTCTTCTGATACGACAGACACAGGGCGGCGCCGCCGCCCGGAGAAAGGAGCTCTCTGCTATGAAAGGCAAGCTCACCGCAATTTTGTTCATTCTATTTTTTGTTCTGATCGCGGCCGCCGTGTTCATGATCCTCACGAACATGGACATGAAGAACAAGGCCGTCGCCTCCGCGACGCCGGAGCCGACCCAGGAGGTCGTCATCGTGACCGCCGAGCCGACGGCGACGCCCGCGCCGACCCCTGTGCCGACGCCCGCGCCTACGCCGGTCACGACGCCGGTTCCGACCGCCGCGCCCACCGCCGCGCCCACCGCCGCACCGGTCACGACGCCCTATCTCGCCCCGGCGGGCACCTCGCTTGCGAGCGGCAGCTTCCGCTCGGACACGGGCAGCTACCTCAACATTGTCGCCGACTGGGAGGCGAAGGTGCTCGACTCTGAGCGCGTGTCCGTCACCGTGACGGTCTCGACCGAGTCCTATGCCCTGCACACGCAGGCCCTGCCCAAGACGCTGAACCTGAGCCTCGACGGGCAGTACGTCTCGCTCGACGCCCCGTCGATCACCTATGACCCGGTCGAGAACGACCCGAACCCGCTGCGCAAGAATCTGCTCGGCAGCCAGACCTTCACCGTCGACATGGGCGCAAACAGCTCGCGCGCGCTCGCCCTGCAAGTCGAGTGGCACTTCAACGGCAGCTACGGCGGGCCGAACGGGCCGCAGGAGCTCTACGCCATCGAGTGCGGCGGCACGATCAGCCTCTCCCGCTGAGATGCGCACACCGGAACAGATCGACGAGATCGTGCGGCTGCTGCTCGCGGAATACCCCGGCCAGCGCTGCTCGCTCGTGTATGACAAGCCGCACGAGCTGCTCTTCGCCGTGCGCCTCTCCGCCCAGTGTACCGACGAGCGGGTGAACATGGTCACGCCCGCGCTCTTCGCGCGCTTCCCGACGCTCGAGAGCTTCGCCGAGGCGGATGTGGAGGAGGTCGAGCGCTACATCCACTCCTGCGGCTTCTTCCGCGCGAAGGCGCGCGACCTCGTCGCCTGCGCGCAGGCGCTGCTGGCAAAGCATGGCGGCGAGCTGCCCTCAACCATGGAGGAACTGACCGCCCTGCCCGGCGTCGGGCGCAAGACGGCGAATCTCATCCTCGGGGACGTGTTCCACGTTCCGGGCTCGACCGTCGTCGATACGCACTGCATCCGCCTGATGAACCGCATGGGCGTCGTGGACGATCTCAAGGAGCCGGTCAAGATCGAAGCCGAGCTCCGCAAGCTGCTCCCGCCCGAGAGCTCGAACGATTTTTGCCACTGTCTCGTCCTCCACGGCCGCGCGGTCTGCGACGCGAGAAAGCCAAACTGCGAGGGCTGCTGCGTGAAGCACCTGTGCAAGCACTTTTCGGGCTGAACGGCTGTTTTTTGTTAATCTATACAAAATTTTGCTCTTTCGTTTGATTGGTTTGCACAAATCTTTGTTCACTTCTGCTCTTGATTTCCGAGGTTCAAAGGACTATAATCCACCGCGAACTCAGGAAAGGAGGCAGAGAAAACATGAAAAACAAGCGGAATGTTTTCGAGCCGGAGCAGTACCAATTCCCGAATCTGCTTGCAGATCAGGACTTCACCTATTACAATTGGACGCTCCCCTTCTGCAATTTCTGATTGCACTGCGCGGCCCTTCGCCGCGGCCGAAACACAAAACAAAAGAGAAAACATCTCATCATATTGCAGAAACCACCGGGAAACGCTTCCCGGTGGTTTCTGCGTGGCAACGCTACATATAATACCGATCTTCCACCCATTTTGCAGCGTTTCCCTATATATTTCCAGATCTCGAGGAAATCCTTTTCATTGCGGATGACGTGCTCATGATATCCGCGCTGCCAGAGCGTGCCCACTAATCCTGCTTCCCGGCATTGGTTTGCGGCCAGCGATTTCAGCGCGCCGACAATCCGCCCGAGTGTAGGGGCGCCCCTACGACTGTAGCCATATGGCTGCGGCGTGCCCCGCAAGTAGAACGCGCCTCTGGGAAGTGTTTCCCGGGGGCGCGTTATATCAGTACCCCAGCAGCGGCGCGGTGCCGTCGTCCTTCTGCTTGGTGATGGAGCGGATCTCGGCCTCGTAGGAATAGCTCTCGTCCACCGTGACGGTGAAGCGGTCGCCCACGCGTCTGCCGAGCACCTGTTTGCCGAAGGGCGACTCCTTGCTGATGAGGCCCTTGCGCGGGTCGCAGCGCACGGTGGTCACGACCTGGATGATCTCGGTCTCGTCGTCCTCGGGCATGTAGATCTCCACCCTGTCGAAGAGCCCGACCTGATCGTCCCCCGCGGTGTCGCGGATGATCTTCGCGGTCTTGATCATGCCCTCGAGATAGCGGATGCGGCTGCGGTTCTTGTTCTGGGCCTGCTTGGCGGCCTTGTATTCAAAATTCTCGCTCAGATCCCCGAAGGCGCGGGTGCGCTTGACCTCCTCGATCAGCTCGGGCATGAGCTCGAGCCGGCGGTAGTCCAGCTCCTCGCGCATCTTGCGGATATCCTCGCGCGTCAGTTCGTCGTGCATACAGAATTTGCTCCTTGGTTCATATATTCTCCACGGTGACGGCGTTCAGGCCGTTGCGGTCAAACTCGTCGAGATACTCCTCCATGCGCTCGTTGAGCTGGGTGAAGTCCTCCGGGTCGCTGTCCTCGAGCCCGAGGTCGCGCCGCGCCAGCTCCTCGGCCAGGATGTCGAAGAACACCGCGTCCTCATAGTCGGCGATGGCCTCGTGGATGCCGCCGTCCTCGTAGGCCTGCGAGGGCACCGTGCGCCCGCGGTAAATCTGCATCAGCGTCCCCATGCCCTGCGCCGGCGCCATCGCGAACAGCTTCTCCTCGATCCGGTCGTAGTCCTCGAAGCGGTCCGTCCCGCGCGCGGAGTTCAGGATCCAGTTGCCGATATAGACCATGTCCAGCAGCCGCCGGAATTCCTTGTCGCTCAGTTCAATGTTCACGCTCTCGCCTCCCGTCAGGATTGTAATACCGTATTATATACTATTTTTCAAAAAGAACAAGGGGGAATTTGCGAGCGAGCCCCCGCCGCTCTGTGTGTGAACGCACTTGCGCCCCGCGTTGCGCATATGGTATAATAACGGCGCAAGCGCCGTTATTATAGGATTTGAGTCGTTTTCCTCGCCGCTGGCGCGGCAACCGGAAAACATGACAAATTATACCATAGCCGCGTTGCGTCTATGGTATAATAACGGCGCAAGCGAGACAGTCAAAAGGTCTGGATGATAAAGCCCGCTGGCTAAGGAAACGCTGATTAATCCGCCGTTCACGCGTCTGCCGGCAAATTATTCGCCGGCTCTGCGTTACAAAAGCTTGAAATACACAAAGTATTCCTGCGCTTTTGTGCCTTGATCCGACGAAAATTTGCTCGGCATCCGCTCTCGCCGGATTTAATCAGCGTTTCCCTAAAGGATAACGGCTGCTGGCTTGAAGTGCGAGAGACCTATTTGGAGAAAAAGAATCTATATCTGAACCGGAATGACCGGAACCATCCGTCCTTTATCGTCTATATCGAAGCGGTGAATGAAATCTATCACAAATATAACGGAGGCAATTCTTATGTCACACTCCTTTATTGATCTGGAAAGCGGCGAATTGGGGTATTCTCTGTCAGACAGCATGTTGATGAATGCCGACGGCGGGTTGATGATGAAGCTGTCGGATTCTATGGCTATGGATTTCGACTCCGGGGAATTGCATCTCATATCATCGTTCGGGTCGACAGGCTTTGACGATGATGACTGAGAACGCCGAAACAAGCGGTCAAAAGAGCGCGCTGCGTCGGCTTACAGCTCTTCCGTGCGGAACGCCGCATAGCCCTCGTAGGCATAGCTGCGGTCGACACCCTTCATGAAGATTTCCCGATCCTCAACCCTGTCGGTCAGCGCCGCCTTGAGGATGTGCTTGATCTCAATATCCCGGACGGGGCTGCGCTCCATGGCGAGCAGATAGTCCTCTCTGTCCACTCGGCTCCAATCGACGACCAGGCCGAGCTCTTTTTTCAGCATGAGATCGAGCCATATCCGCGCGCTTCGCCCGTTGCCCTCCCGGAAGGGGTGGGCAATATTCATTTCCACATATTTTTCGACGATCTCGTCAAACGTGGCCTGCGGCATCTTTTCAATATTCCGCAGCGCGGCGTCCAGATACAGCAATGGGGCAAAGCGGAAATTCCCTTTTGCCAGATTGACGGTCCGCGTCTTGCCCGCAAACACATAGATATCCTCAAACAGGATGCGGTGAATCTCCGCGAGCGCGGCAAAGCTGCCCGGCGTCAGACGATCCAGCGCGCCGCTCTCAAAGAGCTCGCGCGCTTTCTTTTTGCTGATGCGCTCCTCCTCTCTTCCAAGCTCCGCAGAGTCGGTAATGCCCAATTTGTTCTCCAGTGCCACAGTGCGCCACCTTCCTTTCTCCCTTACAGTTTACCCTCTTTTCCCTCTGATTGCAACGGCATGATTCTATCGGCAAGAAAAGAATCCCATCCTCGTTCTTCTGTTTCCGGGGGGCGCGGCGGAGCGGACGGCACGCAATTACTGCGCCCACGGGCGCATCCCCGGCGCGGTGTGCAAGGGCAAGACCTGGTGGATTTCCGAGGACGCCGGGCGGCCGGAGCGGAGCAACAAGCGCGGCATAACGTGAGACCCGCACGGAGCGGATACCGTCGTATCCGCCCTGTGCGGGTCTTGGTATGTCTGCTGTTATCCGCGGCGCGGCGGGCTCACTTCTTCTGGCGGTACTTGCGCATATCGAGGATGCAGGCCACGAGGATGACCGCGCCCTTGATGATGTAGGTGACGTTGCCGCTGATGCCGAGGAAGGTCATGCCGCTCATGATGAGCTGCATCATGAACACGCCGAGGATGACGCCGCTGATCTTGCCGGTGCCGCCGACGAAGGAGACGCCGCCGATAACGACCGCCGAGATCGCGTCGGTCTCGTAGTTCAGACCCAGAGACGGGCTCGAGGTGCCGATGCGCGCGCCCTCGATGAAGCCGGTATAGCCGTACAGCGCGCCGGCCATGATGAACACGCCCATGATGGTGAGCAGGACGTTGACGCCGGAGACGCGGGCCGCCTCCTCGTTGGAGCCGACGGCAAACATGTTCTTGCCGAAGGTGGTCTTGTTCCAGATGACCCACATCAGCGCGGTCAGGATGATGGCGAGCAGCACGTAGACCGGCACCGAGGTCGTCCCGATCTTGAAGAGGGGCTTGGTGACGAAGCTCGTGGTATAGCTCGGGTCAAGGCTCGAGATCTGCTTGGAGTTCGAGACCGTGAGGTAGATGCCGTAGGTGATGAGCTGCGTCGCCAGCGTGACGATGAAGGGGTGCAGCTTGAACTTGCCCATGCAGAAGCCGTTGAGCACGCCGATGCAGCCGCCGACACACATGACGACGAGGATGACGGCGGGCACGAACCAGGGGGAGCCGCCCTCAATGAAGCGGTTGTTGACCCCGGCCTTCTGGAGCAGGATGGCGGCGATGAAGGCGGTCAGACCCGCAATACGGCCGCCGGAGAGGTCGGTACCGGCGAGGATGATGCAGCCCGCGACGCCCAGCGCCATCGGGAGGCGGGCGGCGGTGAGGCAGGTGATGTTCACGAGCGAGGCGACGCCGAAGAACTGCGGTCTGCGGATCTCGACAAAGATCGCCAGCGCGAGAATGATGAGGATCATGGCGTGATCCAGGATCCAGTTCCATACATTGACCGGCTCTTTTGCCAGCGTTTTAGTTTGAGACATGTTTCCGTCCCCCTTACACATATTTGGCAGCCAGAGTCATGATCTCCTCCTGGCTGGTATTGTCAGCGTCAACCTCCCCGGCCAGCCGCCCGCCGCTCATGACGAGGATACGGGAGCAGACGCCGAGAAGCTCAGGCATCTCCGAGGATACCATGATGACGGACTTGCCCTGCTTGGCAAGGTCCTGGATGAGCTGATAGATTTCGTATTTCGCGCCGACGTCGATACCGCGCGTCGGCTCGTCCAGCAGCAGGATGTCGGGGCTGGTCAAAATCCAGCGCCCGAAAATGACCTTTTGCTGGTTGCCGCCGGAGAGAGAACGGATCTGCGTTTTCTGGCTGGGCGTCTTGATGCGCATGGCCTGGATCATGTCGTCCGTGCTCTTGGCCATCTTCTTATCCTGCAGGAGGATGCCCGAGAGATAGTTCTTGAGGCTGGAGATCACGGTGTTCTCCCGGATGTTGAGGATGGCGAAAATGCCCGTCGCGCGGCGCTCCTCGGTGACGAGGGCGAAGCCGTTGGCGATCGCCTCCTTGGGCGTCTTGTTGCGGATCTCCTTGCCGTCCTTGAACATCCGCCCGCCCTTGCGGGTGGCCGCGCCGAAGAGATTCTCGAGCAGCTCGGTGCGCCCGGAGCCGTCCAGACCCGCGACGCCGAGGATCTCGCCCTTCTTGAGGCTGAAGGACACGTCCTGGAGCAGCGAATACTGCGCCGTGATCCCCTCGACCTTCAGAATATCCTCGTCGGAGGCGGTGTTCAGCTTCGGCGGGAACTGGTTGGTCATCTCGCGGCCGACCATGAGGCGGATGATCTCCGCCTTCGTCAGCTCCTTGGCCGACTTGGTGGCGATGTAGTGGCCGTCGCGCATGATGGTCACGTCGTCGGAGATGCGGAGGATCTCGTCCATCTTGTGCGAGATGTAGATGATGCCGCAGCCGCGGTCGCGGAGCATGTTGATGATGCGGAAGAGGTGCTCGACCTCGGTCTCGGTCAGGGAGGAGGTCGGCTCGTCGAGCACGATGACCTTGGAGTTGAAGGAGACGGCCTTCGCGATCTCCACCATCTGCCGCTGGGAGACGGGCATCTTGCTCATGACCATCTTCGGGTCGACGTTCACGTCGAGCTCCCGGAAGACGCGCATCGTGTCCTCGTACATCTGCTTCTCGCTGACGATGGGCAGGCCCTTCATCTTCGGATAGCGGCCGAGCCAGATGTTGTCCATGACGTTGCGCTTGAGCGCCTGATTGAGCTCCTGGTGTACCATCGCGACGCCGTTGTCGAGCGCCTCGCGCGAGGACTTGAAATTGATCTCTTTGCCCTCAAGGTAGATGTGCCCGGCGTCCTTGCTGTAAATGCCGAAGAGGCATTTCATCAGCGTGGACTTGCCCGCGCCGTTCTCCCCCATCAGGGCGTGTACCGTTCCGGCACGAAGGGTCAGCTGCGCCTCATCCAGCGCCTTGACGCCGGGGAAGGACTTGCAGATGCCCTCCATGCGCAGCAATACAGTCTGATTGTCCATGCCGTGCTGTTCCTTTCTTTACCATATAAAAAACCGGCTCGCGCACGGAACACGCGAGCCGGCCGCGGTCAAAGCTTACTCGGCCTCGCCGGTATAGGGAGCGTAGGGGATCTGCACGAACCAGCCGTCCACGATCACGTCGTTCTCATCGAGACCCTCGAACTTGTCGACGCCGTTGATGAGGTTCGCGGCGATGGTCGCGGTGGCCTTCGCCATGCCGACGGCGTCCTGCAGGACGGTGCCGGTCATGCGGCCTTCCTTGATGAGCTCCTTGGCAGCGTCAACAGCGTCAACACCGAAGACGGGGATGACGGTCGCGCCCTCCTCGCCGGTATTGTAGCCGGCCTGGGCGAGAGCGTTGATGGCGCCGATGGCCATGTCGTCATTGTTGCAGATGACGAGCTCGACCATGTTGCCGTTGGCCTCGTTGTACTGAGCCAGAATGGTCTGGAGGTACTCGAAGGAGGCGACGTTGGACCAGGTGCCGTTCATGTCGACGAGGTACTTGTTGGTGTTGGACTCGTCATAGAACTTCAGGGCGGGCAGACCGGCCTCGGCCAGCAGCTCGTCCGCGATCTCCTGGGCGTACTTGGTGCGGGCAATGGCCTCCTGGTTGGCCTCGTCGCCCTTGAACATGACATAGGAAATCACGCCGTCGCCGTTGAGGTCGACCGCGTCAAAGTTCTCGACCAGGAACTCGCCGATCATCTTGCCCTCGAGCTTGCCGGCGTCCTCGAAGTTGGTGCCGACAAAGGCGGTCTTCTCGTAGCCGAGGAAGAGCTCGCCGGCCTCGTCGTTATCGGTGGAGACGGCGCGGTTGAAGAACACGACGGGCTTGCCCTGCGCGGCCACGGTGTCCATCAGGTTCTGGGCGGTGCCGATGGCGCCGGAGTCGACCAGGTTGATGACCAGCACGTCGGCGCCGGTGACGAGCGCGGTGTTGATGTCGTCGATCTGGGTCTGCTGCACGCCGTTGGAGTCCTTATCGGTGACGGCAACGCCGAGCTCTTCAAAGGCATTGTCCAGCGCCGTGCGGACGGAGGTCAGATACACGTCGCCAAAGGTGTACCAGGAGACAAAGGCGGAGCCTTCGGCGAAGGCGGGGCCGGCCAGGCTGAAGACCAGCATCAGAGCCAGCAGGACAGCGATGAGTTTTTTCATGTTAGCATCCCTTTCACTTTGTTGTTTTTTGTGCGGAAGTCGCTTTCTTCCTCACCTAACAGGAATATTTTAGCCTCTCCGCAAACAAAGGTCAAGGGAAAAGCCTCGGGCAAGATTCACAAGAGTGACAGGGGGTTTTTGTTATTTTTCACAAGGAAAAGCCCGCCTCAGACAGCCCCCCGCAAACTCTCGCGACAGAGCCGCCGGAAGTGTCGGAAACGGGGAAGGGGAGGGGGTGAGGAATCAGGAGTTCATGGAGTGCCGCCGCGCGGCACGGATCGGAATGAAGCGGGGTGCGCCTGTTCCGGCGAACCGGGGCAAAGCTCGGCGGTTCGCTTTTCCGTCCGTCGCCGCAGGCGACGCTGCAGCTCCTGACTCCAAGCTCTTCACGCTTTTTCCACGCCGATGGCGAGGCCGGGCGCGCGCTCGGCGATCCTGGCGAGGGCGGCGTCGGTGGCCTTTTCGCTCTCGCTGAACACCTCGGCGACCTCCCTGCCGCCGCCGACGAAGACGAGCTTATAGTACTCGAAATACGCCGTGGCGCAGCACATGCGCCCGTTCACGCCCTGCACGCGGATGAACGCGCGCTCGAGCGCGTCATAGGCGAGGAAGCGCGTCTTGAAGCCCTCGCGGAAATATACCCCGCGCGCGCCGACGCGCAGACGGTCGAACTGCTCCGCGCTCTCGTAATCGGCGGAGAGCTCCGGCGACGAGAGCGCGGCGCCGGAGAGATCGGTAATTTTTTTTTCGGACATGGTGAAACCTCCTTGTATGGCGGGAGCAAAGGGAAACGCTGATTAAATCCGGCGAGAGCGGATGCCGAGCAAATTTTCGTCGGATCAAG
>LXOW01098460.1_pt1 | contig 18410 bp, 16 predicted proteins | sample 1368591 | NCBI WGS metagenome assembly LXOW01 (sample SAMN04884650, study PRJNA319009) | bovine gut metagenome | isolation source: Cow rumen | host: Bos taurus | place: Italy: Legnaro (PD) | collected 2014-07-09 | reverse complement strand
CCCGCCTCTCCCGGGTGCTGGGCGTGGATGTCAGCACACTGCTCTCCATGGCGGCCGAAAGCAGTGAATCTCCCAACATCATCATGGTGGACGATAGCGAGGTTCTCCTCACCGACAACCTGTCCGTTCTGGAAGAGGTCATGCCAAATGCCACGATCACAGGCTTCATCTGGCCGCAGGAGGCAATTGAATACGCGAAATCGAACCCGATTGCCCTGGCGATCCTGGACATCGAGCTGGGAACAGCCAGCGGCCTGGACCTTTGCCGCACGCTGCTGGAAATCAATCCCCGCACCAACGTGGTCTACCTGACCGCCTATCCCGACTATTCCCTCGATGCGTGGGAAACGAAAGCAAGCGGATTCATGGTCAAGCCGCTGACACCGGAGAATGTGCGAAAACAGCTCGATATGCTGCGGTATCCTTTACAGAGAGGTGCTGACGCGTGAACTGGATTGATTATTTCTACGTGTTCATCAGCAGTGCCGCGCTGTTGCTGAGCATGATGGGGCTGTGGCTCACTGCCATGATTCCGTGGATGGACCGCTGGAACAAGCGTTTTTTTCTGTGGTATTTTTTCGTTTTTTTCCTGTTCTGCTGTACCGTTCTCATCGAAGGAATCCTGGAATTATCTTCCGTATCAGGCAGGACCATCTATTGTATACTGCTTCTGGAAACCCTGCTCCTTTCGGTGCCGCTGCCTATGCTGACGCGTTACCTGCTGCACTGCAGCGGTGATGACCCGCGGAGGAGTAAACTTTTCCGTACAGTAACCGGTCTGTGGGGCGCCTATTTCGTCATCCTCGCGGTCGCTTTATTCACAGAAGGGTTCTCCCAGGTATCGGCGGACAATCAGTATTCCCGCGGACCGCTGTACCCGCTGCTGGTGATCCCTGTCCTCGTGATCATGCTGCTCAATCTGGCGGGCACCCTGCGGCGCCGGGAACAGTTTTCCCGCAAAATTTTCCTGGGTTTCCTCATCGCCATCCTGCCGATGACAGTCGCCCTGATTGTGCAGCTTTTCATCGATGTCTTTCCGCTTCTTGATATCAGCATCGTTCTCTCCGCCCTGTCCATGTACGGCTTCGCCCTGTCTGACCAGGTCGAACGGGACCGGCGGAACCAGCAGGAGATTATCCGCCAGCAGCAGGAAATTGCCCATGAGCGTGCCAGCATTATGGTACTGCGTATGCGGCCCCATTTCATCTATAACACCCTGATGTGCATCTACAGCCTCTGCAACCAGGATCCCCAGGAGGCCCGGCAGGTCACGAAGGATTTCACCGAATACCTGCGCAAAAACTTCAATGCCATATCCAGCGACACCACCATTCCGTTTACCGCTGAACTGGAGCATACCCGCGCCTACCTCGCCGTGGAACAGGCGCAGCACGAAAACATGCTTCTGGTGGAATATGATACGCCCTTTACCCGTTTCCGCCTGCCGCCGCTGACCCTGCAGCCCCTGGTGGAAAACGCCGTCAAGCACGGGATGGACCCGTATGCCGGGCCGCTTCACATCTTCGTCCGGACAAGGCACACAGATACCGGCACTGAAATCACCGTGGAGGACGACGGTACAGGGTTTGATCCGGACGACAGAAGCACGCCGCATACCACGCTGGAGAACATCCGGCAACGGCTGGAGATGATGTGCGGTGGCAGTTTGGCCATCCGGTCCCGTGACGGCGGGGGCACGTCAGTGACCATCACCATTCCGGACAGCACCGTACAATAAACAGCCGGGTCCCGGAGACCCCAAACTGATTTTGACATACCGGCGATCCTTGTGATACTATTCAGAAAACAAAAAATCAATACAAAGGAGGCGGAAAAATGGATAAAAAGTTGCTGCAGGAGCTGGAATCTTCCAGCGGAAATATGAACCTGGACGATCTGAAGGAATAGGCCGCAAATCATCAGGCGGAGCTCGAAAAGATCATCTCCTACCTTGAAAGCATCGGAAAAGTGCGCAGGGAAAGCGATGGCAGCATTACCATACTGTAAAAAAAGATGGTGTGAATCATGAAAAAAGCGCTGAGCGGTCTTTTGTCCCTCTCTCTCCTTCTGTTGGGCTGCGGTTCAGCAATGGCTGAAGAAAGCTCCCCCGGTACGCTTCTGTACCAGGGTCACGGAAGCCTGCGGATCGTCACGGGTGAGGGAAAAGTCATCTATATTGATCCGTATGCCGGCGAGGGATACGACCTTCCTGCTGATCTGATCCTGATCACCCACGGGCATCAGGACCACACCGCTGTCAACCTCATCAAAAACCGGAATGAGGACTGCCAGATCATCACCTGGAAGGAAGCCCTGGTAAAGGGAGAATACAAAACCTTCGACCTTGGATACGCCACGGTCGAAGCGGTGCAGGCCGGAAACAACAAAAACCACAGCATCAAGGAATGTGTCGGCTGGCTGATCACCTTCCCGGACGGCATTACCCTGTATGCCACCGGCGACACTTCCACCACGGACCAGATGAAGGAACTGGCCGGACGGAATATTGATTATGCCTTCTTTGTCTGTGACGGGATTTATAACATGGACATGAAGGAAGCGATTGCCTGTGCGAACCTGGTAAAAGCAAAGCACAGCATTCCCTATCACATGGCTCCGGGAAAGCTGTTTGACCAGAAAAAGGCTGAACAGTTTGATGTTCCGGGCCGTCTGATTGTCCCGGCCGGAGAAGAAATCACCCTGAAATAACTTTCACAGCATATGAAAACAACGCTGTCCTTACCGGGCGGCGCTGTTTTCATATGCCTTATCGGATCATTTCCACCTTGATGGTATTTGTGTTTCCCGGCGCACCGTTGATCTGCCCGCCGGTCAGCACCACATTGTCCCCGGACTGAAGCGCGAAGAGATCCTTTGCCAGTTTCAGGTCCTGCCAGAACATTACGTCAATGGAAGAGTAGGCTTCCGTCAGCACCGGCGTGACGCCCCAGGACATGTTCAGCTTCCGCCAGGCTTTCGGATTGGTGGTGGTTCCGATAATGTTTACCGGGCAGCGGAAGCGGCTCACCATCCTGGCGGTCCGCCCGGAGATGGAATTGACCACGATGGCTTTCGCACCCACATCCACCGCCATGGAGCATGTGGCATGAGAGATGGCGTCCAGGTTGTTGTGAATCCGGAATTCCATCGTACGGAAACGTTCCGTATAGTCGATACCGGCTTCGGTAAACTCTGCCGTCTGTGCCATGGTGGAAACAGCCTGTACGGGATATTTCCCTGCGGCGGTTTCCCCGCTGAGCATGATCGCGGAAGATCCGTCATACACAGCGTTCGCCACGTCCGAGATTTCCGCCCGGGTGGGCCGCGGATTGTGGATCATACTCTCCAGCATTTCCGTTGCGGTAATGACCCGTTTCCCGAGCATACGGCATTTACTGATCAGGTATTTCTGCAGCGCGGGCACTTCCATGAACGGGATCTCCACGCCCAGGTCACCGCGGGCGACCATGATTCCGTCCGCCACCTCGCAGATTTCCTCGATATGGTCCACGCCGCTGCGGTTCTCGATCTTGGCGATCAGGTCCACGTCCTTCCCGCCATTCTGGTCCAGCAGGTCCCGGATTGCCTGGATATCCTCCCGGGTGCTGACAAAGGACGCCGCTACAAAATCAATATCGTTTTCCAGGCCGAAAAGAATATCTTTCCGATCCTGTTCGGAAAGGAAATCCTGTTTGAATACCCTGCCCGGAAAATTCATGCTCTTCCGGTCGCTCAGCACACCGCCGGCTTCCACTTTGCAGAGGATATCCTTCCCGGCAATCCGCTGCACGGTAAGAATCACAAGGCCGTTATTGATCAGCACAGTGTCCCCTTCGGAAAGCTCTTCCGGCAGTTTCCGGTAGGATACGGAAACCCGGTTCTCATCCCCGGTAACATCCTCCGTGGTCAGCGTGAATTCCGCTCCGTCCTGCAGCATCACCGGACCGTTTCCGAATGTGCCGATCCGGTATTCAGGTCCTTTCGTATCCAGCATGATGGCGATAGGAAGCTCCAGCTTCTCCCGGACCTGCTTGATCAGGTTGATCCTCCGCAGGTGATCCTCATGGACCCCGTGGGAGAAATTCAGCCTGGCCACATTCATTCCGGCTTTGCAGAGTTCCGTCAGCGTTTCTTCATTGTCACAGGCAGGCCCGATTGTACAGATAATCTTCGTTTTCCTCATGAGGTCTCCCCTCCCTGTTAATTTTTTACACACCGCTGGTTACCAGTTTTTATGTTACCACACATAAGCATCCGCAACAAGGGAGGACTGCTGTCCGCGAAACTTTCTCTTCCCACTTGCCAGAAAATGGTGTAAAATCAGAGAATCAAAAACAATTATCCGCATTCCTTGCGGCACAAAGGGGCAATGTTCTGATGTTTTCCCTGTTGATTTCTCTTGCGGTCCTGATCGTCGGTTATCTGGTCTACGGTCGTATTACGGAACGCGTTTTTGCGCCGGATGACCGGCAGACACCTGCTGTTGCCATCAACGACGGAGTGGACTGCGTTCCGATGAAGCCCTGGCGGGCCTTTATGGTCCAGCTGCTGAACATTGCCGGCACCGGCCCGATTTTCGGACCGCTGATGGGCGCAGTGTTCGGACCGGTGGTATTCATCTGGATCGTCCTTGGTGCGATCCTCGGCGGTGCGGTGCATGATTATATGAGCGGCATGATTTCCGGCCGCCACGGTGGAAGCTCCATTGCGGAGCTGAGCGGCATTTATATGGGAAACGCGTTCAAATGGGTGATGCGCGTGTTCTCTGTGATTCTGCTGGTGCTGTGCGGCGTTGTGTTCGTGACGAGCCCGGCAGGCCTGATAAACGACCTGCTGGACAAGTCTACGCCTGCCTGGATGAACGGGACGTTCTGGGCGGTTGTGATCCTGATCTATTACCTGCTGGCAACACTGCTGCCGATCGATAAGGTGATCGGAAGACTGTATCCGGTGTTCGGTGTGCTGCTTGTGACCATGGCGGCAGCCGTCATCGGCGGAATCCTGTTCTCCGGCGGAAAGTTCACGATCCCTGAAATATCGCTTGCCAACCTGCATCCTGAAGGAACGCCTGTATGGCCGTATATGTTCATCACGGTGGCCTGCGGCGCGATTTCCGGCTTCCACGCGACCCAGTCCCCGATGATTGCCAAGTGCATCACCAGTGAGAAACAGGGACGGAAGATTTTCTACGGCGCCATGATCAGTGAATCGGTCATCGCCCTGATCTGGGCCGCAGCGGGCGTGGCCTTCTACGGTGCCACCCAGCTGCTGAATGACGCGCTGAAAGCCGGACCGTCCAAGGTGGTATACGATATTTCAACCGGTGTCCTCGGCACGGTCGGCGGCATTCTGGCAATTGTGGGCGTAATCGTGTGCCCGATTACCTCCGGTGACACAGCATTCCGGAGCGCTCGGCTGATCCTGGCGGAAACCTTCCACCTGGAGCAGAAACAGATCCGGAACCGCCTGGTCATCACCCTCCCGCTGCTGGCTGTCGGCGGGCTGCTGACCTGGTTCGCAATCTCGAACAGCAACGGATTCCAGATCATATGGCGTTATTTCTCCTGGAGCAACCAGACGCTGGCGATGATTTCTCTGTGGGTAGCCACAGCCTATCTCATGAAAGAGAAGAAGCCCCTGCGTGCCATTCTGCTGACCGCGCTCCCGGCCACATTCATGTCCGCTGTCAGCATGACCTATATCCTGAGTGCAAGCGAAGGATTCCGTATCCCCACCACCGTATCCTACCCGGTTGGTATCGTCTTTGCCGCGGCACTGTTCCTGTTCTTCCTCTACAAAGAGAGGAAGACACGCCATACGCTGGCCAATTGCTGAGCATCCTGAACGCATACCCCCAAAGGGAGGTCTACGTATATGATCCGTCCTGTGCAGCGTGATGAACTGTCCTCCTGCGCGTCCCTGATCCGCAAAAGCTTCCAGACCGTAGCGGATGAATTTGGCTTTACTCCGGAGAATGCTCCCCGCTTCACCGCTTTTGCCACCACGGAAGAGCGCCTGCTCTTTCATCTTGACGGAGAACACCGCCTGATGTTCCTCGATGAGGAGAATGGCATCCCCTGCGGTTATTATTCCCTGCGCCTGCAGGAAAACGGCAGCTGCGACCTGGGAAATCTCGCAGTGCTTCCGGAGTACAGGCACAGGGGTATCGGCGGCTTACTGCTGCGTCATGCCATGGAAACCGCCAGGGCGCATCACTGCGATGTCATGGAACTGAGCATTGTGGAGGAAAACCAGGTCCTCCGGAGATGGTATGAGCGCAACGGAGCCATCCATACCGGAACGGAGAAGTTTGATTTCTTCCCATTTACCTGCGGCTATCTGAAGATTGATCTGCAGGCTCCTCCGGCAAAGAAGATTCAGAATATCGCGATAGTCAGCCTCTCCAGCGGAATCATCGGCGAACCGTCCGTTCAGTTTGAGGTGGATATCGGCGTCCGGAGGCTGCAGGAATACGGGCTGAACGTGAAATTCATGCCCCACGCGCGCATGGGACTGCAGTATGTGTTCGACCATCCAAAGGAGCGGGCAGAGGATCTGCTGACTGCCTTCCGCGATCCGGACATTGACATGATCCTGTGCGCCATCGGCGGGGACGATACCTACCGCCTGCTGCCGTACCTGTTTGATCACAACGAACTGGCAGAAGCGGTAAGCGATAAAGTCTTCCTCGGTTTCTCCGATACGACGATCAACCACCTGATGCTCCACAAGACAGGGCTCAAAACCTTCTACGGTCAGGCTTTTCTTTCGGACCTGTGCGAGCTGAGCCCGGAGATGCATCCCTATACGCGGAAATATTTCGAGGAACTGATTACCACCGGACACATCCGGGAGATTACCCCCAGCGACTGCTGGTACAGCGAGCGGCAGGAATTCTCGCCGGATCAGGTGGGCAAAATGCTCCCTTCCCATCCCAACGCCGGATTCGAACTGCTGCAGGGATCTCCTGTGTTCTCCGGGAAAATCCTGGGCGGCTGCATCGATTCCATGTATGACTTTTTCGATCGCGGCCGCTATGCGGATATGCCGGTGTTGTGCCGGAAGTATCATCTCTTCCCGGACGCGGAAGACTGGAAGGGCCGCATTCTCCTGCTGGAATCCAGTGAGGAAAAGCCCACCCCCGAAGTCTACCGGAAGTCACTGGAGTACCTGAAAGGGACCGGTGTCTTTGATGCTGTTTCCGGCGTGCTGGCCGGTAAGCCTATGGATGAAACCTATGCGGATGAATACAAAAAGCTGCTGGTGGAAGTCATCGGCAAGCCGGATCTCCCGATCGTCTTCAACCTGAACATCGGGCATGCCATGCCGCGCTGCATCATGCCCTTCGGCGTGGAGGCCACCGTGGATGTGAACCGTCAGGTGATCCGTTTCGCCGAATAAATCAGGAGAATGCCGCATTCCCCCTTGACGGATGCGGTTTCGCGGAGTATACTCACCCCAATCTTTCCGGAAAGGAGCTCTTTGTATGACCGTGCGCATTGTTTATCATGAATATATGATGACCGAAGCTTATATTCGCGGCGGCCGCATTTTTGCGTACAGCCATCCGAAGAGCAGAGAAGTGTAGATCCGGAACTGAAGTTGGTATTCAGCGATCACTTATCTCTCATCGGATAAGTGATCGTTTTTTTGTAAAGGAGATGGGAACCATGAAGCTGGTATTCATTTTCGGCAGCGGTGCTGTCGGCAAGATGACCGTGGGGCAGGAACTGATGAAGCAGACCGGTCTGCGCCTTTTCCACAATCACATGACGATCGAACCGGTCATCGCGCTTTTCGGGTATTATAACGGAAAAGTCGTTTCCGAAATGCGGGAATCCATCTTCCGTGAATTTGCCGCTTCCGATCTCCCCGGGATGATTTTTACCTATATGTGGGCCTTCGATCAGCAGGCGGACTGGGATTACGTCGAACATGTGAAAGAGATCTTCGCGCCCTACGGAACGGAATTCTATTATGTGGAGCTGATCGCGCCCCAGGACGTCCGCCTGGCCCGGAACGCCACGGCCAACCGGATCGCAAACAAGCCTTCCAAGGCGGATGTGGCTCTGTCCAATGCCCGCCTGAAGGATGAGGATGCGAATTACCGCCTCGTCAGTGATGAAGGCGAGATCCCCTTTGACAATTACCTGCGGATTGACAACAGCAACCTGACACCGGAAAAAGCCGCGACCCTGATCCGCGAAACTTTCCGGCTGGACAGCTGACACCCGCCCTTCCGCGGGAAAATGATTCATGGTAAGATAAGAAAGAAGCAAGGAGTTGTATTGATATGAATAAAACAGGAACCCGGCGGATTGAAACCCACCGTCTGATCCTGCGCCCCTTCACGATGGAGGACGCGGAAGATATGTTCACCAACTGGGCCTCCGATCCGGAGGTGACAAAATTCCTGACCTGGCCGACACATTCGGGTGTTGATATCACCCGGAAGGTACTTTCCAGCTGGATTGACCGGTATGAGGGCGGCGGCTTTTTCAACTGGGCTATCGAATGGAAGGAAACCGGCCGCGTCATCGGCAATATTTCCGTTGTGAACCTGCACGAAGCGGCGGAAGCGGCGGATCTCGGCTACTGCCTGGGCCGCGCCTTCTGGGGCCGGGGTATCATGCCGGAAGCCCTGCGGGCCGTCATGGATTACCTGTTCGACACGGTGGAGATTCACCGGATCGCCGCCTGTCACGATGTCAACAATCCCAAGTCCGGCCGTGCGATGGAAAAAGCAGGCCTGAAGCAGGAAGCCATTCTCCGCGGTGCCGGAAAGAACAACCTGGGCATCTGCGACGAGGTCTGGCATTCCCTCCTCCGGGAGGACCGGAATCCCCCTCCCCGCAGGGAGAAAGCACAGGTCACTGTCCGCTTCGCCCGGGAGGAGGAACTGGATCAGGTCAATGTCCTGCGCGAGCAGGTGAACCGCGTGCATGTCGAAGGAAAACCGGAGGTTTTCAAGCCCGGGTTCTGCGATGAGTTGCAGAATCATGTCCATACCATCTGGAACGATCCCCGGCAGAAGATCGTCGTGGCAGAAGCGAATGGCCGTATCTGCGGTTTCGCGGTACTGAACCATATCACCCGCCCGGAAAACCCTTTCATGTTTGAGCGGGATTTCCTGGACGTGGACGAATTCGCAGTAGATGAGAACTGCCGGCGGATGGGCATCGCCAGCGCGATGGTCTCCTTTATCCGGGATTACGCCAGGGAGCAGGGCTTCAGGCGGCTCGAGCTGAACATGTGGGAGTTCAACCGCGGCGCGCTGGCCTTCTACGAAGCCGCAGGATTCAGGACCTACAGGAGATATATGGAGATCAATCTGGATTAACGGAGGGAACCCCATGCCTTACGAACTGAAGTCCGCCCGCTACCTGGCCCGGGATATTCTCCTGCGCGCCGTGCAGCCGGGAGATACGGTGGTGGATGCCACCATGGGCAACGGCCATGATACGCTGTTCCTCGCCGGGCAGGTAGGCCCGGAGGGGCACGTCTATGCTTTCGATATCCAGGCGGACGCGGTGGAATCCACCCGGAAGCTCCTGGCGGAGCAGAATCTGTCGGACCGGGTGACGCTCCTGTGCCGGAGCCATGCGGAACTGGTGGAAGCTGTTCCCGCCCCCGCCGGCGTGGCCGCCGTGGTCTTTAACCTGGGATGGCTTCCCGGCGGAGATCACTCGATTACCACCCTGTGTGCCTCCACTGAAAAGGCGGTATCCGCCGCGCTGGAGATCCTGAAGCCCGGTGGCGTTGTCACCGTCTGTGCCTATCCCGGCCACGCGGAAGGTACCCGGGAGCTGGAAATGCTGACGGACCGGCTGGCATCGCTGTCCAACCGGGAATATAATGTGCTCCGGCACACCTTCCTGAATGCCGGTCCCGGCGCTCCGGAATGTTTTGTGATCCAAAAGAATTTTTGACAGAAAGAGGTGTCTCCCCATGCGTTTTGACCTGACCGATCTCCCGGATCTGTCCTCCCTGACGCCGGAAGAGCTCCGCGCGCTGTATGCCCAGGCGGAGGAACTGTATCATGAAGTGGAAACCCAGGAGCCGGATGAGGAAGACGAAGAATATGAAGACTGGCTCAATGACCTGGAAGAAATTGAGGACCTGATGGATGAGATTGAGGAACGGCTGGAATCGGCCGGTTCCGGCCGGTAATCCTCCGGTTTCTGAAAAGAGCCTGCGCGTTCATTTGCGCAGGCTCTTTTCTCGGGATTACTGTTCTCTCATTTTCCCCTGGCATAGGCGTACAGGCTTTCCTCGTCGTCAAACATCCTGGCCGCCAGCGCGCTGCCGTCCGCATAGCAAAGCACCGCGTCACCCGTTGCTTCGTCAAATCCCCAGGAAGCAACTTCCTTTGTCGCGTGCATCACATACAGCGTCTGTCCGTTGGAAACAGAATAAATCCGGAAGCTGCTGCAGTTGAAATCCGCTGCCATCAGGTACAGTCCGTTCCGGTTGAATTTAACCTCGGACAGGGAACGGGCCAGGTAAGTGTCCGTAAAGGAGCGGACCAGCTTGCCAGTCTCCAGCTCATAGACCACAATGTGGCCGGCGGCGCCTGCCACCGCCGCATACCGGCTGTCCGCGGAGAAACTGAGGTCAATCGCCTCCACATGATCCCCGACAGAGAAATCGTAGAGCCGTGCAATGGGTTCGTTGCCTTTTTCAAGGTCATAAACCGGAATATATCCGCCCAGGTTCGTTATCAGGTAAAACCGGGTGTCTGGACTGAAAAAGCTCCGGGACAGAATATATCCTGTCGTGGAAGATCCATAAGGGTCGTAAAATCCCAGCGTGGTACCTTCTTCCACTTTCGGGTCCGTATAGTCCGGGATTTCCAGGATACTCCCCTCGTATTTGTCCAGGGTGTACTGGCTGCCGTTCCCCGGAGACAGTTCCAGGTAGGCTTTTTTGTTCCGCGCGGCAATCGTATCCGGATTTCCGGGAAGTCCGCGGCTGTATTCCGTTGCCTGGTAAACAACCAGGCGGTCTCCCGCGGGACTCATCGCCTTCAGTGTTCCGGGAACATCCGCATACCAACTCCCGTCCGAAACGCGGTAGAAAGCGTTGGCATCAAAGAAATACTGTTCGTCCGGTGTGACGCCGAGGCAGTTATTCTCCGTTGTGTAAACCACTTCCCCCGTAAGGGCATTATAGGCGTTCCCGCAATCCAGGATGATCCCGCCGGTCCACACCGGAGCGCAGTCCCCTGTGGTGAGATTCGCCTTGGCCGCATCCGCCTTCCAGCGGATTTCATCCGTGGAAAGGTTCATCACAAAGCACTGGTCGTACTGATGCACAAAAATCCATTGTCCGTCCGGCGAAACGGTATAACCTGCTATCATTTTATTCTCCGGCATTTCCACGCAGAAATACTTTTCCGAACCGGTTTCCTTTACAAAGATCCGGTACGAAAGAAAATTCTCGCAGAGTGTAATAAACCGGTCATTTCGCAGCGAGGCGGAAGTGAAGAACTGGTCCTCATCAATCTGGAAAACATAAGGGAAATTCTCATCGCTGACCGCCGGTTCCCAGCAAACCAGTCCCTGTGAGAAGGCAATGAGCACGTTTTCCCCTTCAAAGATCGCGTTGGCCGCCCATGGAATCATTGCTTCCTTCAGGTGTTCACCGGTGGCGGCATCCACGATGCAGACGGTATGCCCCGCCATGGCTGTCACAACCAGGCGCGTGCTTTCCGCATTCCAGTGGACGGATGTGATGTCATGGCTGAAAGGCAGCGAAACCCACAGGCGCTCCCCCGATGCCGCATCGCACAGTGTCAGACCGGCGCGGGAATCAATTACCGCAATCTTTGTCCCGTCCGGGGAAAAGCAGCAGTCAGGATCATAGTTCACCAGACCCGGGAAATCCAGCTCTGCCTCCACGGCGAAGTCTCCCATAAAGCAGGAAACTGCCAGCGCTTCCCGGATTTCATCCTTTGCGTAATTATCCACCGTCTCGGAAACGGCTTTTGCCTCCAGCGCGAGCCGGGTCGCTTCCGGCTTCCGGTTAATGGATGAATAGTAGACAGATTTTTCAACCAGCAGGTCGCACTCATTCCGGGCTGCGGTGGCGCGTTCCTCTCCGATCAGGACATTCTGCTCCCTGATCTGCTCGTTCTGGCTGGTGATCTGTTCATTCTGCTCCGTCAGCTGGCTGTTCTGCGACTCAATCTGCTCATTCTGCGCACGGATATGCCCGTTCTGAATCAGCGCATAGGCCAGGAAGCTACCCAGAACCGCCATCGCGGTCAGCGAAGCAGCCAGCACGTTGCGAAGCACTCTCCGCCGGTGGCGCTGGTACAGGCCGTCGAAGCTTGTTCCGACCATCGGTGCAAGAATCCGGAACTTTTCTTTTTTCAGTCTTTTCAGGTTCTCTGCCAGGCTTCCGCCCCGGACGTCCGCCGCCAGCGGCTCGCGTTCCCGCCTGTTTCCGTTCTCATCTGTTTCATACAGCAGCAATTCCGGAAAACTGTCCTGCGGTTCCCCTTCCACAAGCACCGCCAACACCCGGTCCCGCCCTTTGCGTGAGATGAAATATTCCACTTCCCGCAGGCACCAGCGGCTTTCCAGATATCGGGGGGAACAAATGCAGATCAGCCAGTCACTGTTATCCAGGGCGGTTTCAATATCCTTCCCCAGGTCAGAAGACAGGGGCAGTTCCTCCTGGTCCCGGAAGACCTTTCCGAGGTGCCTTTCCTTTTCCGTCCGCAGGGCCGAAGGAATCCCGTATGTTTCGATCATACGGTGAAGCTTTTTGGCAATCTCCTGGTCCGGGGTCTGATGCCGGTAGCTGATAAACGCGGAGTACTGTCCGGAAAGCATAAGGAAGTCCCCCCTGTTGTTTATTTTTCATCATCATCTCGGTCGCTGTCCCTATGTTATCACACAACAGGCTGAACAACAAGAAAAGCCTGCGCGTTCATTCGCGCAAGCTCTTTTCACGGAATACTTCGGGAAGGGCTGCCGCGGTATCCCCCGCAGTCATGCTCACATCTCCCATTCTCTCCTGGGCAATCTCCCCGGCCCGGCCGTTGATCCACGCCGCGGCCGCCGCTGCCTTCACGGGAATATCCGGATGTACTGCGGCCACCGCTGCCAGCACGCCGCTGAGCACGTCCCCGCTTCCGCCGGACGCCATGCCCGGCGCCCCGCGGTCTGTCAGGATCGTTTCCGTTCCGTCCGTCACGATAGTGGCCGGCCCCTTCAGCAGCAGCGTCACCCGGTGCTTCCGGGCGAACTCCTCCGCCAGGGGAATCGGATTGTTTTGGATCTTTTCCATGCTTTTGCCGCTCAGCCGTGAAAACTCCCCGGGATGCGGTGTCAGGATCACGCTTGCCTTTGTTTCCGCCAGGCCTTCGCACTGCATTCCCGCCAGGGCATTCAGTCCATCCGCATCCAGGATCAGCGTGCCTTCCGCCTGCTGCAGCAGATACTTCACCGCCTTCGCGGTCTCTTCCGTGTTTCCGGCGCCCATCCCGAAGGCCGCGGCGCGGATGCCCCGCAGCGCTTCTGCGAAGGTTTCCTCCCGGAACAGCAGGTTCCCGTCCGTCTCATCCAGCGGGAACAGCGTGGCTTCCAGCACTTCCGGAACCATCTTTTCGCACAGGCTGCGCGGCGCGCAGAGGCGCACGATGCCGGCACCGCTCCGCATGCCGGCATTGGCCAGGGCGGCCAGCCGGATGGCACCGGAATAGCGGAGCGATCCGCCGATCAGGGCAATCGTTCCGTAATCTCCCTTGTGGCTGAAATGCTTCCTGGGCGGAAACAATTCATACACGTCCTCCGCCTCCAGCAGCTTCATTCCCCGTCCCTTGGGCGGAATACCGATATCCACGCAGACCTTCTCCCCGATCAGGTCCCCGGCCATGTTCAGGAAGTGCCCGGGCTGCCAGCTGCCGACGCAGACCGTCAGGTCGCTCCGGACCGCTTCCGCCGCCATGCCGTTGTCGCCGTTCAGGCCGCTGTTGATGTCCGCGCTGACCACATAGGCCCCGCTTTCATTGATCAGGCGGATCATTCTTGCTGCTTCGCCCTCCGCCTGCCCGTGGAACCCGGTGCCGAAGATACAGTCCGCGACGGATCCGTAATCCCGGAGCGTTTCCACCTCCGCCCATTTCCGGACCGGGATGTTCCGGGCAGTGCAGCAGCCAAACCAGAACTTCCCGTCCGGCGTAAATTTCTCTTCCTGCAGCAGGATTTCGCAGGGAATGCCGGCTTCCTGCAGCATCATGGCTGTCACATATCCGTCCCCCGCGTTATTGCCCGTTCCGCAGACGACTGCCACCGGCGGCTTCCATTCCGCTGCGCGGAAGATGCCTTCCCCGGCCCGGCGCATCAGCTCCATCCCCGGCACAAAGGACGAGATGGCAATCGCGTCACTCATCCGCATTTCCCCGACTGATAACAGATCCTGCATTGTTTCTCCCCGCCTGATGAAAGATTCGTTTCCTGTAAGTAAAAGCATACTCGGTTTTCCCGCTTTTGAAAAGCTTTTTCCCCTTCCCCGGACTGCATTTGGCATCTTGACAGTTCTGTATTTTTGATGTATTAATTATCCAAAGTGCAGAAAAAAAACTGCGCTGTGGAGGAGGTACTTCTATGTCATTCACTTTCCAGCCGATGATGGAAAGCCGTCCGATTCGCGAGATCGCTTACGATGTACTGAAGAAAGCCATCATCACCGGGGAAATCCCTGCCGGAGAGCGGATTGTTGAAACCGAATATGCCGACCGCCTGCATATTTCCAGGACCCCCCTGCGCGAAGCGCTGCGCAAGCTGGAGCGGGACGGGCTGGTGGAATATGTGATGCGCCGCGGCGTGATCGTGCATGCCTTCACCACCGAGGATGTGGATCAGATCTATACCATCCGTAATTCCCTGGAAATGCTGACGCTTCCCTATATTATCGAGAATGCCACGGCTGAAGATATCGCCGCCCTGCGGGAGAAGCTGGCTGAAATGGATAAACTCATGGAGAAGGACGATATCGAGTCCATCTCTCCCCTGGCCCGCGAATTCCACACCTCGCTGACCGCCATTTCCGGCAAGAACCGGATCCTCCGGGTCATCGAGGGCCAGGATGAATACATCCGCCGTTTCTCCGCCATGGCCATCAAGCAGGAAGACCGCCGCAGCGCCGCCCACGAGGAGCATCACCGCCTGGTGGACCTGGTGGAAAAGAAGGATCTGCCCGCCTTCGAATCCCTGATGAAGCAGCACATTGAGCGCAGCAAGGAATGCTGCCTGGCTGCCCTGGCGGCCCGGAAGCAGAATCGCGACCTGTGAGCCAAAATAATCCTTGCTTTTTAACTGTCGCTGTGTTATGATCGTTGGGCTGATTTGTAAGGAGGTTTGTTTCTATGGCTACTGCGATTTCCATCGTGCTGATCATTGCGGCACTGTTTATGATTGTTACTGTTCTGCTTCAGTCTTCTGATGACGGCGGTATCGGCGCCCTCTCCGGCAAGAGCGACAGCTATTTCAGCAAGGCCAAGTCCAAGACTTTTGAGGCCAAGCTGGCCCTGGGCACCAAGATTGCTGCCGGCCTGTTTGTTGTGCTGTCCATCCTGCTGCTGGTTGTGAAGTAATCGGAACGGATATGGAAAACTGCCTCCCGTGTGGAGGCAGTTTTTTTGTTTCCATTTACTCCTCAATGCCGTTGATCTTGAACCGCAGGCGCTGGGGAGCGATCCCCTTTTCCTTCCCCAGTTCAAACATCGCCTGCATCAGTTTGGCTTTGGCCACCCGTTCCGTCATTTCTTCCGAGGAAACGCTGACCTTCAGGTCGGAATGTTCCGGATCTTCGCAGATGAGCATAAAGACCGCCGGTTCGACGGTGCGGTCCACATGCCAGCGGATCCGGATCGTTTTTTCTGTATCCATGCTGTCACCTCGTCCAGCTTATTTCATTTCAGTAACCAGGATCTTCCGGGCTACATTTACGCATTCGGGAATCCCGGCACCGCTGGCCAAATCCGGCCGTCCGCCGCCGCGTCCGACCCGGCGGATCAGCTCCGCCATGTCCACCTTCACGTCCGCGGAACGGGCAAAGGTCAGCCGTTCCCCGGCTGCCAGCAGCAGCAGTTTTCCCTTCTCTTCGATGTACTCGGAAACCGCGGCCGAAACAGCCCGCGGGTCCGCTTCCCCGGTGATCACGGCAGCCAGTGTGATGCCCTTCAGGTCGCCGGTGCTTTCCGCCTGCCGGAACTGCTCCAGCAGTTCTTTCGTTTCAAACCGGTTGGCTTTCCGTTCCGCTTCCGCCAGCCGGCTTTTCAGTTCACTGGCAGAGCGGCTCAGTTTCTCCACCGGGCAGCTCAGGGCGGCGCCTGCCTTGTCCGCGCAGCGCATGTATTTCCGGAACACCGCCGCCGCCCGTCCGCCGCAGACGAAGGAAATCCTTGCCTTCCCCTTTGCGGGAATCACCGACAGGATCTTCAGCATGCCGATCCGTCCCGTGGAGGACGGATGGGTACCGCCGCAGGCCACCATTTCAAAGTCGCCCATGGCCACAATGCGCACATGCTCCGTTACCGTCGGCGCTTTCCGCAGTGGAAGCTGCGCCAGCTCTTCCTCTTCCGGGAACCAGCAGCGGATCGGCGCGTCCAGCCGGATCCGTTCATTCACCGTATCCTCCAGCAGGCAGATTTCTTCCTCTGTCAGGTGGGTCCGCTCACCGGGCAGCGCCACGTCAATGGTGGAATCCTCCTGGCCCAGGTGCAGTCCGATCGTTGTTCCCTGCAGTTTTTCCCAGATGGCTCCGGCCAGCATATGCTCGCCGCCGTGCTGCTCCATGTGGTCCGTCCGGCGCTTTCCGTCGATCACGCCGTGCACCGCGGTTCCTTCGGGAACAACCTTGTCCAGCGTATGCCAGACTTCGCCTTCCCGGTCCACTTCCACGTCCGTAACCTCGGCTTCTCCGCCTGCAAATACAAACTTCCCTGTATCAAAGGGCTGTCCGCCGGAGGTGGGATAAAAAGCGCTGCGGTCCAGTGCCGCTTCCCAGGTGCCCGCTTTCTTTCCTTCCCGGACCCGGGTCACCGTTCCGTCAAACTCCCATAAATAGGAATCTTCATAATAAAGCCGTTCTGTCATACTCTTCCCCATTAAACTCTAATGATCACTGCGTTATGCCATCTGTTCCGGATGGAAGCACTCGTCAAAGGCCTCCGCCGTCAGAAATCCAAGCTCCACACAGGCTTCCTTCAGGGAGACACCGTCCCGGAAAGCCTTCTGCGCGGTCTTCGCCGCCTTTTCATATCCGATCACCGGATTCAGGGCTGTCACCAGCATCAGGGACCGGGAAACGTTCTCCGCCATTTTCTCCCGGTTGGCCTTGATGCCGCTGACGCAGCGTTCCCGGAAGGAATCCATGCTTTCCGCCAGCAGCCGTGCGCTCTGCAGGAAGTTGTAGGCGCATACCGGCATGAACACGTTCAGTTCAAAATTGCCCTGGCTGGCCGCCATGCCGACGGCCACGTCGTTGCCCATGACCTGGACCGCCACCATGGTCACCTGCTCGCACTGGGTGGGATTGACCTTGCCCGGCATGATGGAGGATCCCGGTTCGTTTTCCGGAATCGTGATCTCGCCCAGGCCCAGCCGCGGCCCGCTGGCCAGCCAGCGGATATCGTTGGCGATCTTCATCAGGTCGCAGGCCAGCGCCTTCAGCGCGCCGTGGGCAAACACCATCTCGTCCAGGGACGTCAGGGCGTGGAATTTGTTTTCCGCTGTATGGAAAGGAATCCCGAGGGTTTCCGCCAGGATTTCCGCGCTCAGCCGGTCGAATCCTTCCGGCGCGTTCAGTCCGGTGCCCACCGCCGTGCCGCCCAGGGCCAGCTCATGCAGCGGCTCTCCCGCGGCGCGGATCAGCTCCAGATCCCGCTCCAGGCTCGCCCGCCATCCGGAAATCTCCTGGGAGAAGCGGATCGGCGTCGCGTCCTGCAGGTGCGTCCGTCCGCATTTCAGGGCGTCCCGGTTTTCCTCTTCCAGACCGCGCAGCGTTTCCGCCAGTTCCTTCAGCGCCGGCAGCACCAGCTCCTCGATGGCCGTAGCCGCCGCGATATGCAGTGCCGTCGGGAATGTATCGTTGGAGGACTGGCTCATGTTCACGTCGTCATTCGGATGCAGCAGCGTCCTGCCGGCAATGTCGTTTCCCCGGTTGGCAATCACCTCGTTCACGTTCATGTTGCTCTGGGTGCCGCTTCCCGTCTGCCAGACCACCAGCGGGAAATGATCCTTCAGCGCACCGGAGCGCACTTCCTCCGCCGCGGCGCAGATGGCAGCGCATTTCTCTTCCGTCATCTTCTCCGGCCGCAGCTGCCGGTTGGCCCGGGCTGCCGCTGCTTTCAGCGCAGCAAAAGCGCGGATAATTTCCTCCGGCATGGGCTCCCTGCC
>LXOW01383639.1_pt1 | contig 18413 bp, 17 predicted proteins | sample 1368591 | NCBI WGS metagenome assembly LXOW01 (sample SAMN04884650, study PRJNA319009) | bovine gut metagenome | isolation source: Cow rumen | host: Bos taurus | place: Italy: Legnaro (PD) | collected 2014-07-09 | reverse complement strand
CCAACCTGCCCGAAGGGTCGAAGAACGAGTATGCCATGGTGGGCTTCCGCTGCTGCAACACGCTCTCTGAGAACGGCAGCGTGGCACGCGGCGTCTGCGCCTACAACGAGAAGCGCCACCTGACCGACGTGGTGGAGCGCACTGAGATTATGCGCGTGCCGGCCGACGGCCCCATCTGCTTCAAGGACGAGCAGGGCGAGTGGCAGCCGCTGGAGGAGAACGTGCCCGTGTCGATGAACATGTGGGGCTTCACCCCCGACTACTTCGACTACAGCGAGGCCTACTTCAAGGAGTTCCTCAGCGACCCGAAGAACATGGAGAACCTGAAGGCCGAGTTCTTTATCCCCCTGATGGTGAACAAACTCATCACCGAAGGCACCTCTACCTGCGAAGTGCTCGACACCACCTCGAAATGGTTCGGTGTGACCTACGCCGCCGACCGTCAGGCCACCGTGGAGCGCATCCAGAAACTGGTTGATGAGGGTGTCTATCCCAACAAACTGTTCTAATAGGAGGAATTAAAGGAGTTTGGGGGGAGTTAAAGGAGTTAAGGGAGTTAAAAGGAGTTAAAGACGTTAGTTTTGCTGCTTCACTTTGCACTCCTAAAAGGAACAACAAGGGAAAAAAGGCTATCGTCTTTAACTTCTTTAACTTCTTTAACTCCTTTAACTCCTTTAAGTCCTCCCAAACTTCTTTAACTCCTAATCAATTATGCTGAAGAATATCATCACCCCTGAACAGCAGGAGCAGCTGCTGAAGCTGATAGCAGAGAGCGAGACCATCATCATCTGCTGCCACCAGAACCCCGACGGCGATGCCCTGGGGGCGAGTTTGGCCTGGGCCGAATTGCTGGGAACGGTATTCGGAAAGATGGCACAGGTCATCGTGCCCGACCAGTATCCCGACTACCTGCAATGGCTGCCCAACAGCGAGAAAATCATCCGCTACGACAAGCACCGCGAGGGCTGCGACTTCGAGCTGAAGCACGCCGACCTGATCTTCTGCCTCGACTTCAACGCCCCCAGCCGCACGGCCGACATGGAACAGGCCCTTTGCAGTTCGCCGGCCAAGAAAGTGCTCATCGACCACCACCTAGACCCCAGCGTCGATACCACCATCACTGTGTCGAAGCCCGAAGCCAGCAGCACCTGCGAGCTGGTGTTCCGACTGGCATGGCAGCTGGGCTGCTTCGAACAGCTGGGCAAGCATTTCGCCGTGCCCGTCTACTGCGGCATGATGACCGACACGGGCGGCTTCACCTACAACAGCAGCAATCCCGACATCTTCTTCATCATCTCGCAGCTGCTGACCAAGCGCATCAACAAAGACAAGATCTATCGCAACGTCTACCATAACTTCTCGGAGAACCGCCTGCGGCTGACGGGCTTCGTCATGTACCAGCGGCTGGTGGTCGACCCGGCGCGCCATGCCAGCTATTTCACCATCACCCGCGACGACATGAAGCGGTTCCACTTCGTAAAAGGCGATGCCGAAGGGCTGGTGAACATGCCGTTGCAAATCAAAGGCCACAAGCTGAGCATCTCGCTGCGCGAAGACTCGGAGAAAGACAATCTGATATGGGTCAGCCTACGTTCTGTCGACCAGTTCCCATGCAATGAGGTGGCTGCCCGCTTCTTCAACGGCGGCGGTCACCTGAACGCCTCGGGCGGTCGTCTCTACTGCTCGCTTGACGAAGCCGTCAAGGTGGCGCAGCAGGCCATCCTGGCCTTTGAAGGAATGCTAAAATAGCTCAAATCGACAGGCGTTTAACTCCCTTTAACTGCCTTAACTCCCTATAACTCCTCAAAAATACGTACCTTTGCACCCGAATAACAACAAAATGTATCTTATGAGAAAAGCTACAATCGTGCTCATGAGTCTCTGCTGCCTGGCCTCCATCTGGTCGTGCAACGACTACGAGACTTATGGCGACAAGAAGGACAAGGAGCGAAAGGCCATCCGCCAGTTCCTGGCCGACAGCAGCTTCGTGGTCATCAGCGAAAGCCAGTTCCATGCCAATGGCGACGTTACCGACGTATCGAAACGGGAGTTTGTGTATATGGACAATAGCGGCGTGTATATGCAGATCATGGAGAAGGGCTGTGGCACACCCCTGCAAGACGGGGAAAACTGCGACCTGCTGGTGCGCTTTCTGGAGATAAGCCTTATCGATACGCTGGTGTTCTACAACGATGCCAACCCCTACGATGTCGATGTGATGAACATTCGCAGGCAGGGCAACACCTACTCTGCCGCGTTCACCAGCGGTGCGTGGGCCAGCTCGTCATACGGTGAGTCAGTGCCCCAAGGGCTGCTGGTGCCCATCAGCTATATCAATGTGGGGCGTCCGCGCTCAGCCGACGACAAGATTGCCAAGGTGCGCCTCATCGTGCCCCACACGCAAGGCCACAGCACAGCCAGCTATTATGTTTACCCCTATTATTACGAAATCAGTTTTCAACGAAAGACAGACTTATGACCCTCATTAAATCTATTTCAGGCATCCGCGGCACCATCGGCGGACGCACGGGCGACACGCTCAACCCACTCGACATCGTAAAGTTCACAACCGCATACGCCACCTTCATCAAAAGGGAAAAGGGAACAGTGAAAAGTGACAAACTAAAAGTCGTCGTCGGACGCGACGGCCGTCTCTCCGGCCCCATGGTGCGCGACGTGGTCTGCGGCACACTGGTGGGCATGGGCTACGAGGTCATTGACATCGGCCTGGCCACCACGCCTACCACCGAGCTGGCCGTGCGCTGGCACGAGGCCGACGGCGGCATCATCATCACCGCCAGCCATAACCCCACGCAGTGGAATGCGCTGAAGCTGCTCAACAGCGAGGGCGAGTTCCTGACGGCTGCCGACGGAGCCGAGGTACTGAGAATAGCCGACGAAGAGGACTTCGACTATGCTCCCGTGGAGCAACTGGGCCGCGTCGTGAAAGACGACACCATGAACCAGCGTCATGTGGAGAGTGTGCTCCAGCTGCGCCTGGCCGATGTTGAGGCCATCCGCAAACGTCGTTTCCGTGTCTGCGCCGATACCATCAACAGCGTGGGCGGCATCATCCTGCCCGAGCTGTTCCAGGCACTGGGTGTGGACTACGAAATCCTGAACGGCGAGTGCACCGGGCAGTTTGCCCATAACCCCGAGCCGCTGGAGAAAAACCTGCACGGCATCATGGAGAAGATGCGTCAGGGCGGCTTCGACCTGGGCATCGTCGTTGACCCCGACGTTGACCGTCTGGCCTTCATCTGCGAAGACGGCAATATGTTCGGCGAGGAATACACACTGGTCAGTGTGGCTGACTATGTTTTAAGTGAAGGGTTAACTCTTCACTCTTCACTTAACACCGTTTCCAACCTCAGCTCTACCCGTGCCCTGCGCGACGTCACCGAAAAGCACGGCGGCCGCTATGCTGCCGCAGCCGTGGGCGAGGTGAACGTGACCACGAAGATGAAAGAGGTGGGAGCCGTCATCGGCGGCGAAGGCAACGGCGGTGTCATCTACCCTGAGAGCCACTATGGCCGCGATGCCCTGGTAGGCATCGTGCTGTTCCTCAGCAGTCTGGCACAGAAGGGATGCACAGCCAGCGAGCTGCGCCGCACCTTCCCTGACTATCAGATTGCGAAGAACCGCATCGACCTGACTCCAGAGACCGATGTCGATGCCGTCCTGATGAAGGTCAAGGAGATGTTTGCCCAAGACCCGCAGGCACAAGTGAACGATATTGACGGTGTGAAGATCGACTTCCCTACGAAGTGGGTACACCTGCGCAAGTCGAATACCGAACCGATTATCCGCGTCTACAGCGAGGCGCCGACCATGGAAGAAGCCGACGAGCTGGGCAAAAAGCTCATGCAGGTGGTCTACGACATGCAGGCCAGTTGAGCCGCCACGTCGCACAGCTCATCATACCACTCCTGACCGAAGCGGCGAATAAGCGGCTCGCGCAGGAACTTATAGACAGGCAGATGGAGCCGGCGACCCTTGCGGCGACCGCACTCACAAATATCCCAGCGATGGTAGTTCAGTCCGATACTGCCATCGCTGAATTGTTTCTCACGGATGGGATAGAGGGCACAGCTGACCGGCTTGCAGAAAGTGCTGCCACCGGCACGGAAAGCCTTCTCCAGCGCACACAGACAGCAGTGGTCGACGGTCTTGCCGTCGGCTGTCGTCAGGTCATCATAGCAGGTGAACACGCAGTCCTTTCCTCCCACGATACTTGTGACCAGGTCGCCCTCCTTGTCGGTATAGGCCACGCCCTGACGGTCGATGACGGCCTGTGCCGAGGCACTCAGGTCGCTCCACACGGCATCCACATTGTTCTCAATCTCCATCACTTCGTCCAGCGTGACGGGGGCACCTGCATCGCCTTCAATGCAACAAGCTCCGCGACACGCTTCCAGGTCGCAGCAGAACTCCTCAGTGAGAATATCCGACGACAAGAGCACGTCGCCTATCTGAATAATTGGAGGAAAAGCCATCTTATAAATATTGAAGAATTGAAAAATTGAAGAATTGAAGAATTATAGCCCACTGTCGTCCGCTGCTAAAACAAAGTCCGCTGTCGTCCGCTGCATCTACCAGATGATGGGGGCGATGCCGTTCTGTTGCAAGTATTGGTTGCAGCGTGAGAACTGATGCTGTCCGAACCAGCCGCCACGGTTGGCCGATAGCGGTGAGGGGTGGACGCTCTCCAGCACCAGGTTTCGCTGTCGGTCAATCATGTACGCCTTGCCACGAGCATAGCCACCCCACAGCATATAGACCAGATGCTCGCGCTGCCGGGCCAGGGTCATGATAGCGGCATCGGTGAACTCACGCCAGCCCAGCATGGCATGGCTGTTGGCCTGATGGGCACGCACGGTGAGCGTGGCATTCAGCAGCAGCACGCCCTGTTCGGCCCACCGCGTCAGGTTGCCGCTCTGAGGCACCGGCGTACCCAGGTCGCCCTCAATCTCCTTAAAAATGTTCTGAAGCGACGGAGGGAACATCACCCCGTCCTGCACAGAGAAGCTCAGCCCATGGGCCTGCCCAGGCTCATGGTAGGGGTCCTGACCAATAATGACCACCTTCACCTTGTCGAAGGGACAAAGATTAAAGGCATTGAAAATGAGGCGACCCGGCGGATAGCACGTGCCCGACAGATATTCCTGACGGACGGCCTGCGTCAGCTGCTGGAAGTAGGGCTTCTCAAACTCCACCTGCAAGTGTTCTTTCCACGACGGTTCAATCTGTACGTTCATAAGCAAACTGCACATTAATGTTGCAAAGTTACGAAATTTTCCCGAAAAGTCATGGCAATTCCACAAAAAATAACTACTTTTACAATAGATTATGCAGCGACCTCAAAACCAATAACCTCATAACCCAAGAAAGATGAAAGTCATCAATTTCTCAGAACAGAACTCAGTTATCAATCAGTACATGGCGGAGCTGCGCGACAAGAGTTACCAGAAGAATCGCCTGCTGTTTCGCAACAACATCATCCGCATCGGTGAGATGATGGCCTACGAGCTGTCGAAGACGCTGAACTACTATCCCAAGACCGTGACCACGCCATTGGGCACAATCAGCATCCCCCTGATAAAAGACAATCTGCTGCTGGCCACGGTACTGCGTGCCGGCCTGCCCTTCCACGAGGGTTTCCTCCGCACCTTCGACCATGCAGAGAACGGCTTTATCAATGCCTATCGCATGTACACCAACCGCGAGCACACCGAAGTGGGCATCCACACGGAGTATCTGGCCTCGCCGTCGGCCAAGGGCAAGACGCTAATCATCGTAGACCCCATGCTGGCCACGGGCGGCTCTATGGCAGCGGCCTACGAGGCCCTGGTAACCACGGGCCGTCCCTCACAGGTGCATATTGCCTGTGTCATTGCTGCTCCGGAAGGTGTGGAAACGATTCGGCAGACGGTGACTGACGACACTACGCTCTGGTGTGCCGCCATAGACCCCGGGATGAACGAGCACAAATACATCGTTCCCGGCTTCGGCGACTGCGGCGACCTCTGCTACGGCGAGAAGCTCTGACGGGCAACGCATAACTGACAACAGGGCCAACCGCCACGAGCGTCAGCCTGCCAGCAGGGCCAGTGCGCGGTTCTCGGCTGCCTCCATCTGCTCACGCTCGCCGGGTCCCTTGTCGTTCTGGCCGCAGAGGTGGAGGATGCCGTGGATGATGACGCGATGCAGCTCCTCGTCGTAGGACTTGCCCAACTGTTCAGCGTTCGAGCGAACAGTGTCAAGCGAGATAACGATATCGCCATTGATAATGTCACCCTCGTCATAGTCGAAGGTGATGATGTCTGTGTAGTAGTCGTGCTGCAGGTATTCGCGGTTCACCTCCAGAATCTTCTCGTCATCGCAGAAGAGATAGCCCACCTCGCCCACTTTCTTACCATAGCTGGCGGCCACGCGGCGAATCCACGCCGTGGTGTCACGACGGCGGATGCGGGGAAAGGAAACGTTCTCACTGGAATAGGTAATCATACGGATTCAGGTTTCAGGGTTTCAAGATTCAGGTATCAGGTTTCAAGTTCCAAAATTCAGGGTTCAGGTTTCAGAGGCAGGAACTGAGAGACATCCAGTCCGAAATGGCTCAGCTCGCGCACCATACTCGAGGAGATGCTTGCCAAATGAGGTTCGGCCAGGAGGAATACGGTTTCCACCTGCCCGTCGGTGATAAGGCGGTTTATCTCGGCCTGCTCACGCTCATACTCAAAATCCTTCACTGAGCGCACGCCCTTGACAATGAAACCGGCACCGACGCTGCGGGCGAAGTCTACGGCCAAGCCGTGATAGGCCTGTACCTGGATGCGCGAATCACCGGCATAGAGCTGACTGATGGGCTATATGCGCTCATTGACGGGCGTCATGCCGGGTTTCTGCACATTATCGCCCACGACACCGATGACAAGGCGGTCGAACAATGGCAGCGCACGGCGCACAACGGAGGCATGGCCGACAGTGAAGGGGTCGAAGGTGCCCACGAAGACACCAATTTTCTCTTTCATAGGCTATATAGGGTTAAGCTTCTTGCTTGCGATTCTGCGACACCGCCGACTTGTTTTTCACGGGCATCACAATGGTGAAGGTGGCTCCTTGCCCCAGAACGCTCTCTACCGAGATGCTGCCGTTCATGGCCTCAACCATCAGGCGTACCAGGGAAAGCCCTAAACCAGACCCCACGTCGCCCTGCAGGGTGTCGCTTTGGGAGAAAGCTTCAAAGATATGGGGCAATGCCTCTGGCTTGATACCCCGCCCGGTGTCTGTCATCTGTATCTTCATGCGGTTGTAGTCGCTCTGTTCCAGCATGACACTGATTTTGCCGTGGGCCGGCGTGTACTTGATGGCGTTCGTGAGCAGGTGCGACATGATTCTCCCCATATATTCCGTCACGAAGTCGGCCTCCAACGACGGCTGCGAATGGCTGAAGGTCAGCTCCAGGTTCTTTTTCTCGGCCAGCGGCCTGTGGTTCTCAACCGACTTCTCCACAAAGGACACGATATTGTCGTGCTGCCACTGGGGATTGCCAATGGCCGAGCGCACCTTTGAGATGTCAAGGAGCATATTGATGAGTTCGAGCAGCGAATTGCCTTGGCGCACAATCATCTTGGCCGATGAGCGCACCTGCGCCAAGTTCTCAGTCTCCAGAGTCTCCAGCTGACGTCCCAGGCCGAGGATAACGGTAAGCGGCGTACGGAACTCATGAGTGATGTTGGTGAAGAAGTTCTCTCGCACCTGTTGCACCTGTTGCTGTATGCGCTGTTTCACGGCTCGGGTGTACATGTGGTACCACATCAGTCCTACGATACCGATAGCCAACAACACGACGGCGATGATGGCCAGCAGCATAGTGGCCTTCTCCGACTGTTCCAGCTCCAGGTTGTTCTGGGCCAACTCCAGCTCGTGCTGTCGGTGCAGGCGCTCGTTGGCCAGTCGCTGGTTCTGTATGTTGTTCAGCTTCTTCGTGTTCACCAGGCTGTCCTTCAGCTCCGTGGCCTTGATGTAGTTGTCAAGGGCCTGGCGCAGATGACCGGTCTTCTCGTTCAGCTCATAATAGAGCTGATAGATAGACACCTGATGATCTTGTGAGCCAATGCGGGCCACGGTGCTGCTGGCCATGTCCAGATAGGTACGCGCATCGGCTATCCTGCCTTCCCTGATGTCGATACGCGCGATGTTCAGCACCGCTTCCAGCCAGTGCCATTCGTCGCCAAGCTTCTCAAGAAGCTCGTATGCCGTCTTATACTCACCGATGGCTTTGTCGAGCAAGCCGTTTTTCTCGTCCAACTCACCGAAACGGATGTAGCAAAGGGCGATACCCAACCGCGAACCCGACACCTCGTTCATCTCACGTGAAAGGTTGAAGAAATAGTAGGCTGAGTCCAAATCGCCCTGCCGCGACTTGATAGAACCTATATTGGCATAGTTGATGGCCATGCCCCGCTTGCTGTCGAGCACTTTCTCACCAGCCAGGGAGAGACGGAAGATACTGTCGGCCTGCTCCAGATTGCCCAGCGACATCAACACGTTGCCCAAGCCGTTGAGGGTCACCACACGGTTGCCCAAGGCCATTGCACTGGTCTGGTCGCCCATCTCCGTAATCAGCATAAGGGCATGGTGATGGTGGCTGGCAGCCTCCTCCAGCGAGCCCAACCGACGATAGTTGGTGCCAATGTTGTTGTATGCCTGAATCATCTCCAGCGTGTCATGGATCTGGGTAGCCAATAGCAGTCCGCGATTCAGACAGTCGATGGCTTTCATAAACTGGCTGCCATCGCGATACTCCTTGCCAAGCTGCCGCAGCGTCACTATCTGACCCAGCACATTGCCACTCTGCTCATAGCTTTTGGCCAGGATGAGCAAAGAGTCGATGCTGTGTACGCTATGGACAATAGAGTCGAGAGCCTGCCTTTCGGCCTCGGAATACCAGGTCGTTTCCTTCTTATGTCTACAACCCGTAAACACAAGCAGCAACAGCAGGATGCTTAATGCGTTCTTCATTCTCGATGTAAAGTTAATAAAATGGAAGGTCATCCGAACAGGTCTGGCTGCATAATGTTGCCACCATAGGGGTTACGCCCGAAGTGGCGATAGGCCAGCTCAGTAACCATTCGGCCACGGGGAGTGCGCTTGATGAATCCCTCCATGATGAGGAACGGCTCGTAGACCTCCTCCACGGTGCCGCTGTCCTCGCCGATGGCAGTGGCAATGGTGGAGATACCCACAGGTCCGCCCTTGAACTTGTCGATGATGGTGAGCAGAATCTTGTTGTCGATCTCGTCCAGTCCGTATTTGTCGATGTTCAGGGCAGTAAGGGCTATCTGCGAGATGCTCATGTCAATTCCGCCATTGCCTTTCACCTGTGCAAAGTCACGCACACGGCGCAGCAGCGAGTTGGCAATACGGGGCGTGCCGCGCGAGCGACCGGCAATCTCCAGGGCAGCATCCTCGGTGATGGGCACACCGAGCAGCCTGGCCGAGCGCTCGATAATGGTGCGCAGGGTGGCAGGATCGTAGTATTCCAGGTGCATGTTGATGCCGAAGCGGGCACGCAGCGGGGCGGTGAGCAAGCCGCTGCGCGTGGTGGCACCGACAAGGGTGAAGGGGTTCAGGTCTATCTGGATGCTACGGGCCGACGGGCCTTTGTCGATCATGATGTCGATGCGATAGTCCTCCATGGCCGAGTAGAGATACTCCTCGACGACGGGCGACAGACGGTGGATCTCGTCAATGAAGAGCACGTCACGAGGCTCCAGCGAGGTGAGGATGCCGGCCAGGTCACCAGGCTTGTCGAGCACAGGGCCGCTAGTCAGCTTAAAGCCCACGCCCAGCTCGTTGGCAATGATATTGCTCAAGGTGGTCTTGCCCAGGCCGGGAGGGCCGTGCAGCAGCGTATGGTCGAGCGGCTCACCACGGTATTTGGCTGCCTCCACGAAGACACGCAGGTTGTCAACCACCTTCTGCTGACCGCTGAAGTCGTTGAAGGCCAGTGGACGAAGAGCGTTCTCGAAGTCTTTTTCGCCCTGGGTGGTGGAGAAGCGCTCTTGGCGTATGTCAAAGTCGTTATTGTCCATGGTTATTGGGGCTAGAGGGTTGGTCATCTAGGGCATATAGGGCTTATAGGGCCTATAAGGCTTATAAGGCATATAAGGCATATAAGGCTTATGGGGCCTATAGGGCTCATGGGGTTCATAGCTTAAAGGCCAGGGCATACATGCGCATCTGTTTCACCATGGCCACAAGCCCGTTGCTGCGGGTGGGCGACAGGTGCTCTCTCAAGCCGATTCGGTCGATGAAATAGAGGTCGGCATCAAGGATGTCCTGCGGAGTCTGGTCGTTCAGCACGCGGATGAGCAGACTGATAATGCCCTTCACGATGAGGGCATCGCTCTCGGCCTGGAAATGCACACGGCCGTCCTGATAGTCGGCCTGCAGCCACACGCGGCTCTGGCAACCCTCAATGAGGTTGCTCTCGGTCTTGTATTTCTCTTCAAGGGGTTCCTGCCCATTTCCCAAGTCGATGAGCAGCTGATAGCGGTCCATCCAGTCGTCAAAATCCTGGAACTCAGCGATTATTTCGTCTTGTCTTTCGTTGATAGATCCGCCCTCTACCCCTCCCGATGAGAGGGGAGATTGGTTAGATTTATTAATGACACTATCCATTTATCAAATAGGTTTGTTTTCTATTAAGTGTGTGTTAGCTGTCAATCCTGAACAGTTTGTCACTGGGCCTTACCTTGCCGGTGACGGGGATGGCAACGCGCTGATGCTGCGGAGCCTCTTCCACGGGATGCCCGTCGTTGTCGTGAATCTCGGTGGCAGTGAGATACATCACACCCGTGGTAGGTCCGGTGACCAGCAACTTGTCGCCCAGACGGAAGGTGGTGGCATCCACCTGAAACTCGCCCACGCCCAGTTTCGAATAGTATTTCGTGGCCCTTCCCACATAGACCTTACGCTCGGTGGCATTCGAGCCATAGCTCTTGTTCCACTCGCCCATGAGCTGCCCCTGGTAGTAGCCGTCCCAGAAGCCCCGATTGAAAACGGTGGCCAAACGCTCGTCCCAGCCGTCCTTGCACTCCTCAGTGAAAGTGCCGTCGAGGACGGCCTGGATGGCCTCCTTATAGCAGCGCACCACCTGATAGACATATTCCGGACCACGGGCACGCCCCTCAATCTTGAATACGCGCACACCAGCATGCATCAGTCTGTCGATGAAACGGACGGTTTTCAAGTCTTTCGGACTCATTATATACTTATTGTCTATCTCCAGCTGATAGCCCGTCTCATTGTCGGTGGCAGTATATGAGCGGCGGCACACCTGTATACACTCGCCACGGTTGGCACTGCGGTTGGCGGCGTGCAGGCTCATATAGCACTTGCCGCTGATGGCCATGCAGAGGGCGCCATGGCAGAACATCTCGATGCGCACCAGCTGGCCGCCGGGACCGCAGATGTGCTCTTCCACGATGTGCCGGTAAATCTCCTCCACCTGCTCTATCTTCAGTTCCCGGGCCAGCACCACCACGTCGGCAAACTGGGCATAGAAGCGCAGCGCCTCAACGTTTGAGATGTTCAGCTGGGTTGACAAGTGCACCTCCATGGGGGCAACGGCAGCGCCATGCCTGTCACGACAGCTCCGGCAATACTGCATCACGGCAATGTCGCAGGCAATGACGGCACTGATGCCTGCCTCACGAGCCGCATCGATAATCTCGTGCATCAGGGCAATGTCCTCGTCGTAGATGATGGTATTCACGGTGAGGTAGCTCCTGATACCGTGGCTGTTACACTCCGTGGCAATGTCTTTCAGGTCATCTATGGTGAAGGCCGATGCCGAGCCGGCCCGCATGTTCAGCCGTTCAATGCCGAAGTAGATAGCGTCGGCCCCGGCCTGGATGGCGGCGGCCAACGACTCCCTGCTACCCACGGGCGCCATCACCTCAAAATCCTTCAGCGTCGCAATCATGGGTGCAAAGTTAGTGGAAAAAACAGAGAATGAGGCATAATAAAGATTAAAAAAATGAAAAAAGGGGGCCAAGCCCCCTTGCAGTTCATTGCCCCCACCCTCTTTTCAAAGGGTTTGAGCAGCATCATTGCCCCACCCTCATTTCAAAGGGACCTAGGGGTAGACCGCCAAGGCTGTAAGCGTCCACATCAATAGGATTGTCTTTCCAGGCATAGCGAATGCTGACGGGTGTCATGCCGCCGGGCACGGTCAGCACGACGCTGCTGCCCGTGGCCTGGGCAGCCACATTCCGGAAATGCCCGTCGCTGCCGGCCAGCTCAAAGTATTTCAGCGAGCCGTCGCGCAAAGGCTGGTCGAGGGCAAGCACCACCTTGCCGTCGGCGGCTTGGGCTGAGAGCACCTGCGGGAACAGCTGCACCTTCTTTCCGAACACAAGACGGTCGAAGCAGAGGCCGACACGCTCAGCAACCTCTTTCTTCCGCAGCGGGTGGATGTCCACCGTCTCGCCTAGGTCGATGTTCACCACGCTTTCGGCATAGAGGTCGGCATCAGCCACGGTGCGCTGCGCCTCGCGGAGCTGCGCCCAACCGCTGTTGACAGGTTCGGTCTGAGGCGTGATGGGGCGCGGGAAGCCCGTCTGCTGGCGGCCGTCGTAGTTGGCCAGCTGCACAATGACAAACGGCATCTGCGGGTTCTTCCACAGACTGCGCCAGCAACCCATCAACTTCTTCAGATAGTCGGCGTATGGGGCGGGATTACCCGTGTTTGATTCCCCCTGATACCACACGACACCGCTGATTGCATAGGGAGCCAAGGGATGGAGCACGGCATTATAAAGCGTGGTAGGCTGGTTCTGCAGCGACACATCGCCGCCAGGACAGGGAGGCATCTCAGCCCCCAAGTGGAACTTCCACGACGTGCCCAGTGGAATGACATCCTTCGGCATGGGGTTCTGCGAGCAGCGGTCATCGCCAAAGCAGAGCATGTAGGGTTTCTCAGGGATGAAATGGGCGGCACCGTTCTTATTGATGAACCGGATGGCTATCACGTTGTCGCCTTCCTGAAGCAGCCCCTCAGGAATGTCGTAGCGACGCGGCGGGTACTGATAGCCCGTGCTTCCAATCCTTTTCCCATTGAGATAGGTGATGTCCTGGTCGTAGAGGGTGCCCAGCAGCAGGCGGGCGGGCTTCCCGGCGTGCTCCTTGTCAATCTGTATATGCTGACGCAGCCACACAGAGCCAGTGCCTCGCCAGCTCCAGTTGTTTTGGTCTATGACCGTCCAGTCGGCATCTACGTAAGTGGGAAGAGGGTACAACTGAACGCCATCTACCTTGTCCAGCAGTTCATTCCATCGTCTGCTGGCTTCGCCGTTGGCCTGCATCTGCGCCTTCACGTAGTTGTCGTTCTGGAAGAATGCCAACCGCTTCACCAGCATGGGATAGTCAGACATCAGAGAATCCATCGAGATCCAGGCCTCGATGGGGGTACCGCCCCAGCTGTTGACGATGATGCCCTGCGGCACGCCCGTCTGCGCGTGCATCCGCTTGCCCAGGAAGTAGCCCACGGCAGAGAACAGCCAGGCATTCTGCTTGTTCACAGGCTTCCAGTTGATCTGCGTCGGGCGTATGTCGTCCTTCACGCCATGGGTGCTTGTCTCATTCTGGACACGAAACATTCTTATCTCATTACACTCAAAATCATCGATTTCATCGGAATATTGGGGATAGACGCGCTCAATGGTCACATCAATGTTCGACTGGCCGGAGCAGAGCCACACGTCGCCTACCAGCACGTCGCTAAGCTGCAGCTTGCCGTCAGGCTCATTGCTGCCCACGATGTTCAGTGTGAAGGGGCCTCCAGCCTTCATCTTCGGCAGTTCGACGCGCCAGCGTCCCCCGGCATCGGCCTCGCCGGTGGCAGTGCCCACCACCTTCCCTTTGGCGTTTAGCAACTCCACGCCGACGCGCTCGCCTGCATCGGCCCATCCCCACACGGGAATCTCCACACCCCGCTGCACGACCATCCCGTTCTGGAACAGCTGCGGCATTCTCACCTTGGCACTCGCTGCCATAAAGACCGACAGCAGGGCCGTCACAATAATAAAATTACNNTCTTTGAAATTGTTTCATTTTTACCCGATGAAACAAATAGAAATGAGAATGCGACAATTATAAATGTTTCCTTTGGGGAAAATGAGTAACTTTGCCGATGAAAATTATCTAACCGCATAAACAAACGACAATGGCACAAAATGTAGCTAACACGGAATCCAAGGGCTTCTACAAGCTTTCTTGGCTACAGCGCATCGGCTTCGGCTCAGGCGACCTCGCACAAAACCTCATCTATCAGACCATCTGCATGTATTTGCTGTTCTTCTACACCGACATCTACGGTTTGAAGCCCGGCCATGCAGCCACCATGTTCCTTGTTGTACGTCTGGTCGACGTGCTATGGGACCCCCTCGTGGGCACTTACGTTGACAAGCACAATCCCAAATGGGGCAAGTATCGCAGCTACCTGGTGCTTGCCGGCATACCGCTGACTGCCCTGGCCATCCTCTGCTTCTGGAACGGCTTCGCCGACAGCGACTACACGCTGAAGCTCGTCTATGCCTACGTCACTTACGTGGGCCTGTCGATGCTCTATACGCTCATCAACGTGCCCTACGGTGCCTTGAACTCCTCGCTCACCCGCGACACCGACGAAATCACCATCCTCACCAGCGTCCGTATGTTCATGGCCAACGTGGGCGGTCTGGCCGTCTCGGCAGGCATTCCGCTGCTCGTGTCGTTCCTGGCATGGAACAGCATCCCCGACAAGACGAAGGAGACGGCACTGTTCATGGGTCTGGGATCGCTGCCCTCCTTCATCTTCATGCCACTGGTGCCTGCCATCAAGAAAAAGGTGGGCAAGAAGAATATGTTCTACATCTTCCTCACCGTGGCTATCATCGGCATGGCCCTGCTCTATGTCATCAGCAAGATGGGGACGGTCAACGAGAACATCACGCTGGTCTATATCGCACAGTTCATCAAGTCAACGGGCGTCATCGTGGCCACGGGCTACATGTGGGCACTCATCCCCGAGGTGATCAGCTATGCAGAATACACCACCGGCCGCCGCATCGCCGGCATCGTGAACGCGCTGACGGGCATCTTCTTCAAGGCCGGCATGGCCCTGGGCGGCGTCGTTCCAGGACTGGTGCTCGCCTGGACGGCCTACGAGGCCAAGGAAGAGGCCAACGCCTTCCCCAAGGACTCCGACCCCTGGTTCCTCTGTATGCTCATCTACGCCCTCATGGGGCTGGCACTGCTCATCTTCTGCTTCTCACAGACCAAGGAGCGCGTGGTGATGGACGAGAAAGAGACGAAGAACGTGAAGGTGTCCGACCTCTGGACGGAGTTCCTGCGCAACCGCCCCCTGCGCATCATCGCCCTCTTCTTCATCACCGCCTTCGCCATGATGTCGGTGGGCAATGCAGCCGGTGCCTACTTCATGAACGACCTGGAGCTGCAGACCCCGATAGCCCAGGAGGGCATACGCTGGCTCGTATGCATCATTCCCGCCATGCTGCTTGTCCTCGCCATGTGGATCATCTCCAAGTATGAGCTGACCGACGAAAAGATCGACCAGATCAACAAGGAAATCGAAAGTCGCAACAGACAGTGATGGCAGTCATACCAGTAAAATCAATGTCAACTAATTATATCTGAGATGAAAAGAATAGCATTGACAATAGCAGTGGCCGTAGCTGTGCTGAGTCCCGCAGGGGCCCAGACGCTAAAGGATGCCATTGGGAAGTACTGCCTCATAGGAGCTGCCGTCAACCAATGGCAGAGCGACGGCCAGGTGCCCGAGGCAACGAAGGTGCTGCAACAGCACTTCAACTGTGCCGTGGCCGAGAACTGCATGAAGCCGGAGTCGCTGGCCCCCGCCGAGGGCATCTTCGACTTCCGCGTGGCCGACAAGTTCGTAGGCTACTGCCAGCAGAACAACCTGAAAGTACTGGGGCACTGCCTCGTATGGCACTCGCAGGCTCCCGACTGGTGGTTCACTAACGGCTATGCAGCCTCACCCGTATCGAAGGAAGTGCTGAAACAGCGTCTCATCAAGCATATCAAGACCGTTGTGGGCCACTACAAAGGCCAGGTCCACGGCTGGGACGTGGTGAACGAGGCTATCATGGACGACGGCTCCTTCCGCAAGTCGCCCTTCTATAACCTGCTGGGCGAGGAGTTCATCGAGATTGCCTTCCGCACCGCACACGAGGCCGACCCCGATGCCGAGCTGTACTACAACGACTACTCCATGTCGGGGGCTGCCAAGCGCGAGGCCGTGTGCCGACTGGTGCGCAACCTGAAGGCGAAAGGCCTGCGCATCGACGGCGTGGGCATGCAGAGCCATAACGGACTGGACTATCCTAACCTGGAGGAGTATGAGAAGTCGATTGATGCCTTCGCCGCATGTGGCGTGAAGGTGATGATGACGGAGCTTGACATCAACGTGCTGCCCAACCCCGAAGGCTTCGGCGGTGCCGCCGTGGAGCAGAACTTCGAGTTCCAGCAGAAATACAACCCCTACGTGAACGGACTGCCCAAGGACAAGGCCAAGGAGCTGGATAACCGCTGGCTGGCCCTCTTCAACCTCTACTACAAGCACCGCACACAGATTTCGCGCATCAACCTCTGGGGCATCAGCGACGGCGGCTCCTGGCTCAACGGCTGGCCCATCGCCGGGCGCACTAACTATCCGCTGCTCTTCGACCGCCAGTATCAGCCGAAGCCCGTGATCAACGAAATCATAAAGATTTATAGCAAGTGACAGCGGTCATGAAAAATCCCGAAATCTCGAAATGTCGAAATATCGAAATAACGAAACATCACGAAAAAACATGAAAGCAAGGTATCTTTTCCCCCAAGACTACATGGCCGACCCTGCGGCCCACGTGTTTAACGGACGTCTCTACATCTATCCCTCGCACGACCGCGAGGCCGGCGCAGCCTTCGACGACGACGGCGGTCACTTCCAGATGCGCGACTACCACGTGCTGTCGTTCGACAACGTGGAGACCGACCCCGCCACCGACCACGGTGTCATCCTCGACGTAGATCAGGTGGCATGGGCCGAGAAGCAGATGTGGGACAGCGACGTCGTAGAGAAAGACGGCAAGTACTACCTCATCTTCTCTGCAAAGGACTATAACGGCGTGTTCCACCTCGGTGTGGCCATTGCCGACAAGCCCGAAGGGCCGTTCATCCCACAGGAGCACCCCATCCGTGGTGCCTACAGCATCGACCCCTGCGTGTTCAAGGATGATGACGGACAGGTTTACTGCTACTACGGCGGCCTCTGGGGCGGCCAGCTCCAGTGGAACGTAGCACCCAGTGTGCTCTGCGGTCCCGCCGCAGAGAACAAGGTCGATCTGGGTCCGGCTCCCGACCGCAAGACACAGCTCTTCACCACTCCCGACACGCCCGCCCTGCCCAGCCTGATGGCCCGCATGAGCGATGATCTCCTGCAGTTTGCCGAGGCACCGCACCAGGTGCTCGTTGTAGATAAGGACGGTCAGCCGCTGAAGGCCGGCGATCCCCACCGCTTCTTCGAGGCCAGCTGGATGCACAAGTACAACGGGAAGTACTACTTCAGCTATTCCACGGGCGACAGCCACTACCTGTGCTATGCCATCGGCGACAACCCCTACGGGCCGTTCACCTATCAGGGTGTCATCCTCGAGCCTGTCGTGGGATGGACCACACACCACTGCATCGTGGAGTATCGCGGACAGTGGTATCTCTTCTTCCACGACTGCGTGCCCTCAAACGATATTACCCACCTGCGTTCACTGAAGGTTCAGCGCTTGTTCTACAACGAAGACGGCACCATCAAGCCTGTTGTCAATGAGTAACCGCATCCTCATCGAACAATACTATCGCCTGCACCGCGACGAGCTGCTCCACTTTGTGAGCAGCCGTCTCGGCGTGGGTCACAACAACTCGTCGTTCACAGCCTACGATGCCGAAGACCTGGTGCAGAACGTCTTTCTGCGCCTGCTTCAAGGCGAGCGGCCCATCACCGAAGAAACACTGCCCAGCCTGGTCGTCACAATGGCCCGCAACCTCGTCACCGACCAGTTCCGGCGCCTCTACTACCAAAGGGCATACAAAGACTATGCCCAAAACACCATGTCTGCCGAATACGGCATAGAACCCATTATCTATGCCCACGATGCCATCGACCATATCGAAAACCGGTTACTCCACCTGCCGCAGTCCACGGCAGCCATCTATCGCCTGCACCTCTACGACGGCATGAAGGTATCGGAAATATCACAGCAGCTGCAGCAGGACTACAAAGCCGTGGAATACCGCCTGGGGCAGGCACGCCGTGAGGTGCGCCAGTTGTTACATTCATCTTGCTAATT
>LXOW01056090.1_pt1 | contig 18413 bp, 12 predicted proteins | sample 1368591 | NCBI WGS metagenome assembly LXOW01 (sample SAMN04884650, study PRJNA319009) | bovine gut metagenome | isolation source: Cow rumen | host: Bos taurus | place: Italy: Legnaro (PD) | collected 2014-07-09 | reverse complement strand
CCGCCGATCCGGAATGAGGTGATCGATATCAATCGTTTCCAGAACAACTGCGGCGTGAACGCCGCGGCAAACAGCGTCTGCGGCTGCGGCTGCTGCGGCACCGTTACCTGCGTCGGAGCGACCGGCCCCGCCGGCCCGCAGGGCATTCAGGGGCCTGTCGGTCCGGCCGGCCCGCAGGGTATCCAGGGCATCCAGGGGCCTGTCGGTCCCACAGGAGCGACCGGACCCGCCGGTCCTGAGGGTCCTGCCGGCCCGCAGGGCCCCGCCGGGACGGTCACGCCGGCTGNNCGACCGCCGAGCTGAGCGACGTCATCACGACCGTCAATACGCTTCTGGCAAACCTGCGCGCCGCAGGCCTGTTGGAGAGCTGAGAAAAACCGCACGACGCAAAAAGAGCGCGGATGCGCTGCTTCGGCAGCGCATCCGCGCAGATTCTTATGCAGTTCAGGCCTTTTTCTCTTCCTTCTTCGCACCGGCGGAAAGGATCTCCTTCATTGCCGATTCGGCGCGTGCCGCCTGCTCGGGCGTATTGAAGAGATGGCAGGCACAGAAGTGTCCGGGTTCGACCTCGGTCCACTCCGGCGCGGCGTACTTGCAGACTTCCATGCACTTGCCGCAGCGGGTGTGGAATTTGCAGCCCGCCGGCGGATTGGCCGGAGACGGGATGCTGCCCTCGAGCACGATGCGGTTCATCTTGTAGTTCGGATCGGGCACCGGGATCGCGGAGAACAGCGCCTCCGTGTAGGGATGGAGCGGATGGGCGAAGATCTTCTCCTTGTCCGCAAACTCCACCATGGTGCCGAGATACATGACGCCGACGGTGTCGGAGATGTGCTCGACGACGGAGAGGTCGTGGGAGATGAAGAGATAGGTCAGGCCCATGTCCTTCTGCAGGTCGCGCAGCAGGTTGATGATCTGCGCCTGGATCGAAACGTCCAGCGCCGAAACGGGCTCGTCGCAGAGGATAAAGTCCGGCTTGAGCGCGAGCGCGCGCGCAATGCAGATGCGCTGGCGCTGGCCGCCGGAGAACTCATGCGGATAGCGGTCCTTGTGGTACTCCTGCAGGCCGCACTTGTCCATCACCTCGGTGATGTAATCGTCCAACTCTTCGGGGGGCACGATGTTGTGCTCGCGCACGGCTTCGCCGATGATCTCGCCGACGGGCAGACGCGGCGACAGGCTGGAATACGGATCCTGGAAGATGATCTGCAGCCTCGGACGGATCAGGCGCAGCTCCTCGCGGGTGAGCGCAAAGATGTCGATCCCGTCGAAGTAGACCTCGCCGGCGGTCTTGTCCTGCAGGCGCAGGATCGTGCGGCCGATGGTGGACTTGCCGCAGCCGGACTCGCCCACGAGGCCCATGGTGGTGCCGCGCTTGATCGTAAAGGAAACGCCGTCCACCGCTTTTACCTGTCCCACGATGCGGCCGAAGAAGCCGCCCTTGATGGGAAAGTACTTGACAAGGTCCCTGACCTCCACAAGGTTTTCAGACCGGGCGCCATTACTTGCCATGCGTCTCGCCTCCCTCCGTGCCGTCATACCGGTAGCAGCTTACCGAGTGTGTGGGCGAGATCTTGATCTCCCGCGGATAGTCGCCCTGGCATGCTCCCACGCACATTTCGCAGCGATCCCGGAAGTAGCAGTAATCCGGCATGTTGATCGGATTGGGCACCTTGCCGGGGATGGAATAGAGCTTGTCCACCTTCTTGCCGACCACGGGCTTGGAGGCCATCAGGCCGATGGTATAGGGATGCGCGGGATGCTGGAAGATGTCCTCCGCCGTGCCCTTCTCGACGATGCGCCCGGCGTACATGACCACCACGTAGTCCGCCATCTCGGCGATGACGCCCAGATCGTGGGTGATGAACATGATGGACGAATTGGTCTTGTTCTTGAGCTGGCGCAGCAGATCCAGGATCTGCGCCTGGATGGTCACGTCCAGCGCGGTGGTCGGCTCGTCGGCGATGATGATGCGCGGGTTGCAGGCAAGCGCCATGGCGATGACCACGCGCTGGCGCATACCGCCGGACAGCTCGTGCGGGTACATCCTGTACACGCCCTCGCTGTTGGCGATGCCGACCATCTCCAGCAGCTCGATCGTGCGCGCCTTGATCTGCTCCGGCGTCTTGTTCTCGGTGTCGTGCAGCTCGATGACCTCGTTGATCTGCTCGCCGATGCGGAACACCGGGTTGAGCGCGGTCATGGGCTCCTGGAAGATCATGGAGACATAGTTGCCGCGCAGCTTCTGCATGACCTCGTTGGGCGCCTTGGTCACGTCGTAGGCCTTGTCGCCGAGGTTCAGGCGGATCTCGCCCTTCACGACCTGGCCCTGCGGACGCTGGAGCAGCTGCATCAGCGAAAGGCTGGTGACGCTCTTGCCGCAGCCGGACTCGCCCACGACGCCGACGGTCTTGCCGATGGGCACCTCGAAGGTGACGCCGTCGACCGAGTGGACCACGCCGGTGTCGGTGAAGAAATAGGTGTGCAGATCGTCGAACTCCACGGCGTTGTTCGGATCGTGCATCTTTGTCAGATACTCCGACTCGGGAACGTTCTTGCGCTTGCGCAGCTTCTCGTATTCGTTGGTGATCCTGCGGTTCTCACGGGAGATCCGGCGCGACTCCTTTGCGGAGAGATAGCCGTCATTTGTTTTCTTTGCCATCTCTCCCCTCCTTATCGCTTCATCTTCGGGTCGAACGCGTCGCGCAGACCGTCGCCGACGAGGTTGAACGCCAGCACGGTCAGCAGGATGCAGATGCCCGCCGGGATCCAGATGAACCAGTAGTTCTGAAGGACGAACGTGTTGTTGACGTCGTTGATGATGTTGCCCCAGGAGGCGAACGGGAACTTGACGCCGAGGCCGAGGAACGAGAGCGTCGCCTCGATCAGGATCGTGCTGCCGATGCCCATCGTGCAGGAGACGATCAGCTGCGGGATCACGTTCGGAACCAGATGCTTGAAGATGCGGCGGGAGACGCGCAGGCCGCTGGATTCCGTGGCCACCATGAACTCCTGCTCGCGCAGGCCGAGGATCTGGCCGCGCACCAGGCGCGCCATGCCGGGCCAGCCGAGGAAGCCGAGGATCAGCATCAGGTACAGCATGCGGATCTTCGGATCGACGCCCATGGCGTCCATCGCCGCGCCGAGGATGATGATGATCGGCATGGACGGGATGCAGTAGAAGATATCGACGATACGCATGATCAGGTTATCGACCCACTCGCCGAAGTAGCCGGCGAGACCGCCGAGGATGACGCCGATGATCAGCGCGATCAGCTCGACGATGAAGCCGATGACCAGCGACACGCGGCCGCCGTACATCAGGCGGGTGAGCATGTCCATGCCGTTGCGGTCGGTGCCCAGCCAGTGCTCCTTGCTGGGCGCGGAGTAACGGTCATAGGTGCGGGTGTAGCTCTCCTGACGGACGACCCAGTTCTTGACGTCCGGCTTGTAGTCGATGAAGTATTCGCTTGTCGTGCCGGTCTCGTCCGTGAAGGAAAACTCAGAGGCGCCGGACTCCAGCGCGACGGCAAGCTGTTCCTTGAACTCGCGGCTGAGGAAGATGTCGGGCGAGATCGGGTTGATGACGTAACGGCTGATGAAGGCGACCTCCTTGCCGCCGGACTCGACGACGCCGTCCGCATCGATCGTGCCGGAGACTCCCGTTGCGTCGGTGAAGCTGCGTTCACCGTTCGTGTAGGCCTTCAGTGCGGCATAGACAAAGTCGAAGCTCAGCTTCTGTCCTTCCACGCTGGAGGTGAGGACGTCGCGGTAGCCGATGCCGATCATCGTGCCGTCGTCAAGGGCGACGGAATAGAAATCCTTGCCCTCCTCCGTGACGTGATAGTTCACGTCGCGATAGGTGACGACATCCTTGTGCGTCGTGACGGCAAGGACGACCTGCGCCTGGATAATGGAGCTGAAGTCCTGTCCCTCGGCGCCGAGGAAGCGCATGTCCTCGTTCTTTACGGCGCCGGCATACTCCTTTTTCTGGAGCGTCTGCGTGTAGAAGAGCTGCGCCTCGTCGTACGGAGAAATGATGCCTCCGAGGAAGGAGAACAGGAACATGGCGGTCAGGATCACGAGGCCGACCACCGCGATGCGGTTGCGGAAGAAGCGCTTGGCGACCATCGCGCCGGGGGAAAGCACCTTGACGCGGCGCTCGTCGTCGAGAGCGAGCTGCTCTCTCACTTCCGGGTTGCTGCCCAGATCTTCGACCTTCTTGTTTTCGTTGGTCTGATCGTTCATCTGTCTTTCCTCCTTCCTTACGCCAGCCGCACGCGCGGATCCACCGCCGCGTACAGCAGGTCGGCAATGAGGTTGCCCAACAGGGTCAGGATGGAGATAAAGCCCAGATAGAACATGGAGAACGGAATGTCGCCGCCCACCATGGCCTGATAGGACGTGTAACCGATGCCGGGGATCGCGTACAGCGTCTCCGTGATCAGCGCGCCGGAGAACAGGCCCGGCAGAGATCCGCCGAGGATCGTGACCAGGGGGATCAGCGTGTTGCGGAAGGCGTGTTTATAAATGACCGTATGCTCGTCAAGGCCCTTGGCGCGAGCGGTGCGGATATAGTCGGAGTTCATGACCTCGAGCATGTTGGTGCGCGTATAACGCATCAGTCCGCCGATGGAGAGCACCACCAGCGTCACGATGGGCAGCACCAGATGGTGCGCCTTGTCAAGGAACTGTCCCCAGGCACTCAGCTGCGCGTAATCCCTGCCCACCAGGCCGAACAGATCGAACCAGTGCTTGCCGTACCGTTCAGGCACAATAACGAACACCAGCTTCAGCAGTGAGGCAAAGAAGAAGGTCGGCAGCGAGATGCCCGCCAGCGCAAGGACGGAGACCGTGTAGTCGGTGATCGAATACTGCTTCGTCGCCGCCAGGATGCCGAGGGGGATCGCGATGATGATCTCAAAGAAGAAGACGATGAGTCCCATCACGAAGGAAAGCCACACCGTGTCGTTGAACTTGTCAATGACCGGAACGGTGTAGAACCAGCTGTCGCCGAAGTTGCCGGTGAAAAAGTTCTTCAGCCAGCCGATGTATCCGGCGAGGTAACCCTTGTCCATCCCGTACTGCGCTTCCAGCTGCGTCAGCCATTCCTTGTAGGTCTTGGAGCCGGGGCGCTGGGACATCTGCCGCGCCACGTTTTCCAGATACGACGTGGGCAGGCAGCGCAGGATCACGTAGATCACCAGCATCACGAAGAAGAAGATGATCAGTGAGTAGAGCAGACGCTTGATGATGTATTTATGCATTCAGATCCCTCCGTACGGCAAACCGGAAGCGCGCTTCCTTCCTCACCGGTTTTCCGCGTATTACTGCCGTATATCAAAACACGGCTCCTGCCGTCTCCGGAGGAGCTGTCCTTTGATATACGGCGCCGGCGGCGCCCCGCGGCCTTAGGGCCGCGGGGACGCCGAAGTGTCTTTTTTGTGATGAATTCAGGCAGCCGCCTTACTTCATCTGGGTGTTCTCGATCTCGCTCATCCAGCCGTAGAACGTGGTGATATCGGGCGTGACGGTGTCGATATCAACGCGCTCGGTGCTGAAGATGATGGCGTTCTGACGCTGATAGGTCGGGGTCTCGACAGCCCAGTCAACGACGATGTCGAGGCAGGCCTTGTACATGGCCTTGCGGAACTCCTGGTTGGTGGTGGAGCGCGCGTCCATGATCAGCTGGTCGAGTTCGGGATCCGCNNCCCTTGTTGGCAACGTCGGAGTAGTAGATCTGATACATATCGGGATCGACGGTGGCGCCCCAGGCGGCGGCCCACATATCGACCTGGATCGCATCAAGGTTGTTCCACAGATCGCTGGAGTTGGTGAGGTCCTTGATGTTCAGCTTGATGCCGAGATCCTCAAGAGCCTTGGAAGCCTCGGTGACGATCATGAAGGCAGGGTGGTCGCCCGTGCCGTCGGCCGGGATCCAGAAGGTGTACTCCATCTTGGCGCCCGCGGGAGCAGCGGTGACCTTGCCGTCAGCGACGGTGTAGCCGGCAGCCTCGAAGAAGCCGAGAGCGGCCTTCTTGGCGGCGGCGTACTTCTCTTCGGCCGTCATGGCGGAGGTGTAGATGTCGTTGCCGTTCACGTCGACGGAGAAGGCAACCTTGTAGCCGTCGTCAGCGGGACGCGGAGCGGCCCAGGAGGTGTTGGAGATCGGGTAGTTGATGACGCAGGCGCGGTCGCCGTAGTAGGAGTCGATAGCGACGTCACGGTACACGGAGAAGATGGTGCCGAAGGCCTTGCGCAGGTTCTTGGAGGCCTCGGAGGAGCCGTCGCCGCCGACGGAGACGTTGATGGCGTTCTGGCCGATGTAGCCGTAGCCGAGGTTGTCGACCGTGTTGGTGGTGATCTTCGCGCCGGTCAGCTCGCCGCCGTTGGCCTGCTCGATGGCGGTGATGTTCTTGTCGCTGAAGGTCGGATCGGTGATATCGATGGTGCCGGTGACGATACCGTTGAGCTTGTCGTCATCGCTGTTGCACTGCTGGAAGTTGACGTACTTGATCTTGGGCTCGCCCTTGAAGTAGTTCTCGTTGGCCTCATAGTTGATGACGCCGTTCTCGAACTTGATGAACTTGTACGGGCCGGCGCCCATGGGCTGGGTGGTCTTGGAACGGACCAGGCTCAGGTCGCCCTTGGGGAAGCCGAACTGGTTGTTGTCATAGTCATACAGGGCCTTGTCGCCATAGTAGTGCATCGGAGCGATGGACACGCCGAGCTGATAGATGGCGGTGGCGTCGATCTTGGTCATGTGGATGCGGAGGGTGTTGTCGCCGGTCTTCTGAATGCCCGAGATGTTGGGGGCAGACTCACCGGTCTGAACGCCAGCCTGATACTCGGAGCCAAGAGCGGCGATGGTCAGCTGATCGCGGGTGGAGCCGGCGGTCTCGACGGACTCAGCCGTCGCGGTGTCGCCGCCGTAGGCCTCAACGATGATGTCCCAGAAATCAGCGGCGGTACCGCCCTCGGGAACCTCAAAGCCCCACGCAGCGGCAGCTTCGCTCACGTTCGTGCCGTAGCCCTTGCTGATGCAGTAGTCGGCGATCTCCTGCGCGAAGTCAGCGCCGGCCTGCTCGTTGTAGTACTTCCAGAAGGCGTTGTACTGATCCTCGGTGTAGAGGTCGTTGGCGGTGTAGCCGTCCGGGCCGTCAGCGAAGATCACGTTGCCGCGGGTGTCCATGCCGGAACGATAGAGCTCCATGCCCTCGATCGGCTGGGCATACAGGGTGCTGGATCCGTCGTAGGTCGGGTCGCAGAGGACGTACATGGAGAAGATCACGTCGTCCACGGTCAGCTTCTCGCCGTCGGAGAAGACCAGGTCGTCGCGCAGCACGAAGTCATAGTCGACCGTGCCGTCGGCGTTCTCGGTGATCGTCAGGTCGGCGGGGCCATAGTAGGTGTACGGCGTGCCGTTGAATTCGATCGTCTCGCCCTCGATACCCTTGGTGATGACGGCGCCGGTACGGTCAGTGGTGAGCAGACCGAGCTGCGTCATCGCCATGGCGTCCTGGTCATAGGCCGTCTGGGAGAAGAACGGAGAAAATCTGGAGTTGAAGGGGCTGTAGCCGACCACGAGGGTCTGGGGCTCAGCCGCAGGCTCGGGGGTCGCGGGGGTAGAGGGGGTCGTGGGGGTGGTGGTGCTGGGCGTCTCCGGAGTGGTAGGCTCGGTCGTCGGCTTGCTGCCGCAGGCGGCAAGCGCGAACACCATAGCCAGGCACAGGATCAGAGACAAGAGTTTCTTGCTGTTCATCTGAATCTCTCCTTTTTTTATTACTCACAGCTTTCGCTGTGGGAAACGGGTTGATCCGCCGTCTGCTCCTCCATCTCGAAGGCGCGCCGACGGGAAAACAGAAGGGCGCCGAGCGCGGCGAGCAGCAGCGTGCTGAGGGTGACCGGGATATCCGCCGCCGAGGCGGACCCGGAGCAATAATAGACGATCTGTGCGATCAGGGACGCGCCCGTCAGCAGCAGAAGAAGAAAGCTCCACGGGGCGATCCGTCCGGCAATGCCGTCCTTCTCCTCGCGGGTGAAGCCGTCCCGCCCACGGAGGGCACGGACCGCGCAGAAGCACAGGCCGCCGACCGGCAGCACGGTCAGCGCCAGCGGGAACATCACCGAGCCGCGATAGATGATCGGCACGTTCAGCACCAGCGGGATAAGGCAGACAGGCACGCAGGCAAAAGACAAAGCTGCGACGGTGCGCTTCGAGCGGGCAAGCTCCTCCCCGGCAGCACGGAAGCGGTATCGCTTTCCGACGTATTCCCGCCGCAGATGCCGCCGCCCTCTGGCGTCCCGGTCGCTCACAACGATATAGTCGGAGATGTATTTCCTCGACGACACGTCTGTTCCCTTTCAATCGGAATGATCCGCTCCGTCTCCGCGGCAAACGCGGCCGAAGCAAATATGAGCCCATTGGTTTGTTGAGTATACAACACTTCTGGCGAATATGCAAGAAAGAATTGCGTATTTTCTTTGCTCATTTGCAAGGCGCCCTCTTCTCCGGGCGGCGGGCGCAAAACGCGCTTGCCAATTTCCGGCGCAGCCGTTATAATGTCCCGGAACGATCAATGCAGAAGGAAGCGGGACCATGAATACAAACGAACTCTATCAAACGCTCGGAGTCTGTCCGGAGACCCTTGCCTACGGTGAGCGCGTGCTCGCCTCACTGACGGAGCGCTTCGCCGCCATCGACGCGAACGCGGAGCTGGGGCAGGCAAAGGTACTCTCCGCTATGCAGAAAAACCGCGTCAACGCCACGCATTTCGCCGCCACGACCGGCTACGGTTACGACGACGAGGGCCGCGATACGCTTGAGTGCGTTTACGCCGACGTCTTCCACACCGAAGCGGCGCTGGTGCGTCCGCAGCTCGTCTGCGGTACGCACGCGTTGGCAGTCGCACTGTCCGCCAACCTCCTTCCCGGGGACGAGCTGCTGGCAATCTCCGGCAAGCCCTACGACACGCTGGAGGAGGTCATCGGCATCCGCCCCTCGCCCTGCTCGCTGGCGGAGTACGGCGTCGCCTACCGGCAGGTGGAGCTGGCGGACGGCGGCGCATTCGATCTGCCCGCGATCCGCGCGGCGATCTCCGGGAAAACGAAGGTAGTGCACATCCAGCGCTCCAAGGGTTATCAGACCCGCCTGACGCTCAGCGTCGCGCAGATTGGCGAAGCGATCGCGCTGGTAAAGTCAGTCAAGCCAGACGCGATCGTTATGGTTGATAACTGCTACGGCGAGTTCGTCGAGCCGGAGGAGCCCAGCGACGTCGGCGCGGACATGTGCGTCGGCTCGCTCATCAAAAATCCCGGCGGCGGTCTCGCTCCCATCGGCGGCTATATCGTCGGCACGCAGCAGTGTGTCGACAGATGCGCCTACCGACTCTCCGCGCCCGGTCTCGGGCAGGAGGTCGGTGCCAACCTCGGATTGCTGCCCGCGCTGTTTCAGGGCTTTTTCCTCGCACCCACCGTCACCGCCGCCGCCGTGCGCGGCGCGGTCTTTGCCGCCGCGGTCTACGAGGGGCTCGGCTTCCGCGTCATCCCCTCTGCCTCTGAGGAACGGTACGACATCATCCAGGCCATCGAGCTGGGCAGCGAGGCGGCGATGTGTGCATTCTGCAAAGGTATCCAGCAGGCAGCGCCCGTGGACAGCTACGTGACGCCCGTTCCCGCGCCGATGCCCGGCTACGATGCGCAGGTCATCATGGCGGCGGGCGCCTTCGTGCAGGGCAGCAGCATCGAGCTCTCCGCCGACGGTCCCGTGCGGCCACCCTACGCGGTCTATTTTCAGGGCGGTCTTACCTGGCCGCACGCAAAGCTGGGCGTGCTGCTCTCGCTGCAGCGGATGCTGGACGCGGGGCTGATCACGCTTTGAGCGCCTGAATAAAGCAAAAGCAGGCCGGACGCGGCGCGTCCGGCCTGCTTTTCGTCTTCTTTACGGAGGATTGTCCAGTCCGAGTAGCTCGTCACGGTATTCTTCCTCTGTCTGCTCATTCGGATCATCGGGATTTTCCGGGTCTTCCCCGGGCTCTTCCCCGCCCGGATTCTCCGGGTTCTCCGGGTTCTCCGGGGGCGCGAACCAATTCGGATCCAGCGGATTCTCCGGGTCGTTCGGATCGATTGGCGGCTCCTCCGGCTCAGGCGGTGTCAGATGCGTCACGCAGATGCCCATCTCCATGATGTCTGTCATTACGCTGTCGCTGTCATTCGCGCGGATCGGAGCTTTTGTCGGTATCGATTCACGCAGTCCCGCCTCCACCTGCGCGGCGTAAACAGCGTACTGCTCGTTCGACATACCGCGGTAAAGAAGCTCACGTGAATAGCCCCATCCGGCCGCAACATTCGGCTTGGAAAAATCGAGCACGGAGTGCATCTCGCGCATTCCCTCCTCGGTGGGGCAGAACTCGTTAACAGGCAGGCCGCTCTCCACGCAGAACTCGATGCCAACGTGCCCGTCACAGACGTAGCTGGGCGCCGTTCCATTCGCTACGTAGACCGTGCGCGTAGAGGTGCAGCCTGCGCCAGCGAGCAGGCCCGTCTTGTTGCAGACCGTCACGCGCGACATACCGTTCGCAGTTGTCGGAAAATCTCTGTTCTCCAGGCCTTCGTGGACGCGTTGCATAACCTTTTTCCACACCAGCGCCGAGGGGTTGTCTGTGGTGTCGATGCGTGCGGGCTGACCATATCCGCACCAGACCGCCGCCGTGTAGTACGGTGTGTAGCCGCAGAAGTAGCGGTCGCGCTTGGAGTTGGTCGTACCGGTCTTGCCCGCCTGCGTCATGCCGGAGAAGGCAGCGGACGTACCCGTGCCGCGCTTCATGACGTTCTTAAGCATCTCGTTCATCGTATAGACCGTCGACTCCTTCATGGCGACCCAGGAATCCTGCGTGTTGTCGATCACCACGTTGCCGCTGCTGTCCGTAACCTTGACGAACGTTCTTGGTTCAATATAGACGCCGTTGTTGGCAAAGGTCGCGTAGGCCGCCGCCATTTGGACCGTGGAAACGCCCTTGTGCAGGCCGCCCAGCGCCAACGCGCCGGCGGCGGTCAGATCATCGTTGTCAAGGGTCGTGAATCCCAGCTTCTCGGTCATGAAGGCATAGGATGCAGCCGGGGTCAGCTGCTGCAGCGTACGTACCGCGCAGGTGTTCGACGAAATGCGCAGCGCCTCCTGCAGGGTGATGATCCCGCTGTAGCCCTTATATGCGTTGACGGGCCAGGCCGTGCCGCTGAGCTCCATGACGGGATAGTCGTCGATGACGCTTGCCGCTGTGATGACGCCCGCATCAAGGGCGGGGCCATAGACAGAAAGCGGCTTGATCGCGCTGCCGCACTGGCTGGAACTGGTGGCAAAACTCAGCTCCAGCGCGCCCTTGCGCTCACCCACTCGGCCAGCGATTGCAACGATGTTGCCTGTGGCATTATCGATGATCGTCATGCCGGACTGGAGCTGCTGACCGTCCGACGAGGGATAGTTGAAATTGCTGACGTCGGCGTAGACCGACTCGATAATATCCTGCAGCTCGGGATCCATCGTGCAGTAGATTTGATAGCCGCCGTTGTAAACCATCTGCGAGGCGACGCGCTCGCTGTAGCCCTGCTCGACGAACGCCGCGACCACATCGCGGTAGACCTGCTCGACGAAGAAGGAATCCAGCTCGACGTTTTTCGCATCAGCCGACTCCTCCGCGTCCTCCACATAGTCGGAATCCCAGACGAAAACCAGTTTTTCCGCCTTGGCAGCCTCATATTCCGCCTCGGTCAGGAACTCCTGCTCCCACATCTTTTTAAGCACCCATTCCTGACGCGTCTTGTTCGCGGTGCGGTACTTCTCGCCGCGGGAAGGATCGTACATATACGGATACTGCGTGATGCCGATGATGCAGGCGCCCTCTGCGACGTCCAACTCCTCCACGGTCTTACCGAAATAGGTCTCGGCTGCCGCCTCGATGCCATAGGCGCCGTCGCCATAATAAACAAGGTTGAAATAGGTCTCGAGGATCTCCTCGTTCGAGTAGTTCTCGTGGGCGCGCAGCGCCTGGAATATCTCAAGCACCTTGCGCCGGATCGTCACCTGATTGTTGCCGGTCACGTTCTTGATGACCTGCTGCGTGATGGTGGACGCGCCGCGCACGTCCTTGCCCCGAAGCATGTTCACCATCTGCCCTGCCGTACCGTACCAGTCCACGCCGTCGTGCTCATAGAAGCGCTTGTCCTCCACGGCGATAAGCGCCTTGACGACGTGATCCGGGATCTGGTCATAGGAGACGAGAGTGCGGTTCTCCGTACCGTGCAGCTTTGTCAGTTCCACCCAGCTTCCTGTCGTTTTGTCCTGATAGTACACCGCGGAGCTCTGCTTGAGCGTAAGCGCCGTGATGTCGACCTCCATCTCCGGCTCAAGCACGGTGTCGACGTACTTCATGAACGTGCGGTAGAAAAGGCCCGTCGTCAGGACGCCGATCACGATCAGCGTGAACAGCGTGAGGAACAGTCCTTTGAAAAAGCCCCAGATGATGCGGCCGACGCTTTTTTTCTTCTTTGTCTTCTTTGTCCTGCGCGGCGCAGCGGCGGTTTCGCTCATGACGGAGGCCTCCTTTCCTTTTGCTTTGATCATGCGCATAATCCAAGAAATTATATCATTTAGATTATCATACCACAGCTGTCAAGTCTCCTCTTTTTCGTTTTTTCGCATTTATCCGACTTGTCGGCAGAAATAGTGCCGATTATATGAATAAAAGCGATATTATTGTCACAATACAGTCATTATTCAAAACAAAACTTGCATCATACGGCGAGTTCGTCTATAATACTGTCATCAAACCTGCGGAGGTGTTTCCCATGAGTGAGGATTTCGGGCCCAATATCGTGACGGTGATCGACGAGGAGACCGGTGAGGAGATCGAGCTGGAGTTCATCGACGCGCTTGAGTACAACGGTGCGGTGTACCGTGCATTCTTCCCCGTCGTGGACGAGGAGGAATCGTCGAAGGACGAAGAGGAATACGGTCTCATCATTCTCAAGGCGGAGATGGAGAACGGTGAGGAAATGCTGGTCCAGATCGAGGATGAGAACGAGATCAACACCGTCTACGACCTGTTCATGGAGCAGTTTTTCGAGGACGAGGAATCGTAAAAACCACCTGCCGGACGGCGGGACGGCGCGTGGGACGGAGCACCGCCCCGCGCGTTTTTTTGTTCCCTGCCGAGCATTCGGAGACACACGCCGCCGGAGAACAGCATATTATACAGACAGAGCGCCGCCGCCATTGGAGAAGATGCCAAACCTTCCTGCAGAGGGCGAAGAAACCTTGACGAATCGGCGTGTTTTGTCTATAATCAAAGCAGGATCCGGGGGATCGCAAAGCCCCGGTTCTCAAGCGGTTCATTACCCTGCGTGGTGCGTGATAGCGTTTTTCTATAACCCACATTTCGTTATAGGGATGCCGGATCGGATGGCGGTTTGCAGGCCTCCCGGCTGCATTTGCGGCTGGACGTTGGAAGCAGTAATGCCGGACGGAGGCAACCCACCTTGCCTGAGGGTGAGGTTATAACGAGCGCTACACGGCCATGCGGGGTTTCCTATGCTTCGCCTCGGATGAGGCGAAGCTCCTTTTTTCGCGCAGGCAAATCTGTCCAATATTTTTGCAGAGCCCCCTTGCTTTTTCGTGCAAGATATATTAAAATAGCTTTTGATAGCTGTAACGGAGTGCTTCGCGCACGGGCTGACGCCTGCGCGAAGCGCTTTTTGTTCGCAGAAAGCAGAAGGAGGAGCGTACTATGACACTGGTCACCAACGGAAGACTCATTACCCGCGACCCGGACGGAACCGGCTATTACGAGTGCGGCGCCGTCGCCTACGAAGGCTCGAAGATCGTCGAAGTCGGCGAAGATGCGGCGCTCCGGGCAAAATACCCCGGCGCGGAGATCATCGACGCAAAGGGCGGCGTCATTATGCCCGCCTTCATCAACGCGCATACGCACATCTACTCCGCGCTCGCCCGCGGCCTGTCGATCAGGGGCAACAACCCCACCAACTTCTACGAGGTGCTCGACGGGACATGGTGGGCCATCGACCGCCACCTCTACATGGACGGCACGAAGGCGAGCGCCGACGCGCTGTATCTCGACTGCATCAAGCAGGGCGTGACGACCATCTTCGACCATCACGCGAGCTACGGCGAGATCCCCGGAACGCTGCACACCATCGCGGAGAGCGCGAAGGAGTTCGGCATCCGCTCGTGCCTCTGCTACGAGGTCAGCGACCGCGACGGTGAGGAGAAGTGCCTGCAGGCGATCCAGGAAAACGCGGATTGGATCACGGAATGCGAGAAGAACAAGGATCCGATGCTCGCGGCGATGTTCGGCGGACACGCGCTGTTCACGATCTCCGACAAGACCTTCGACCGCATGGTCGAAGCGAACAACGGCCGCACGGGCTACCACATCCACGTCAGCGAGGGCATGAACGACGTGTACGACAGCCTGCAGAACTACGGCCGCCGTCCCGTGCAGCGGCTGCAGGATCACGGCATCCTCGGCCCGAAGACCATCCTCGGCCACTGCATCCACGTCAACAGCGCGGAGATCGAGCTGATCAAGAACACGGACACGATGGTCGTCAACAACCCCGAGAGCAACATGGGCAACGCCGTCGGCATCTGCCCGGTGCTGCCGCTGTACAAGGCGGGCATCCTGCTCGGCATGGGCACCGACGCCTACACGAACGACATGCTGGAGTCCATCAAGGTCGCGCTCTGCTCGCAGCGCTCGAACGCGTGCCTGCCGAACGTCGGCTGGTGCGAGGTCACGGACATGCTGTTCAAGAACAACGCGAAGATCGGCGCGAAGTACTTCCCCGACCCGCTCGGCGTACTGAAGCCCGGCGCGGCGGCGGACATCATCGTCATGGACTACAAGCCCTTCACCCCGTTCTCCGACGCGAACATCGACGGGCACATGATCTTCGGCATGACGGGCCGCCAGTGCCAGACGACCATCGCGAACGGCAGGCTGCTGATGCGCGACCGCGAGCTGGTCGGCATCGACGAGGAGGCCGTCAACGCACGCATCCTCGAGGCAGCGAAGAAGCTCTGGGGCGAATTGAATCATTGCCAGTACTGACAATGATTCAATTCGCAGCGATGCCGTTTCGCTCGCCGCTTACGCGGCAACCGCGAAACATGGCGTTCGATTTGCCGGGGCAAATCGAGTTCATTGCACATACTGATCCGTTAGACGCACATTTTTGAAGGAGGTTCCAAACATGTCTGAAAAAATGTATCCCATCCCCTTTGCCTCTCTGATGAACTGGATCACGACCGAATACGCCGCCACAGGCGACATCTTCGGCGTACATAAAGCATATCGTGCGGGCGGCAAAACGCTGCCGATCTTCGGCGAGACGATCGAAACGCCGTTCGGTCCCGCCGCCGGTCCCAACAGCCAGCTGGCGCAGAACATCATCGCGTCCTACTTCGCCGGCGCGCGCTTCTTCGAGGTCAAGACCGTGCAGAAGATGGACGGCGCGGAGCTCGCCGCCTGCGTCCCCCGCCCCTGCATCCTTGCCATGGACGAGGGCTACAACCAGGAGTGGTCCACCGAGCTGACCGTGCCGCAGGCGCAGGACGAGTACATCAAGGCCTGGTGCGCGCTGAAGGTCATCTCGAAGGTCTACGGTCTCGGCTCTCCCGACGGCTTCGTGTTCAACATGTCCGTTGGCTACGACCTTGAGGGCATCAAGGGCGAAAAGGTCAACACCTACATCGACAACATGATGGACGCGTCGGACACGCCGCAGTTCATCGAGTGCAAGCGCGTTCTGAAGGAGCTCTTCCCCGCCGAGGCGGCGTACATCGACGCCATCTCCCCGCACGTCAGCCGCTCCGTCACGGTCTCGACGCTGCACGGCTGCCCGCCGGACGAGATCGAGCGCATCGCGTCCTACCTCATCACGGAAAAGCATCTGCACACCTTCGTCAAGTGCAACCCGACCATCCTCGGCTACAAGACCGCCCGCACGATCCTCGACGGCATGGGCTACGACTACATCGTCTTTGACGAGCACCACTTCAACGAGGACCTGCAGTGGGAGGACGCGGTGCCGATGTTCACGCGCCTGCAGGCGCTGGCGGACGAGAAGGGACTGGAGTTCGGTCTGAAGCTCTCCAACACCTTCCCCGTCGACACCACGCGGGGCGAGCTGCCCGGCGAGGAGATGTACATGTCCGGCCGCAGCCTGTTCCCGCTGACCATCGAGATGTGCAGCCGCATCTCCCGCGCGTTCGGCGGCAAGATGCGCATCTCCTTCGCCGGCGGCGCGGAGTTCTTCAACTGCGACAAGCTGTTCGCCGCGGGCATCTGGCCGATCACCGTCGCCACGACGATCCTCAAGCCGGGCGGCTACAACCGCCTGCGCCAGATGGTGGAAAAAGTTGAAAAGCTGCCCTACCGCGCGTTCTCCGGCACCGACTCTGCGGCGATCGCCGAGCTGGCCGCGTCGGCGCAGCACGACTTCCACCACCTCAAGCCCATCAAGCCGCTGCCGAGCCGCAAGAACGGCGAGCAGGTGCCTTGGATCGACTGCTTCCTCGCGCCCTGCTCCGGCGGCTGCCCCATCGAGCAGGACATCCCCGAGTACATCGAGCTGGTCAGAAAGGGCCTGTACGGCCCGGCGCTCAAGCTCATCACCGAGAAGAACGCCCTGCCCTTCATCACCGGCACGATCTGCGCGCACCGCTGCCAGAACAAGTGCTCGCGCAACTTCTACGACGAGAGCATCCATATCCGCGACACCAAGCTGGTCGCGGCGAAGAACGGCTACGAGGCGCTGATGGCGTCCATCCGGAAGCCCGAGAAGCTCGCTGGCGTTAAGGCCGCCATCGTCGGCGGCGGCCCGACGGGCATCGCCGCGGCGTACTTCCTCGGCCGCGCGGGCGTGGAGACCACGATCTTCGAGCGCGAGGAGAAGCTCGGCGGCGTGCCGCGCTACGTCATCCCCGCGTTCCGCATCAGCGACGAGGCGATCGACAAGGACATCGCGCTGATGGAGAAATACGGCGTCGAGATCAGCTGCGGCGCGCCCGCCCCCTCCGTCGCGGAGCTGAAGGCAACGGGCTATACGCACATCCTGTTGGCGACCGGCGCCTGGCAGGCAGGACGGCTGGATATCGAGGGCAACGTCGCGGGCGTCATCCAGTGGATGAAGGAGATGAAGACGAAGGTCAAGCCGTCGCTCTCCGGCAACGTGGTCGTCGTCGGCGCGGGCAACACCGCCATGGACGCCGCGCGCGTCGCCAAGCGCGCGGGCGCGCACAGCGCCATCCTCTATCGCCGCACCCGCAAGGAGATGCCCGCCGACGAGCACGAGCTCAAGCTCGCCATCGACGAGGGCGTGGAATTCTTCGAGCTGGCGGCGCCGGTCAAACAGGCGGACGGAAAGCTCGTCTGCGAGAGAATGAAGCTCGGCGCGCCCGACGCCTCCGGCCGACGCAGCCCCGAGCCGACCGGCGAGACGTTCGAGATCCCCTGCGACCTCGTGATCTCCGCCGTCGGCGAGAAGGTGGACGACGCGCTCATGGCGGCGAACGGCGTCGAGATGGAGCGCAAGGGCCCCGCGTTCAAGACCAACGTCGAGGGCGTGTACTGCGCGGGCGACGCGCACCGCGGCCCCGCCACCATCGTCGAGGGCATCGCGGACGCCGCGGCCTTCGCCGAGGCGGTCACCGGAAAGAAGCACGAATACCGCATCCCCGACGAGGCGTATCCCTGCCGCGCGGACACGGTCTCGAAGAAGGGCGTGCTCGCCATGGCGGCGGACGTCTGCTGCGAGGGCGAGCGCTGCCTGCAGTGCCGCGTGATCTGCGAGAACTGCGTCGACTCCTGCCCCAACCGCGCGAACGTGGTCATCAGGCTGGCCAACGGCTCGCACCAGATCCTGCACGTGGACAAGATGTGCAACGAGTGCGGCAACTGCACACAGTTCTGCCCCTACGCCAGCGAGCCCTGCCACGACAAGTTCACCCTCTTCCAGACGGAGGCGGACATGGCCGAGAGCGAGAACTCCGGCGTGCTGTTCCTGGACGGCAGCAGAGTGCGCATCCGCATGGGCATCTCGCTGCACGACTACGAGCTTTCACCCGGCAAATCCGATCTTCCCGCAGAACTGGAGGAGTTCATCCTCACGATCCGCGACCGGTACGGTTATCTCTATAAATAACACATATTGCAAAGGGGAACGCCTGTCGGCGTTCCCCTTTTTTGCTTTTCATGCCGAGATGCAAAAAGAACCTGCATCCGCTCAAATTCCTATGGAAATCCCGGAAAACTTGTGCTATTCTGTATTTGTTACGATATACGGAAAGGAGTGAGTTTCCGTGAAAACGCTTCTGCGCGGCGGCTTCGTCGTCAGCG
>LXOW01303395.1_pt1 | contig 18425 bp, 16 predicted proteins | sample 1368591 | NCBI WGS metagenome assembly LXOW01 (sample SAMN04884650, study PRJNA319009) | bovine gut metagenome | isolation source: Cow rumen | host: Bos taurus | place: Italy: Legnaro (PD) | collected 2014-07-09 | reverse complement strand
AGATGTGTATAAGAGACAGTTCACCGACGGATGACCCTGTGGCTTTTTTAAAAATACGGCAAAGATGAGATTTACTAATGTAATATCTTTCACAAATGTCGTCTAAGGTCAGATCTTCGGAAACATGTCGATTAATATAATTAATGATTCGGGAGTCAAGCGTCCGGTTGATTTCGGATTCGGATATGGAAGCGAAGGCGTCAGATATTTCATGAAGAAGAGGAAGAAGATTAGCGATCGTTTGAATGCGTCTGTCGTTGCTGTCGGTAATCATGTTTTTAATAAAGATACGGTAAGCATCGGTTTTAAAGTTTTCCGCACGATAAAGATTATAGGTTCCGATTTTGCGATTGTTAAAGGGCGCTAAAAGTTTGCCGTTTGGGTCAATCGAACGGAATAACTCAGGTTTAAAATTTACCCAAAACCGGGTATACGGTTTGTTTTCGGTTAAATTAATGTAATGCGCTTCAGCAGGACGCATAATCAGAATATCGCCTTTGATAAGGGGATAAGGAGTTCCTTCCACCCTATAAATACCGCTGCCGCCCGCAAAGTAGTACAATTCATAGGATTCATGCGTATGCATTTTAAAATCAGAAAAGACGGGATTGTCGGTTCGGTTATAGCCCATAGAAATATCATTATCCGAATAGGAAAAAAATTCTGCCATACGATCACCAAGTGTATGATAGCACATAAAGAGAATATTTGCAATATAAAATGACAATCTAAGCAATTTAATTGCTTGGATTATTTTTGTATAATGTACACAGGGTGAGAAAAGAGTATGAATAAAGATTATATGTTGAAAAGCATAACCGCACAAAAAATCTATGATTCCATAAAAGATTTTCCCATTGTTGACTATCATTGTCATCTTTCGCCGCGCGAAATCTATGAAGACGTTCCTTTTACCAACATCGGTGAAATCTGGCTTGCAGGCGATCATTATAAATGGCGGCTGATGAGAGCAGCTGGAATTGACGAAAAATACATCACAGGTTCCGCGCCATATAAGGAAAAGTTTTTCAAATACTGTGAAGCCTTGCAATTTGCGGCGGGTAATCCCTTATACCATTGGTCTCACATGGAACTGTCGCGGTACTTTGGGATTGATGATGTTATCACAGAGGAAAACGCGGAAGCTATCTGGAACAGAGCCAATCAATGGATTGTTGATACCAAAATGTCTCCGAGAAAATTGATTAAACAATCCCATGTTGAGATTATTTGTACGACCGATGATATGACAGATGACCTTTCGTGGCATAAAAAAATCGCGGAGGATAAAACCTTTGAAACAAAAGTTTTGCCTTCTTTCCGCACGGATAATCTATTGTTGATTCGTCGTGAAGGATATGCCGATTACATAACAAAACTGGGCGAAGTCAGCGGCATGGAAATACGGGATTATGCGACACTGAAATCCGCCGTATCAAAAAGACTGGATTTCTTTTGCTCGATGGATTGCCGTTGCACAGATGTTGGAATTCCGCTGTTTCCGAACAGAATCGCTGATCAGCTTGAGTGTGAAAACACGTTTAAAAAGATACTCGAAGGAAAAAACGTTACCGACGCAGAATATAACGGTTTTGTCGGAAACATGTATGTTTTCCTGAACGGATTATATCAGGAAAAGGATTTGATTTCGCAATGGCATTTAGCGGTTGTCAGAAATGCAAATTCTGTTTTGGCAAATGGGCTTGGAGCCGATTGCGGTGTGGATTGCGTAGGAAATACCGTAAACGGAAAAGACCTCATTATGATGCTGGATGCGATTCTTCAAAACACGGGGCTTCCCAAAACGGTTATATATTCGCTGAATGAAGCCAATATTGCGCAAATCGCCTCGATTGCCGGCGCCTTTCCGAATGTAAAATGCGGTGCGGCGTGGTGGTTCTGTGATCACAAGCGCGGAATCGAGGATGAGATCAAAGTGATTGCCGAAAACGGGTGTCTCGGTGAGTTTTACGGAATGCTGACGGATTCACGCAGTTTTCTTTCTTATGCCCGGCATGATTATTTCAGAAGAATCCTTTGTAATTTGATAGGCGAATGGGTAGAAGATGGCGAATATGGAGCGATACTCGCTGAAAAATTGGCGATGAAGATTTGTTGCCGGAATATTATGAATGCCTTGCAAATCAAACCGTGAGGATAGAAGGGGTAACGATGATATACTCTTTTTTGTTAATCGGACAGTCCAATATGGCAGGACGGGGTTTTATCAACGAAGCCGTCGACGTTAACGCGGATAGAATCAGAATCCTTCGGAACGGGCGCTGGCAACCGATGTTTCGTCCCATTAATCCCGACAGAGCGTTTTCCGGCGTGAGTTTGGCGGAAAGTTTTGCCGAAAAGTATTCGCAAAAGTATAATACCGAAGTCGGGCTTATCTGCTGCGCGGACGGAGGGACGTCGCTTGAACAGTGGCGGCCCGGTGGTTTGCTCTTTGATCACGCGGTATATAACGCTCAACTTGCTTTAAGGACTTCGGAAATTGCGGGCGTGCTGTGGCATCAAGGTGAAACGGATTGTTCAGAAGAGCGAAACGCAAAGTATATTGAAAACTTTATGCCGATTATGAAGGAATTGCGAAAAAGATTGAATTTGTATGATGTTCCTTTTTTGCTTGGCGGTTTGGGCGATTTTCTTGCTGATTGCGAATTTGATCCGGACGTCAAAAACTATGAAAAAGTAAATTCTGCTTTGGAGCATATCGCAAAGAATCATTCATTCACCGGTTTTGTATCTGCAAAAGGTCTTACTTCAAATGCGGATCATTTGCATTTTAACGCAAAATCTCTTTATGAATTCGGAATACGATATTTCAATAAATATGAAGAAATAAGAGATAAAAACAAATCCTTTAAAGAGATTCATGATGATGATATCCGAAATGAAATGGAAAGGTTTTAGGTGATGTAAAATATGAAAATGTCTTTTCGCTGGTATGGAGCAAGCGATCCGATCTCGCTTGAATATATCAGGCAGATCCCCAATATGCGGTCGATCGTTTCGGCGGTATATGATGTAAAACCGGGAGAAGTTTGGCCGGAAGAAAGCCTGCAAAAAATGAAAGAGCAAGTCCAGGCAAACGGCATGTTGTTTGATATTGTGGAATCCGTACCGGTGTCCGAAGAAATCAAACTCGGTACCGAGAGAGCGGACGAACTGACCGAGGTTTACTGTGAAAACATCCGCCGTTGTGCCAAATACGGTATCAAGTGCATTACCTATAACTTTATGCCGGTATTTGACTGGACAAGAACACAGCTCGATAAAAAAGTCCCTGACGGCTCCACAAGTCTTGTTATGTACTGGGATCAAATGAAGGATTTGGATCCTCTGAAAGATGATATTCATCTGCCCGGTTGGGATTCGAGTTACACGCAGGAAGAAGTAAGGGGATTGATAGTCGCTTACGGAAGAATCGGTGAAGAGGGACTGTGGCAAAATCTTGAAAAATTCCTGAAGAAGATCATTCCTGTGGCTGAAGAATGCGGGGTGCGAATGGCAATCCACCCGGATGATCCGCCGTATCCGATTTTCGGTATTCCGCGTATTATCACCAACGAAGAAAACCTTGACCGATTGCTCGCCATTGTTGACAGCCCTGCCAACAGTCTTTGTCTGTGTACCGGATCGCTTGGCTGTGCCAAATTTAACGATATTCCGAAAATGGTGAGGAAATACAGTGCGATGAACCGAATTGCTTTTATGCATATTCGTCAGGTAACGCTGATGGAAGACGGAAGTTTTGAAGAAAGCGGACATTATTCCGGTTGCGGGAGCCTTGATATGTATGAAATTGTAAAGGCATTGGTTGAAACAGGATTTGACGGATATGTTCGCCCCGACCACGGCAGAATGATCTGGGGCGAAACAGGAAAACCGGGCTATGGTCTTTATGACCGGGCGTTGGGCGCCGCGTATATCAACGGATTGTTTGAGGCTGTAGAGAAAGGATTGAAATAAGATGCAAAAGAATGTACTGAATACGGATTTAACAGGTAAAGCGGCGGTGGTAACCGGCGCCGGCGGCGTGCTTTGCTCGGCTTTTTCAAAAACGCTGGCAAGAGCGGGGGCTAAGGTGGCTCTGTTGGATCTGAATTTTGAGGCGGCAAAGGGATATGCAGAGGAAATTGTCGCTGAAGGCGGAATTGCAAAGGCGTATTCTTGCAATGTTTTAGACAGAACCGTTTGCGAAAGTGTTGCCGAAGAAGTAAAAAAAGATTTCGGCGCATGTGATATTTTGATCAACGGTGCGGGCGGCAACAACCCGAAAGCCACTACCGATAAAGAATACTTTGAAATCGGGGACTTGGATACCGAAACCAAGAGCTTTTTCGATTTAGACAGTGACGGCGTGGGTTTTGTGTTTAGTCTTAATTTTCTGGGAACGCTTATTCCGACACAAGCCTTTGCCAAACAAATGGCGGGCAGAGAAGGCTGTAATATTATCAATATTTCCAGCATGAACGCATTTACCCCGCTGACGAAGATCCCCGCCTATTCAGGAGCAAAAGCGGCAATCTCGAACTTTACGCAATGGCTTGCGGTACATTTCAGTCGGGTAGGAATCCGTGTGAATGCGATTGCTCCCGGTTTCTTTTCCACCAAGCAGAACGCAAAACTGCTATGGAACGAGGACGGCACGCCAACCGCTCGTACCGGCAAAATACTGGCCGCTACGCCGATGGGCAGATTCGGTGAGGCAACCGAACTTGAGGGAGGACTTTTGTTCTTACTGAATAACGAAGCCGCAAGTTTTATAACAGGAATCGTATTGCCGATCGACGGCGGTTTTTCGGCTTATTCAGGAGTCTGAAAAGGGCTTTCCAAGTAAATAGGAAAACCATGAAGGTCTATATTGGGGGTATTAAGAATGGATGATATGAACATTTTTGCTTTTGCAGACGAGGCTTGTCCGAATATTGACGGGCAAATAACGGCTCTTCAAAGAAACGGTTTAAGAGGGCTTGAAATTCGCAATGTTGACAGAATGAACGTTTCGGATATTACCGTCGAAAAGGCAAAAGAAGTAAAACAAAAACTGGATGCAAACGGGTTTATTACATGGTCGGTAGGCTCTCCGATTGGCAAGATTGATCTTGAAAAAGACGATTTTCAAGCACATTTGGAAAAACTAAAGCACACGTTGGAAATTGCCAAAACGCTTGACAGTAAAAATGTCAGAATGTTTTCCTTTTATATTCCCGACGGTCAAGACGCCCAAAACTATCAATCCGAAGTGATTGACCGATTAGGTCGAATGTGCGAAATCGCAAAAGATTTTAAGGTTTCGCTTTGCCACGAAAATGAGAAAGGAATTTACGGAGATATTCCGGAAAGATGTCTTACCATCCATCAAGCATTGCCGGAATTAAAGGGGATCTTTGACCCTGCGAATTTTGTCCAATGCGGAGCGGATACCTTGGCGGCTTGGGATATGTTGAAAGATTATATTTACTATATGCATATTAAAGACGCCAAACAGGATGGAACGGTTGTGCCTGCGGGAATGGGCGACGGAAATGTTGAGAAGATCGTAAAGAACTTTATTCAAAAAGGAGGAAACGCCTTTACCATCGAACCGCATTTAACGGTGTTTGAAGGATTTTCCCATCTTGAACGCAAGGGCGAAACGAGCGTGATCACCGAATACGGTTATCCTGACAGCAATACCGCTTTCGACGCGGCTTGCAATGCTTTTAAAGGCCTTTTATAAGGAAGGAGAATTCTCATGGATCAAATCAAACTTGGTATTATCGGAATCGGGAATATGGGATCATCTCATGCAAGAAATATCTTGGATGAGAAGTGTCCCGAAATTCGATTGGTTGCCGTTTGTGATAAGAATCAGGAACGCGTTGAGTGGGCAAAAAAAGAATTATCTGCCGATATCCGGTATTATTCTTCTCCTGAGGAAATGCTCGACAGCGGTGTGATCGAGGCCTGTTTAATCGCGGTTCCGCATTTTGAACACACAAAATACGCAATCGAGTGTATGAAGCGCGGAATTCATGTGATGGTGGAAAAGCCGGCCGGGGTTTACACCTTGCAGGTCAAAGAAATGAATGCTGAGGCGGAAAAGCACCCTGACGTGGTTTTCGGTATGATGTTTAATCAGCGCACAAACTGCGTTTACAGAAAACTGAGAGAATTGGTACAGTCGGGTAACTATGGTGAAATCCGCCGTACAAACTGGATCATTACCGATTGGTATCGTCCCCAGTGCTACTACGATTCGGGCGATTGGCGCGCGACTTGGTCGGGCGAGGGCGGCGGCGTTCTTTTGAACCAGTGTCCGCATCAACTTGACCTTTGGCAATGGATTTGCGGGATGCCTGTAAAGGTCGAATCACATCTGCATTACGGACTGTGGCACGATATCGAGGTAGAGGACGACGTCACCACCTATGTGGAGTATGCCAACGGGGCGACGGGCGTCTTTATCACGTCAACAGGCGACGCACATGGCACGAACCGTTTTGAAATACAAATGGATAAAGCAAAACTTGTTGTTGAGAATAATCAGTTGATGATCACCGAGTATGAAATGACAGAACAGGAGTTTTCAAAAACCAATACACAGCCATTTCAAACGGTAAAGGCAAATACATACGAGGTTGAAACCGACGGTGAAAATCCTCAGCATGTCGGTGTGTTAAACGCGTGGGCCGACGCCATCCTTCATGGCGGAAAACTGGTTGCCGAAGGCAGAGAGGGCGTCAACGGGCTTACCCTTTCAAACGCCATGCACCTATCGGCGTTTTTAGGGAAAAAAATAGAACTTCCTTTCGATGAAGAATTATACTATAACGAATTGATGAAGCGTGTTGCAACTTCCAAAAGAAAGGTCGGAGTAAAAGCGGTCTTTTCCGATACAAGCAGCAGTTACGGCGGGAATCGGTAATGATGGAACATGTCAATGTCGCCGTAATCGGTATCGGAAATATGGGATCGGCGCACGCCGCTTGTATTGCTGAAAATAAAATAAAAAACATGTCGCTTGCGGCGGTTTGTGATGTATCTGAAAAAAGGCTTATGGCGTTTTCGGAGAAATATCCGGCTGTGAAACGCTATAAAAATTATGATGAGTTATTGAACGATCAAATTTGTGATAGTGTGATCATAGCGGTTCCGCATCCTTTGCATGCCGAAACGGCGATCAAAGCGTTTAAACATGGTCTTAACGTCATGCTTGAAAAACCGGCGGACATTTCGGTTTCCAAGGTGAAAAAACTCAATCAAGCGGCAGAAAACAGCGGCAAGGTTTTTTCCATTATGTTTAATCAGCGCACCAATCCTTTGTTTGCAAAAGCGCGTGAAATCGTCAGGAGCGGACAGTTGGGTGAACTCAAAAGAACGGTTTGGACTATAACCAACTGGTTTCGCACACAGAGTTATTACGATTCGGGCGATTGGCGTGCGACTTGGTCGGGAGAGGGTGGCGGCGTCCTTTTAAATCAGGCTCCGCATAATCTCGATTTATGGCAATGGATTTGCGGGATGCCCGAAAGCGTCACCGCGTTTTGCGATGTTGCCAAATATCATCAGATAGAAGTCGAGGACGACGCAACCATTTTTACAAGATACAAAAACGGAGCGACAGGCGTTTTTATGACTTCAACAGGGGAATATCCCGGGACAAACCGTCTTGAAATATCGGGTGAGTTGGGAAAAATCGTTTTAGAAAGCGGCGTTTTAAAATGGCATAAACTCAAGAAATCCATCAGCGAAGTCATCAAAGAATCCGAGCAAGGTTTTGCACAAATTGATTGCGATTATGTAGAAATAAGGCAGGACAAACCCGAAATCGCGCATATGGGAATCTTACAAAACTTTGTTAACGCGGTCTTGTATGGCGAAGAATTGATTTCTCCTGGAATAGACGGCATAAACGAACTCACATTATCAAACGCCGCCTATCTTTCCGAGTGGCAGGCAAACCGTTCCGTTTCGTTACCGTTCGATGACAAAACGTATGATGAAATGCTCGAAAAAAAAGCCCATCATTCTCATTCTTATGGGAATCATTCAAAAGTCAACGATAAAATGTCTTATCTTTCCCGCTGGCAGGTGAGATGGTAACAGTTTTTTTGTGTTATTTCGAAAACGTAAAAACCGATGAAAACCTTTGGCGCTGAGGATTTTATCGGTTTTTGATTAAGTATCATCGGTTTGATACTCTTTTGAGCAAAAATTGCGATCATGTTTCCAAAAATTGCTTTTTATCTTGCATACTATCATGAAAAATGCTATAATTCACTAAACCAAAAACTGAAAACCGCATATTTCTTAAATGAGGGATGATAGTATGAAAAAATACGATATCGCGGCATATGTATGGCCGGCTTTTACCGGAAATGAACCGCGCACACGGATTTTTTGGCCAGAGGGAATAGGTGAGTGGCAGACGGTCAAAAACGAGGTTCGGGATTATCCGCAATTCAGTGAAAAAAAAAAGCCGTTATGGGGTTACGTTAACGAAGCGGATCCCGCCGTAATGGAAATGCAGATTGCGGCGGCGGCCGAACATGGGGTCAATGTATTTATTTATGACTGGTATTGGTACGATCAGCGTCCTTTTTTAGAGCAGTGTTTGAACGATGGCTTTTTAAAAGCCAAAAACAACAACCGAATGAAATTTTATTTAATGTGGGCCAATCACGACGCGAATTATTGCTGGGATGTGCGGAATGCGGCGGAAGATTACGGTGATACGGTCGTTTGGAGCGGTGCGCAGGATGAAAAGCAATTTGACATTATTTGTGATCGCTTGATCAGCCGTTATTTTTCTCATCCACAGTATTACCGGATTGACGGAAAACCGGTTTTCCAGATCTATGATATTGACAATTTAATCAAAGGACTTGGCGGTTTGGAAAAAACGGCCGAAAAGCTGAAACTGTTCCGACGTAAGTGCGAGGAAGCGGGTCTTGGCGGGCTTCATTTGCAAATCACACAATGGGGAAATGTCGCGCATAATTTGAGCGGTGTGGATACGGGGGAACACTTGATTGATACGGCGGAACTGGCGAAACGATTGGAATTTGACAGTGCCACTAATTATCAGTATTGCCATTTTGTCGCGGTAAACCGTGATTACGAAGAAACCACCGATGATGCCGAAAAAATGTGGCAAGCGTTTTACGACCGTTATGACGGAAAGTATTTCCCGCATATTTCCGTAGGTTGGGATAACAACCTTCGTTACCGGAAATTCCGCATTGACGTTGTGCGGAATAATACGCCTGAGAACTTTGAAAAAGCACTTCGGAGAATCAAACGTTTTGTGGATACGCATGAAATGGAAGCGCCGCTCATTACGGTCAACAGTTGGAATGAATGGACCGAAACCAGTTACTTGGAACCGGATTATGAAAACGGATATGGGTATTTAGAGGCTATCCGCAAGGTATTTGTGGATGGGGACGAAAAAGAATAGAAAATCTCAAAAGTGGCGTTCAGGTAAAAGTTGAAGGAGAGATTCAAAGTGAATAAATATGACGCTTTGCGGAAAAAACTGGTCGAAAGGAAAAAAATCTTAGGAACGACGATGTCCACGTTTGATAGTCCGATCATCCTTGAAAAAATGAACCGAGATGATTTGGATTTTCTCCTTTTTGATGCGGAACACGGCATTTTTAACAATGAAAATCTGATTCCGTCTTTACAGGTTTGCCGATTGATGGGTTTACCGTCTTTTGTAAGAGTTCCGGTGTGTGAATATCATTTCATTGCACGGGCGATTGATTTGGGAGCGGACGGTATCATGCTTCCCAGAACCGAAACAGCGGAACAAGTGAAAGATGCGATCGACGCGCTTCGTTTTGCGCCGATCGGAAAAACCGGCTGCGGCGGCCACGGGCAGTTTAAGACGGGAGAAGGATTTGACGGTTTTCAGGAAAGCCGATTCTTGCTGGTTCAAATCGAGTCGCAAGCCGGGATTGATATTCTCCCGCAAATTTTGGAAACATACGGGGACGAGATCGCCGCGATTATGGTCGGACCTTATGATATGTCGATTATGTATGGCGTTCCCTTCCAAATCGAAAGTGATGTAACTTGTAAAGGCATTCAAAAGGTATTTGATATCTGTCGTCAATACGGGAAATCCTGTGGAATTTTTTGCGACGACGAGCGATTGGCAAAGAAATACAGAAAAATGGGTGCGAACCTCCTTTGGGCTTGTCTGGATCATACGCTTTTTCTCAGAGCCTATCATCAAGTGTTTGACAGTTTAGCCAAAATGGAGTAATCCAAAAAGGAGAAGGTTATGAAATATCGTTTTTTACGTTTTCCGGGCGGCGTTACAAAAGCGGTGACCCTCAGTTATGACGACGGGTGTACGTTTGATCCCCGATTCATTAATATTATTGACCGTTATCAATTAAAATGTACATTTAATATCAACAGCGGTTTGATGAAAAGCGACTATGAGCGTTTAAGTCATTCGCAAATCAAAGAGTTTATGATTGACCGCGGTCATGAAATCGCCATCCACGGAAAATATCATCAAGCGCCCGGCATGGTGACGCCTGTTGAAGGGATTCGAGATGTCCTCGAATGCCGCTTGGAACTGGAAAAGCAGTATGGCATGATTATCAAGGGAATGGCGTATCCCGACACCGGTATCATTGCCTATCATAATCAGGCTGATTACGAAACGATTAAGCAGTATCTAAAAGATTTGGGAATTGTGTATGCCAGAACGCTTTTCGCAGATAACGATTCTTTTGAGTTGCCTGTAGATTGGTTTCGATGGATTCCTACAGCGCACCACAACAATCCCAAAATCATGGAGTATATTGAAAAGTTTGCCGCTCATGACTGTTCGATGGAACATTGCGCGGGCAGAAGACCGTTGTTGTTTTATATGTGGGGACACAGTTACGAGTTCGATCGGCAGAACAATTGGGACAGATTAGAAAAAATATGCCAAAAATTCACGGATATACCGGACGTTTGGTATGCTACCAATATCGAAATATATCGGTATGTAGAGGCGTATCATGCGCTGGATTTCAGCGCGGACGGGGAAATTTGCTTCAATCCTACGCTGTATCAAATTTGGTTTGAGGCGGATAGAAAACTTTACCATGTGGATTCGGGTCAAACGGTCAGGATGGATTAAGAATATGCGCGTTTTACCGTAGAACACGACAGGGGAGAGAACATGATGAAAAAGCAACTGTTTTTTGACGACGTCAAATTGTTTGCCAGGGAAAATGTCGAAAGGAAATACGGCCGACCGACACTTCTTGAGACTTACAACGACGGCGTATCCAGCAGTGATTATCCCACGGGATACATTTTTCATTTGGATAACGGGAAATACCGGTTGCTGTATTATGCCCGCGGCAAAAAATTTGCGGGAGCAAAACTCTTTTCGGCAATCAGTGACGACGCGGTGCATTTTCAACCTGAAGTCTTGTTTGAACCCGGTCAGGACGGAAAACAGTACGCGCATGAAATTATGGCGCTAAAAGACGGTCAAGAAATTGCGTTCATTTATGAAGACAAGGTCTGCCAAGAACGGGCGGAACGATATAAACTGCTGATGTCGGTTTTTCATGGGGAGAAGTTGTCCGTGGAAGATCGAATTTATACTTCTTCAGACTTGATTACTTGGAATTTGAAACAGGGTGTGGCTTGGGCTGACGGAACCGAGCCGCTCGCCAGTGTTTTTTACAATCACCATCAAAAGACGCACACCATTATTGAACGGCCGTTTTGGGGAATGCGTTGTGCGGGTTATAAAGAGACAAAGGACTGGAAAACATTTACGGATTATCGCTTTTGCCTTCAAATTGATTCTCTCGACGAGCCGCTCAGCGAGGTTTACGGGATGTTTGCTTTCGAGTATGACGGCATGTATATCGGTTTACCGCATATGTACAGAGGTTTAAAAAGTGAACTGAATACAAAGTTTTCAAGCGGTGTCGTGGATATGCAACTGGCTTATTCGTATGATGGACGGTATTGGCAGAGAAGCCTGCGAGAGCCTTTTATGAGTGGACTGTGGGAGGATTGTAATCCCAAACATCCGCTTCTCTGGTGCTTTGGTATTCAAAAAATAAATGAAAACGATTTATATTTATATGCTTCCGCGTCCGAATGGGAACACGGACCTGCTTTCCGGCAGCCCGGAACCGGTAAAATGCTGGTATATCGGTTGCGGAACGACGGATTTATTTCCCTTGCAAGCCAAGACAAAAAGAAAGAATCCGTGGTAGCCACACGTGAAAAAATATGGCACTGCGGAGAACCGCATTGGAATTTGACGGCGAAAAAAGCAACTGTCGCCGTTTATACCTCAGATGAAAGCATGACAGAAGGCGGCAATGCACTTGGTATTTCCCACTTGGTAGAGGGAATGGGGCATGAAGATTGTGTTCCGTTCAGCGGGGACAGCACCGATTGGACGCCGGTGTACCGTACCGGGAAAAAGGTCGGTGATTTGACCGGCAAAACATTGGTTTTTGAACTAAAATTTTTCGACGGTGAGGTTTTCTCGTTTGCGGGTGATTATACCGATATTTTCAGTACCCAAGCGGCTAAATACAGAAAATACGGGATCTTGCCGGAATGATGCGATAAGAAGTAAATTGAAATAAGGAGTGAATGCGATGTTTCGAGAATGGCTTTGCGAAAACCAGGTGGACAGGGATCATTTTACAGGGCGAATTTTCCCGAAGGCGAGTGATCGTGAATTTTGGGAGAGCAAATATGATCCGGAATATATGAAAGAGATGGAACAGTATCTTCATTGCGATTGGCCAATCATTCGGGCCGGGGCCTATCGGGAGTTCTTTATTTCGGGCGACCGACTTGCGTGTGAAACGCCGTATTTTCAGCGTAGACAGGCTTTGACAGGCTTGGTGATTGGCGAAGTATTAGAGTATCGTGGTCGGTTTTTGCCTGATATTGTCGATGGAATCTTTGCGATATGTGAAGAAAGTTTTTGGGGTGTCTCGGCACATAAAGCGGGATTTTCTCACAAGCAGGAAATCCTTCCTGATGTCAGCGATCCGTATATCGATTTATTTGCTTCCAATACGGCGGAAATGATTTCTGTTACATATTATTTGCTGTATGACGCATTAAAGGAGTTCTGTCCGGAGATCCTTGATCGCATGGAGTATGAATTGGAAGTTCGTGTGAAGAAACCTTACTGTTCGCATCGGGATTTTTGGTGGATGGGATATTTCGGTACGGTGAATAACTGGAATCCGTGGATCCTCTCCAACATTCTGACAGTTTTTTTGATGACGCCGTCCTCAAAGAGAGAATTTGAAGACGCGGTCACAAAACTGTTGTATGAAGCGGAAGAGTATTACCTGGTGACTCCGTCGGACGGCGGCTGCGACGAAGGTCCTTCTTATTGGATGGTCGCCGGTGGAAAATTGTTTGAACTCTGTGAATTGCTTTATATTGCGACTTGCGGAAAAATCAACTTTTTCGCGGATGAAAAGATTGAAAAAATCGGAAAGTATATTTATCGGGCATATATTGGTAACGGTTATTTTGCCAATTACGCGGATGGCGCAGCCAAACCGATTTCCGATTCTGCCGACATAGCATTGCTTTTCTTGTATGGGCGGCGAATTGCGGATGAACGGCTGATCGCATTTGCAAAGGAATTGCATTCCTTTCGGAAAACAACTTACGTGGTATCTGGGCAGCCTCATATGAAGCGTTGCCTATACGATCTGATTTTGAGAAAAGAAATGGCTGCTGTGTCGGATTGGGCCCCCGAAGAAGCGGCTGTTTTTCCGGAACTGCAAACATCCTATGTGAGGAACGGCGATTGGTATTATTCTGCCAAAGGGGGTACCAATCACGAAAGCCATAACCACAACGATGTAGGGAGTTTTATCGTTTGTCATCATAATATGCCGGTTTTAGTTGATCCCGGTTGTGGCGTATATACACGGAAAACGTTTTCATCGGAACGATATCAAATATGGACGATGCAGTCGGGTTGGCATAATTTGCCGGAAGTCAACGGTTTTGAGCAGATCGACAACGGCAAAGCGATTTTTCAGATGGAAAAGAAAAAAACACGAATCGAATTTGCGTCGGTTTATCCGGAAAAAGCGGGACTGCGAGGGTTGGAACGCAACATTTCTCTGATTGAAAACGGCGTGCAGATTTGTGATTCATTTTCGTTCCTCAGCGGTCATAATAGGTTGAGTGAGCATTTCATCACAGCCGGCGACCTTCAAAAAGACGGAAACCGTGTGTTGATTTCTGGTCAATATGCCTTGGAGTGCAGCATACCGTGTCAAATTGTTTTCGATGAGGTCGATTTCTGCGGCGATGTGAAATTGAGCCAATCATGGGGAACAGAAAAACTGAATCGCATGCAATTCATTTTCGATTGCAAAGAACAACAGGAAGTTACGTTTAAAGTATGTGAAATCTAACACGGTTTTCAAAAATTTTGAACGGATCGCAGACAACCAGCCATCCGTTAGCGATTGCCCGGGTATCAGGCAAGCCACCGTCAGAACAGGGATATTATTTTGTTGACTTCGGATGGTTGGTATGGTATAATCCGTTATGGAAAGCCAAAAGGCAAAAAAACGGAGATCGAGCGTTTTCGGTTTCCGCACCGTGATGCTTTTCGGTTCCGCTTAGGGCAGAAAAGGCCTGTCGCGTAAGCGGCGGGTTTTCTTTTTTACCAATCGTTCGAAAAAGGGGGATCGCCGTGACCGGTCTGTATTCTTTTGCGGGAAAACAGGTGGCTGTCGATTCCCTTTATAAGGATATTCATGATTTATGCGCAGATTATCGTGTTTTCGGAAAGCCTGATTTTACCGTTTCCACAACCCGACAAGATATTGCTTTTGAACGGGAAAGATTTCAACAAAAACGGCAAAAAGAAGACTATTTTTTCGACCGCCTTTCGGACGGCTATTTAGAGACCTTGGCGGTTTATCGGCAGATTGCGGAGCAAATGCCGAGCAATGACACCGTGCTTTTTCACGGTTCCGCCATTGCGGTGGATGATCAGGGCTATTTATTTACCGCCAAGAGCGGAACGGGGAAATCCACCCATGCGCGGCTATGGAGGAAACTGCTGGGCGAAAGGGCAATCATGATCAACGATGACAAACCGTTGATCCGCGTAACTGAGGTCGGGGCAACGGTTTTCGGAACGCCATGGGACGGCAAACATCATTTAAGCCGTAATATCGCGGTACCGCTGCGGGCGATCTGTCTGTTGGAACGGGCGGAGGAAAACTCCATTTGCGCCATTTCCCCGCATCAGGCATATGCGGCATTGATGGCACAGGCTTATCGTCCGGTTGGAGCGTCGGCATTAGCAAAAACGCTGGTTTTGCTGGATCGGTTAACGGAATCGGTCGGGCTTTACCGATTGCATTGCAATATGGAATTAGAAGCGGCTGAAATTTCTTATCGTATGATGAAGGGGTAAGGATAGATGAAATTAAAAAAAGGTTTTCTTGTACACAATAAAAAAGGAGAATCTTTGCTGGTACCTACCGCGGAAGCCGGATTTTCAGGAATCGTGCAGGGAAACAAAACCTTGGGCATTGTCTTGGAATTGTTGCAGGAGGATACCACCGAAGAAGCGATCATTGAGAACCTTCGTCGGCGGTTCGACGCGCCGGACGGTGCGATCGAAAAGGATGTGGCTCATGCCATCGGAGAACTGAAGAAAATCGGTGCGTTGGATGAATAAAGACAGTCTTTCAACAAACGGCCTGGAAACATATGAAAACATGGAGGTTTTTCATGATTTTGTCTATTTGGTTGTTTGCGTGATTCGCGGTGTTCAACCCGACAAAGAGCGGGTAAAAACAATGGATCTGGGTGCGCTTTATCGCGTGGCGTCGTTTCATATGATGACAGCGATCGTTGCCGATGCGCTAGAAAGCGCCGGTGTTCAGGACGAAGCCTTTCTGCAAGCAAAGGCAAAGGCAATGAGAAAGGACGCTTTGCTGGAAATCGAACAAGACGCTTTTTTTGCGCGCATGGAAGCGGAAGGAATTTGGTACGCGCCGCTCAAAGGGGCTTGTTTGAAAGAATGGTATCCCGCTACCTGGATGCGTCAAATGACCGATGTGGATATTTTCTTTCAGCCGACTGCCAGAGAACGTGTAAAAGAGATTGCGGAAAGTCTTGGATTTACGGTTGCGGCGTTCGGAAAAGGCGTGCATGACTGTTATCAAAAACCGCCGGTCTGTGAATTTGAAATGCATCATGCGCTCTTTTATTCTTCTAAAAATTTAGGTTTTGACGTCGCTTATTTTAAAAAGGCGGAAGACCGTCTTCTTCCGGACGGAAACAGCCGTTTCGGAAGGCGGTTTTCCGATGAAGATTTCTATATTTTTATGATCGCGCACGATTATAAACATTATGTAAGCGTGGGCGCGGGTCTGCGTTCGCTGTTGGATCTTTATGTGTTTTGGAGGCGGACGGAGAATTCCCTGGATCAGGAGTATGTTTCCGCCGAATTACAAAAACTCGGTATTGCGGACTTTGAAAAGTCATGCAGGGAACTGGCGCTTTGCTTGTTTGGCGGTCAGGAAATAACGTCTGAAGGCCAAAAAATGTTGTTGTACCGGTTTTCTTCCGGTGCGCGGGGAAATCGGAAAAATCTTGTCAAAAACAACGTGACATCATATGGACGCGGAACGAGAGCAAAACTGCGGTATTGTCTTTACCGGGTTTTTCCACCGATGACGGAAATACAAAAAAAGCATCCGTTTTTTTACAGGCATAAGATTCTTTTGCCTCTGATGCCGTTTTGGCGGCTTTTGAAAGGATTGTTTTTTCACCGGGCGTTTTTGAAAAATGAAGTCAAAGAAGTATTTCACACCAAAGAGTAAACGAATGCGGCGGATGCTTATCTGCCGCTTTTTTATTTTTCCGGTAAGCCGACAAAAAATCCGCCTACGCAAAAAGCGCAAACGGATTTTATTAGGATGCGAAATGAGTTTCTGTCATGCAATCGGGGATGCTTTTGCCGAACGTCTTTTAATAGGCGACGCCCTGTGCGATCATGGCGTTGGCGACTTTTTCAAAGCCGGCAATATTCGCGCCTGCGAGCAAATCGCCTTCCATACCGTACTTCTTGGCGGCTTCATAGGAATTGTGGAAGATGTTGACCATGATGTCTTTCAACTTGGCATCCACTTCCTCGAAAGTCCAACTATACCGCATGGAGTTTTGGCTCATTTCCAGAGCGCTGGTCGCCACACCGCCCGCGTTGGCGGCTTTTGCCGGCCCGAAGAGAATGCCGGCCTTTTGGAAGACTTCGATGGCTTCGGGGGTCGAGGGCATGTTCGCGCCTTCGGCAACAGCCATGACGCCGTTTGCAACTAAGGCTTTTGCGGAATCTTCATTGATTTCGTTCTGTGTAGCGCAGGGAAGGGCAATGTCGCACTTAACCGTCCAAATACCGCTGCAACCTTCATGGTATTCAGCACCTTCCACACGGTTGACATATTCTTTGATGCGTCCGCGTTCCACTTCTTTGATCTGTTTGACAACATCCAAATTGATACCGTTCGGATCCACGATATAGCCGTTGGAATCCGACAGCGCGATCACTTTTCCGCCGAGTTGTGTGGCTTTTTGCGTCGCATAGATGGCCACGTTGCCCGAACCGGAAATGACAACGGTCTTTCCTTTGAAGGAATCGTTCTTCATGCAGTTGAGCATTTCTTCGGTGTAGTAGCACAGACCGTAACCGGTGGCTTCGGTACGCGCTAACGAACCGCCGTAGGGCAGACCCTTACCGGTCAAAACGCCGGTGAACTCATTGCGCAAACGTTTATACTGACCGAACATGAAACCGATCTCTCTGGCACCGGTACCGATATCACCGGCGGGAACGTCGGTATCCGCGCCGATATGTTTGGAAAGTTCAGTCATGAAACTCTGACAGAAACGCATGACTTCACCGTCGGATTTGCCTTTGGGATCAAAGTCCGAACCGCCTTTGCCGCCGCCGATGGGAAGCCCCGTCAAACTGTTTTTAAAGATTTGTTCAAATCCTAAGAATTTAATGACCGAAGCATTGACGGACGGGTGCAGACGAATACCGCCTTTGTAAGGGCCGATGGCGGAATTGAACTGCACGCGGTAACCGCGGTTGACCTGAACGTTGCCGTTGTCGTCTACCCAGGAAACGCGGAAAAAGATTTGACGTTCCGGTTCAACGATGCGTTGCAGGATCCCGCATTCTTCCAATTTGGGATTCGCGGCGACCACAGGCTCTAACGAACCGAGAACTTCACGAACCGCCTGCAAAAACTCTTTTTCGCCGGGGCTGCGTTTCTCAACGTCGTCATACACTTTTTGCAAATACTGAGATTGAAACATATTACATTCCTCCGTTTCGATTTTTCATCCTTAAGAATACTACTAAATCTTGATTT
>LXOW01375626.1_pt1 | contig 18434 bp, 10 predicted proteins | sample 1368591 | NCBI WGS metagenome assembly LXOW01 (sample SAMN04884650, study PRJNA319009) | bovine gut metagenome | isolation source: Cow rumen | host: Bos taurus | place: Italy: Legnaro (PD) | collected 2014-07-09 | reverse complement strand
AGATGTGTATAAGAGACAGCTTGTGGGTTTCTTGAACGAGGGCGACACCGTTCGCACTCAACTCTCGATGGGTGTCCGTGACTGGAAAGACCAGCAGGGACAGGACCGCTACGAAAACAGAATGTACATTTCAACAATCAAGAAACAATGAACAAAAACAAGAAGAAGATGCGCAAGAGTGATGCGTACAAGGCGGCAGAAGCCGTAGTGATGGAGTCGGAGCAGCTGACGGCGGAGCTGATGCAGGTATTGGGACAGCATGTCAAGGGGGAACACCCTACGCTGGTGGCACTGATGGGACTGGCATCGACCGTGGCAGAGATCCTGAAGATGCAGGAGATGGTAGGCATCGAGGATGCAAAGGAGAGATTCCTCTATCTGCTGGCAAGTGAACTGACACTGAGAGGGCTGATGGCTGATGTAAGAAGTAAGAGGTAAGAAGTAATTATTAACCGAGTCGATGGCGTGAGCGGAGAAAACGTGTACGTACGGAATTGAGCTCAAACTAAAATCTTCGCTTTCTCCTGACAGCTCACTCATTCGAATCGATTATGAAAAAGAATACAATTGTAAGCATTGAACAGGATGTCGTTAAGGACATCAAGGCGAATCGTAAGAAGCGCATCAAGGGATCGCTGTTTGTGAACAGTGACGGACATGTGGATTTTGAAGCCGAGAAGAAAGGCGAAAGGGGTAGCGGCTGTGAGACAATCTATGAGACGAACTGCGGGCGTCTGTACATGTCGGAGTGCAGCATCTTCATCAAATCGAGGGGCAAGAAAAGCCTGGGGCGCGGGCGTTGTGCCGACGTGCTGGAGAGTGACCTGTGTGTGTTGTTGGAACAACTGCGTAAGTGTAAGAAAATCAAGAAATAGGGGAAGATACTATGTTTTGTTATCAAGAAAATACGAAAGATCTCTCTGCGGTGACATGCCGCAGGGAGGACTTCTGGAAGTGCATACGGAAGAGCAACACAGCCTGGCTGATTGATACACGTCGGGCGGTGAAGAGGGCGGTAGAGCAACATGACGCGGAGTTGATGGCGCAATGGGCGGAACATGAGGACTTCAAGAAGTTCGACATCAGGACGCTGCGTGGCCTGAAGACGCAAACGGCCAAGGACCGATGGAAGAAGAAGGGTGTGGAAAAGAAGCTGACGGCATGGGCTGACGACCTGAAGAAGACGTTGCCTGCGTTTACGTTCTGCTGCTACGAGTTCGATAAGGTAAAATACAAACCGAAGAAAAAACATAAGGACGATCCGGAACCGAGAGAAAGGATGGTGACACGCAGACAACTGACGGGATGCCACCTGAACGGACTGGTGATGCTGGACATAGACCATGTGGAGAACCCGATGGAGGTATGGGGACGTCTGCAGCAGCAGGAGGAGCTGATGAAACGTGTGGTATTGGTGCATCTGACGAGTTCGGGACAGGGCATTCGCATCATTTTTACAGCGGACATCACACTGGGCAACCTGGCCGACAACCAGATAGTGTTTGCAGGGCAGCTGGGCTACACTGCCGACGACAGCTGTATAGACGCCACGCGAAACTCGTTTGCCCCGAAGGAGGAGGACATCCTGTTTATAGACGAGGAGAGGCTGTTTACGTACTATGACGAGGCCTTCGACAAGCAGTATACTCCGACATACCGTGAGAAGAACACGCAACCGCTGCATCATCGTTTCAGCGACAACGAAAGTGGTGATTTAACGACAACGGGGGGTCGTCAAGACAAAGAAAACAGTTCGTCAATGACCTACCACGGCTTTGACCTACAGGCCATCATCGATGCAAAGTATGGCGACGACCTGCCTCGGGAGGGTGGTAAAAGCCGTCATAACAGTAGTCTGGAACTGGCTTCCGACCTGTTGCTGATGACCGATGGCAACAAGGAACGGACGTTGGCGATGCTGGTAAAGCAGCCGTGGGTGAAGGAGATTATGGACGAGCGCAATGAGGACGTGGAAAAGACGGTGGAGAGTGCCGACGAATTCAATAAGAAGAAGGAGAAGAATACCCTGCATCCGTACCCCTCGACTAGCATGCAACAGGCCATCCAGCAGGTGACGGGAAAGTCGTTCCGTGACTGGGAATACGGAGAAACCTCAGTCAGCCGACAGACACAGATGGAACACCGGCTGTTGGAATGGGGACACCAGATAGGTGAGTTGTTTGACGACTTCCCCATGCTGAAGGACGTGTGTGGCGACCTGCCCGTGATGCAACGACCTGCCGCGGTGTTCCTAGCCGGTGGATTCATGATGACGCTGATGACACGATGCTGGTACCGCTTCTACCATAAGCCTCAGTTGAAGCGACGACTGAACTGCTCGCTAATGGTCATAGGAGATCCTGCTTCGGGAAAATCGGTGGCTGGTGAGCTCTACGACCTGCTGTGCGCACCTATCAAGGCGTTCGACAAGAAGGGAAAGAATGCGGTGAACTCGTGGAAAGAGACCACGGAGGCTGCGAGTCAGAACAAGGATAAGGATGTAAAGCCGCATGCCCAGATTCGTATCCACCCGGCTCGTACGTCGAACCAGACATTCATCACCGACATGGTGAACACGAAGGAGGTGATTGACGGTGAAGAGGTACAGCTGCACATGCTGACCTTCGACTCGGAGCTGGACAACACGCTGACCCTGCAAAGTGGTGGCTCGTGGATAAACAAACTGGCAATGGAGCTGAAGGCTTTCCACAACGAGGAGGACGGACAGGCATACAGCAACAAGGGGTCGATACAGGACGACTTCAACGTGACCTGGAACTACATCTATACAGGCACGCCGATAGCGATGAAAAGCAAGGTGAACAACAAGAACTTCGGAACGGGACTACCCACACGACTGACGTGCATACCGATACCTGCCACGAACTTCAAAATGATGAAGCTGGAGGACTTCGAGCACTACGACTTCGAGCGGGATGAAAGGATGAAGAAATGGGCGTGTCTGCTGGACAGGACGAAGGGCGAGCTGAAGCTGTGGCCTCTGGTGAAGAACCTCTGGGAGTGGACGAACCGACGTATGATGGATGCGTGCGAGGACGACTCGAAGGCAGAGGAGATGCTGTGCAAGCGGTGTGCCTACCACGGACTGAACTACTCGGCACCTTACATCGTGATGCGCCACTGGGACCAGATGCACCAGGACGGCACTTACTGGTGTGGTGACATCAGCGTGGACGACAAGGACTGGAAGCTGTGTGAACTGTTGACGAACATACACCATGCGTGTCAGATACACTACTTCCTGGGAATGGCCGAGAATTACTTCGACAACCAGCTGGCGGAGGCTGCCTCTACAAAGACGCATCGGCTGAAGACGGTCGAGGGCTTTAACAAGCTGCCCAAGGAGTTTACTACAGAGGACGTGATGCGATGCTTCAATGTCAAATATGAGGCTGCACGTGGTAAGATCAAGCGACTGATGAGTGACCACATCGTAGAGAAGACAGGTGAATATGTGGAGAACGGTACGACCAAAGCAAAGTACACCAAGATTGGCATACTGTTATGACGCAAGGACGCAAGGACGCAGGTACATTTGAAAATGAGTAATGAAATAAATGAGAAATGAGTAATGAGTAATGAGAAATGAAAATGAGAAATGAAGAAATGAAACTCAGCGAGCACTTTGGTCTCGCTGAGCTTTGCAAAACGAGAACGGGAATAGAGAACGTTCCGAACGAGGAACAAGTGAATAATCTGAGACGTTTGTGTCGCTGGTTAGAAGAGCTGAGGAGACGTTGGAATAATCTGTACGGCGATGGTGACGACCCAATTATCATCAACTCGGGGTTCCGGTCGGCAGCGGTGAACAAGGCGGTAGGGGGTGTGCCTATGTCGAACCACCTGACGGGTTGCGCGGTGGACATCCGTTGCATCGGGATGGAACAGGCATTGCGATACGCCTCTATCCTACTCGACATCAGCGATATGAGCCGCGAAGACTTCGACGAGCTGCTGATAGAGCAGAAGCGCAGCGTCGTCTGGATTCACTTCGCGGTGCGCCCTTGGGGGAACCGGAGACGGATAGATTTCAAGCGATAAACCTTCCTTTGAGGTTAAAAACCCTTCAATTTTGTCTGAAAAGCATTAAATTTTGTCTGAAAACGAAAAAAAATGGTCTGTACTCTTGCGGTACAGACTTTTTTTTATATCTTTGCAACCAAAATTACGTGGATAAACTAAAATTAGTCTTGAACAAGTAACACTTTACATAACATTATTTATTAATTAAACATTTACAAAAATGAAGAAATTTCAAACAATGATGGCCGTAGTGCTGGTAGCACTGATGGCTTTTGCAGTACAGAGCTGCGGTAGTGACAACAACGATGATGACCAGCAGTACAAGCTGGAGGTATCTCTGACGATTACCGACAAAGGTCCTCTGACTGATGCACAGTGTGATGCAATGCGTTCTGATGCCCAGAAAGGCAGCACAGTTGCTAATCATCCTACAGATGCTTCTGCCGAGACCGCTACTATGCGTGCTGCACAAGCAATCTCTGAGGCATTGGAGGTCTACAAGGGAACATATGGTAATGCTAAATTTGGCTACACTCTCGTTTGCACAAAAGTTAGCACTGGCAAGCAGATTGTCACCTACTATGTTGATTACGACTCAGGTACGATAAATACCTACAGCAACAAAAATGCCAGATAATAAAACTGCTAAATAAAGCTATCTAAGCCCGGGCAAATGCTCGGGCTTTTTTGGTCTTTGTCCTGACTGTCACCACCACCCTACTCTATTACCATCATCCCTTTGCTCACGACATTACGGCTCGTTGCTCACGACATTACGGACATGATAAGGGCAGGTTATTGCGCGATAAGGATGGGTTATGGTAAAGAAAAGAAGAATTTTATTTGCATTTATTCTGATTATTTCCTATCTTTGTAGCCAAAATATAAATCTTGACAAGATTAGAAAGCCTAAACGTCCAATTGCTAACATAAGAACTATAAAGCAATATGAATAAAACGGCAACGACCCATAAAGATTGGCGGAAGCATCTGAACGACTTCATGAAAGCCAACACCAGTCTGACAATCATCATCTCGGCTGTATTGCTGCTGGAGTTGATGATGGGTATCATGTTCTATGCTGCGCAAAACTTTATTCAGAGGACCATGGAACGGATGGTGGGCGTGGAAATGAATGCCATTTACCTTTGTATCCGCAACAAGCTGGCCAACGTGGAGGTGACTGTCGACAACATGTCTTGGGTGGTAAGTGAAGGTTTGGAAGAGCCGAGTTGGATGTTCGACGTATCCAGGCGAATGCTCAAGAACAACCCTTCCTTCTGGGGCAGCGGTGTTGCCTTTATGCCTTATTACTATTCGAATAGAGGCAAGTTCTTTGAGCCTTATGCCGTGCACGGAGGAGGAGACACCATCATGACGCTGCAAGTAGGAAGGGAAGGCGTTGACTATACTAAAAAAGAGTATTATCGCGTACCTGTAGAACAGGGAACGTCACACTGGAGCGAGCCTTATGTGAACCAAACGGGTGACAAAAGTCTCATAACGACCTATAGTACTCCTATACGCAATAACCAGGACCGCGTAGTGGGCGTCGTGTTTGCCGACATCAGAACCAACTGGCTGGAAGATGTCATGAACGAGGAGAAGGTCTATAAATCGACTCAGCGTTTTCTGGTGACGGGTCACTATAATATGCTGGCAGGTAAGGTTGTTCCAGTATTCAAAGAAGTACTTCAGATATTAAAAGCCGACAACGACAAGAATGGCTACTTTATGCTAAAGGCCAAAGATGGCACCATGCATCATGTTTTCTATACCCTTGTAGGCGGTAAGACAGACTGGGTGCTCATCAATATTCTGGATGACGATGAGGTCTTTGGCAGACTGCGCTTCATGCAAATGATGTTGCTGCTACCGTTAATCCTTGGTTTGTTCTTCGCCTTGTTCATCGTTTGGCGTAGTTCCAACAATTTAAGTCGCCTGAAGAAGGTCAATGCCGAGAAGGAGCGCATAGACAGCGAGTTGCAGGTGGCCAGCCAGATACAACAGACCATGTTGCCACAAGGCGAGTTTAACGCCGAAAGTGTAGATTTGGAAGGTTTCCTGAAACCTGCCCGCGAAGTGGGTGGAGACATTTACGATTACTTCATCCGTGACGAGAAACTGTTCTTCTGCATCGGTGATGTTAGCGGCAAGGGGGCTCCCTCAGCTATCCTGATGGCAGTCACCCATGCGTTGTTCCGTTCGGCTTCAGCCCACGAGAGCAATCCCGCCCGTATTATGCAGACCATCAATGAAACCGCATGTCAAGGCAACAAAACGAACATGTTTGTCACCATGTTCATCGGTGTGCTCGACCTGCCCACGGGACGCTTGCGCTACTGCGATGCCGGACATGACGCACCAGCCATCATGGAAAATGGTAAATGGTCGATAGCTGATGTCATTGCCCACCTCCCCATCGGTGTTTTTGATGACATGAAGTATGACGTCCAGGAAACGACCCTCCAGCCCAACAGCATCATCTTCCTCTATACCGACGGACTGACGGAAGCCATGAACACCACACACAAGCAGTTCGGACTAAAGCGCATAGAGGCTGTGCTGGATGAATGTACAGACAAACAACCCAAGGAGGTGCTGGAGAAGGTAACTAAAGCCGTCGATAGTTTTGTGAAAAATGCTGAGCAGAGCGACGACTTGACGATGCTGGCCATTCGCTATACACCTAAACAGTTTAAGAGTACGCTGGCGGAGACATTAACCATCAAGAATGATATACATGAGGTGAAACGCCTCAGCAACTTTTTAAAATCGGTCATCGAAAAACTGGACATTGAGACATCGTTGGCCCGCAAACTGCGTTTGGGCGTAGAGGAAGCTGTTGTCAACGTGATAAACTATGCCTATCCGTCTGATAATGAAGGCAACATCACTATTAATATGATGTCGGACGGCCATTCCCTCCGTTTCCAGATTATCGACGAAGGTGTAGCCTTTGACCCCACAGCCAAACAAAAGACCGACACGACACTCTCCGTTGAAGACCGTCAGATAGGCGGTCTGGGCATCCTGCTGGTGCGCGAACTGATGGACAGCATCAACTACGAACGGGTAGAAGGGAAAAATATACTGACACTTATCAAGAAATTTAAATAACAAATATCTAAATAATTATAACTATGAACGCTAAAATTGAAGAAATCGACGGCAAGTATGTTGCCACGTTAGAAGGAGAGATGGACACCGCAGCAGCTGCAGAGGCTGAAGAAGTACTGAAACCGCTCTATGAAACCAACGGACGCGATGTCATTATCGAGTGCAAAGACCTGGAATATATTGCTTCGAGCGGCTTACGCATCCTGCTCAGCATCCTGAAGGGAGCCAAGGCTGCAGGTAGCAAGGTCGTTTTGCGGAATGTAAACGACGATATCAAGGATGTATTCAAACTGACTGGATTCATCAGCATCTTCGAGTTTGAATAAGCCCTCTTATCCTGATTACCAGCATTAAACTAAAAGGATAGACATGGAGAAGTCCTTTTCATCGAAAATCGGAGTACTGTTAGCAGCAGCTGGCAGCGCCGTAGGATTGGGAAGCATCTGGAAGTTTCCCTATATCGTGGGAGAGAACGGCGGTGGAGCATTTATCCTCCTGTATATCGTCTGTTCGATGATCTTCGGCCTGCCACTGGTCATGAACGAGTTCATGGTTGGCAAGCTGTCGGGCAAGAGTGCCTATGGCGCCTTCCGTACGTTGAGCGGCTCTAACCGATGGCAGTGGTTCGCTTGGACTACCATGCTGTCGGTCCTGCTCCTCATGAGTTTCTATTTCGTGGTCACGGGATGGTGCATTTATTATATGGTGGAGGCAGCAAGGAATACCTTTACCGGCATGGACGCAACAGCACTTACGACTTTCTTCAGGACGTTCGAGGGCCATGCTCCCGCCATGATCATCTATGCCATCATTGCCATTGTGCTGACGGCATCAGTCCTATGGTTCGACGTGAACAAGGGTATCGAACGCCTCAGCAAGATTCTCATGCCTCTACTGTTCCTGATGCTCCTTGTATTGGCTATCCACATGGTATTTCTCGATGGTGGCACAACGGGACTGCGATTCCTGTTTGAGCCCGATTTCTCAAAAATCACGCCAAAAGTCATCCTGGAGGCTGTGGGACTGAGCTTCTTCACCTTGTCAATAGGCATGGGTGCCCTCATCACCTATGGAGGCTATATGCCCAAAGAACAGAATGTCACCACCACGTCCATCCAAATGATTGTCCTCGTCATCATCGTGTCGCTGTTGGCAGGCATGACAGTCTTCCCCGCTGTCTTCGCCTACGGGTTCAGTCCTACGGAAGGTCCAGAACTGACATTTGTCACCTTGCCCGACGTTTTTCAGCACATGTTTTGTCCGACGCTGACCAGTGTGGCCTTCTTCTTCCTGATGTGTGTCGCAGCCATCACGTCCACCATCTCGATGATGGAGGTGATGGTAGCCTTTTTCTGTGAAGCCACAGCAGACACCAAGCGCCCGCTCAACAGGCATCAGAGCGTCATCTTTGTCGCCATCATACAGGTGATTACCAATACACTGTGCATCCTGTCGATGACAGGCAGTATCAGCTGGCTTACGGTGATGGGCTACAACCTGTTCGACTCTGCCAATACGCTGGTCACCGATTTCCTGATGCCTCTTGGAGCCATGGGCATGGCCATATATACAGGATGGTTTGTTCCCAAGGCAAGGTATCAAGGGGCACGCGTGTCCACAATCATCTATTTGCTTATCCTGCGCTGGCTTGTACCCATAGCGCTCGTCATTATTTTCCTTGATTCCCTAAGTATCCTATAAACGATATATTTTTGTTACGCTAGCTTTAAACACTTTTGTATTATGAAAACAGCACCTTTATCAAAAATACAGTATGGCATCTATGCCGAGTGTGTCTCTCATCAGAGTGAGACCTGTTACAACCTTCCTTATATGTTTGTACTTGACGGTAGTCTTGACGAGGAGAAACTCAAGAAAGCTATTGAGACTGCCGTAGCTGCACACCCCACCCTCTTCACACGCATTGCGGTGAACGAGCAGGGCGAACCAGTACAGACCATTGACGACAGCGAGACGTTTTCATTGAGCATTGAGCCCAACAACGCTTCACCTTCAACGCCCGATGCCCGATCGCTTATCGTTCCCTTCGACATCTTGAATGACCGGCTGTTCCATATCCGACTGCTGAAAGATGCAGAGCATTTCTATCTCCTGCTCGATATCCACCATATCATTGGCGACGGCATTACCCTGAAGGTGATGCTTGCCGATATAGAGGCAGCATACAACGGTAAGGCACTGGAACCAGAAACGATGACGATGATGGACGTGGCTCTCGCCGAAGCCGAAAAGCGACAGACACCTGCCTTTGAGGAAGACAAGCAATGGTATGCCAAGAACTTCGACTGTGGCGACACGTTTACCATGCTTATTCCCGACCTGGAAGGTACGGAACGCTCGGAGGCAAACAAGGTTCGCGTACTTGGCATTGACAAGGAAAAGATAGAGACTTTCTGCAAGGCCAACGGTATCTATAAGAATACCTTCTTCACCGCAGCTTACGCGTATTTTCTGGCAAAGTATAACAACGAGCAGGAGGCACTGTTCACCACTGTTTACAACGGACGTACTGACCAACGGTTCCTCCATTCCGTAGGTATGACGGTGAAGACGTTGCCCGTCTATGCCAAGTTCACTGATGACACCTCGGTGCTGGACTTCCTGAAAGCCTGCCAGGAGCAGAATACTGGTTGTCGTGAGCACGACATCTATGCCTATAGCGACGCGGTGGCCGACCTCAATCTGCAAAGCAACTCGCTGTTTGCATGGCGCGGAGACATGCTGAGTGATATCCATTTCATGGGGAAACCGACCAAGGTACTGCAGCTCTGCAATCACACCTTGGAAGTGCCGCTTTGTCTGATGGTCTATATGGTCGGCAATCAATATCATCTACGGGCAGAATACAATGCCAGCCAATACTCCGAAGCGCTAATCAGCCAGTTCATGGAGAGCTATGAGGCCACGTTGGAGGCTTTCCTCAGTCATGTCAACTTGCGCGATATCTGTTTCACAACCGATTCACAGGTAAAACTGCTCGATTCGTTCAACAACACAGACTGTCCATACGATGAGACACAGACCATCGTATCGCTGTTCCGCCGCCAGGCCAAGTCTACGCCCGATAAAGTGGCCGTAGTATATAAAGAGAGGCGGTTTACCTATGCCGAACTGGATGAGATGAGTGATCGTATTGCAGCCTATATCGCATCGAAAGGACTGGGACCTGAGGATATCGTTGCTATTCTGATACCCCGCTCGGAATGGATGGCTATTGCCTCACTGGGTGTCATCAAAGCTGGATGTGCCTATCAGCCATTAGATCCGACCTATCCGAAAGAACGTCTGAATTTCATGATGCAGGACACTGCTGCCAGGCTGCTGATAGCCGATGCGGAACTGCGTCCCATTGTGGATGAATACCAAGGCGATGTCATCTTCACGAAAGACCTCATGCATTTACCCGCTGCAGGGACGTTGCCCAAGGGGCCCAAACCCGAGAGTCTGTTCACACTCGTCTATACCAGCGGCTCCACGGGTGTTCCCAAGGGTGGAATGTCTGAACACAGAAACTGGGTCGCCTTCTGTCAAATGCACCAGAAGAACGCCAATATCACCTCTGAAAGTCGTGTGACGTCTTATGCCAGCTTCGGTTTCGATGCATCACCGATGGAGATTTATGCCACGTTGACGATAGGTGCCGAGCTGCACATCATCCCCGAAGAACTGCGTCTGGATCTGCTGGCGCTGAACGACTATTTCGAGAGGAATAGTATTACCCATGCGTTCATGACTACCCAGGTGGCCTATCAGTTTGTCACCAGCATCGAGAACCATTCATTGCAGGTGCTGATGACAGGTGGAGAGAAGTTGGCTTCACTGACACCACCACAGCACTATCGTGTCATGAATGGCTATGGTCCTTCAGAGACCATCTGCTATGTAACGTCCTATTGGCTGAAAGGCAAACAGCAGAACATTCCCATTGGTGCGGCCATAGCCAACTGCAAACTTTATATCATTGACCCGCAAGGCCATCGCCTGCCCATAGGTGCCAGTGGCGAACTCTGGATTGCCGGTCCTCAGGTGGCCCGAGGCTACCTGAACCGTCCGGAGAAAACAGCAGAGGTGTTCGTTACGAACCCCTTCTGTGAGGACGGCAAATATAACAGGATATACAAGAGTGGCGACATTGTACGCTACCTGCCAGACGGCAACATTCAGTTTGTGGGACGTCAGGACGGACAGGTGAAGATACGCGGTTTCCGCATTGAACTGAAAGAGGTGGAAGCAGTGATTCGCGAATACCCTGGCATCAAGGACGCCACCGTGCAGGCATTCGATGTAGACGACGGTGAGCACCAGTCGTCTGGCGGAGGAAAGTTCATCGCTGCGTATATCGTCAGCGACGAGCAGATAGATATTGAGGCGCTGAACAGTTTCATTCTCGACCAGAAACCGCCTTACATGGTGCCTGCCGTCACGATGCAGATAGAGGCTATTCCTCTGAATCAGAACCAGAAGGTAAACAAGAAAGCCCTACCAAAACCGGAGAAGAAAGCCGCTGTGGCCGAGGTGGAAAGCAACGTGCCGATGAATGTACTGGAAAAAGAAATCCACGGTATCATTGCACAAATTATCAATACGGAAGATTTTGGCATAACAACGATATTGGGCTACGTAGGACTGACCTCCATCATGGCCATTAAACTGGCTATCCAGATAAACAAGCGCTTTGGCGTGACCTTGGACTCGAAGACCCTGGCCAAAACGGGCAGTGTGCAAAGCATTGAGAACGAGATACTGACTACGCTGATGCAAGGAGGTGCTACCAAGCAGGAAGATACTAAGATGGCACATGCCGACATGAGCAACATTCCGCTGTCGTACGCACAGATGGGCGTCTATGTGGACTCCATCAAAAATCCCGAGTCTACTATCTACAATACGCCGGTCATTGCCCGCTTCCCCCAAAATGTGGACATCAAACTGCTGACCAAAGCTGTGGTGACCCTTGTCAAAACGCACCCCATGCTGCAGGCACATTTTGACAGCGCAGGGGCTGACATCGTCCAAATTGTTGACCTTGAGCAACCTGTAGAGATTGCTCATAGCCAATGCAAAGAGGAGGATATCCCCCGTTACAAGTGGGAGTTCGTCAAGCCATTCAACCTGAGGCAGGGACCGCTCTACCGCATGGAGATTGTCACCACCGAGCAATGGGTGTATCTGATGATGGATATCCATCACCTCGTCGTCGATGGCGGTTCTTTCGACCTGCTTCTGTCGCAGTTGTTCGACTTGCTTAACGGACAAGAGATCGAACCCGAGACCTTTACCTATGCCGACTTCGTGGCAGCACAGAAAGCAGCAGAGAGTAGCGAGGAATACGCTGCTGCTCGCGACTTCTTCCAAGGGCGTTTGGGTAACGTCGAGGGAGTGACAGAGGTTCCGGCTGACCTGACCAATCCAAAGGAGCAAGGCACCTTGGGCACCCTGTATACACCGTTGGATTTCACTGCCATCGATAACTTCTGTCGTCAGCACAACATATCTCCGGCACACCACATCCTGGCCGCTACCTTCTATGCACTGTCACGCTTCACCAACAACGAGCAGCTGTGCATCACCACCATCAGCAACGGGCGCTCCGACCTGCGCATTAGCAATACGGTGGGTATGTTCGTTAATACGCTGGCACTAAGTGCCGAGATTGGTGAACAGACAGTACTCGAATTCCTGAGCGAGACCAGCAAGAACTTCGACGAGACATTGCAACACGAGACTTATCCGTTTGCACGCATCGCTTCCGATTACGACCTCACCGCAGAAATCATGTTCGCCTACCAGATGGGCGTCATTGACGACTATAAATATAAAGGTGAGACTATTGCCGTAGATACTTTCGAGTCAGACACGCCGAAGTTCCGTATCGCGTTCTTCATCATGAACGATGAGTCGGGTAAGCCAAGTATCTGCTTGCAATACGACAAGGGACGCTACAGCCATGAGTTGATGGCATGTCTGGCACAGTCCATCAGCAACGCTGCCAATGTCTTCATCAGCAATCCCACGTCACCCCTGAAGAACGTCTCGCTGCTCGATGACAAGCAGGTTGCATTGCTTGACAGTTTCAACCAGAACGATGTCGATTATGACACCACACAGACCGTTGTATCACTATTCCGCCGTCAGGTTGAGTTGCATCCCGACAACATCGCTATGGTCTATCACGATATCCGTCTGACCTATAAGCAGGTCGACGAACAGTCGGAGCGAATAGCCCAGTACGTTCAGTCGCTGGGTCTTGGCAGCGAGGATGTGGTGTCCATTTTGATTCCACGCAGCGAGTGGATGGTAGTGGCGTCAATGGGTGTGCTGAAAGCCGGTTGCGCCTATCAGCCACTGGATCCCAGCTATCCTGCCGAGCGTCTGAACTTCATGATGCAGGATGCGGGTGCCAAATTGCTCATTGCCGATGCGGAACTGCGTCCTGTCGTGAATGAATACCAGGGCAAGGTGCTGCTGACCAAGGACATTGTCGCCCTGCCTGCAGCCACTGCACCTGTCAAGGCAGATATCACACCGTCTTCGCTGTTTATCATGCTCTACACCTCTGGTTCTACGGGCTTGCCTAAGGGCTGTCAGTTGGAGCATGGCAATCTCGTAGCCTTCTGCCACTGGTACCATCGCTACTATGATCTGAAGCCTGAGAACAAAGTAGCCGCATACGCCAGCTACGGCTTCGATGCCTGTATGATGGACATGTACTCTGCCCTGACTTGTGGTGCTGCAGTCTATATCATCGGTGAGGACATCCGTCTGAACTTACCCGACCTGAATGACTATTTCAACCGTGAAGGCATCACCCATTCGTTCATGACCACACAGGTGGGCTGTCAGTTTGCGATGAACTTCGACAACCATTCGCTGCACCATCTCTCAGTTGGCGGCGAAAAGGTGCTGCCGCTCACGCCCCCGACGGCCTACCAGCTGCATAATGGCTATGGTCCTACGGAGTGTACCATCTTTACGACAACATATCCCATGAAGGAGTTCGAGCAGAACGCCCCCATTGGCAAGCCGCTCGACAATTTCCGGTTGTATGTCGTCGATAAGCAACTGAACCGTCTGCCGGTAGGTGCTGTGGGCGAACTTTGGGTCAGTGGTCCACAGGTAAGCCGTGGCTATCTGAATCGTCCCGAAAAGACAGCAGAAACCTATCTGACAAATCCGTTTACGACCGACAAGAAATATAGCCGTGTCTACCGTACCGGCGACATTGTACGCTATCTGGCTGATGGTAACATCCAGTTTGTGGGTCGTCGCGACGGACAGGTGAAGATCCGTGGCTTCCGCATCGAGTTGAAGGAGGTAGAAGCTGTCATTCGCGAGTTTGCAGGCATAAAGGATGCTACCGTCCAAGCTTTCGACTATGAGAACGGTGGCAAGTACATCGCAGCCTATATCGTCAGCGATGAACAGGTGGACATCAAGGAACTGAATGCCTTCATTGGCAAACAGAAACCCTCCTACATGATTCCTGCAGCCACCATGCAGATTGACTCCATCCCGCTGAATCAAAACCAGAAGGTGAATCGTAAGGCACTGCCGGCTCCTGTCATCCAGGCTGCCGACCATGAATATGTGGAACCGAAGAACGAACAGGAGCGTATGTTTGCCAAGATATTTGGTGACATTCTGTCGTTAGATAAGGTGAGTGCCACCGATAACTTCTTCGAACTGGGCGGTACTTCACTCATGGTGACCAAGGTGATTATCGAGTGCGACAAGGCTGGCTACCACGTCATTTATGGTGATGTGTTTGCTCATCCTACACCACGTCTGCTGGCACAGTTTGTGAGTGGCGAAGCTCCCGTTGAAGATTCTGACATCGAGATAACAAGTTTTGATTACACGGGCATTGATGCCATCCTGAAGCGGAACAATATTGAGACGTTCCTCAAGGGCGAACGCCAGCAGCTGGGCCATGTTCTCCTGACTGGTGCCACTGGCTATCTGGGCATCCATGTGTTGCGTGAGCTCATCGAATCTGACGCCACAACCATCACATGTATGGTGCGCGGCAAGGACCAGCCCTCTGCCGAGCATCGCCTCAAAAACCTGCTGTTCTACTATTTCGAGAAGTCATTCAAAGAGCTCTTCGGTACCCGTCTCTTGGTGGTAAATGGCGACGTGACGCAGGACTTCACAACGCTCAACGCTCAACTCCCAACTCTCAACTCGATAGACACAGTCTTCAACTGTGCCGCCAACGTGAAGCACTACTCGAAGGGAACTGATATCGAAGACGTGAATATTGGCGGTGCACAGCGCTGCGTGGAGTTCTGTCTGAAGACCGGTGCCCGACTGGTGCATATCTCTACGACCTCCGTAGGTGAAATATGGATTATCCATAACGACGGTGAGCAGGTGCCCATGCTGGACGAGCGCAAACTGTGGTTCGGACAGTTCCTCGACAACCGCTATATAAACTCCAAGTTCTTGGCCGAACGGCTGGTATTGGATGCTGTTGCCCACCACGGACTTAGTGCCAAGGTGATGCGCGTGGGTAATCTTGCACCACGTAGCTACGATGGTGAATTCCAGGCCAACTTCAATAGTAACAGCTATATGGGACGCCTCAAAGTGTTTCATGTGCTGGGCTGCTGCCCCTACGATACCTATGACGAACTGACCGAAATGTCTCCCATCGACCAAACGGCCAAGGCCGTGGTACTCCTCGCTTCTACGCCCAAGGAGTGTACCGTCTTCCAGCCCTTCAATAACCATACAGAGTTGTTGGGCGACTTGCTCCAGCTCATGACGAAGGTAGGTAGGGAGATACGTTTCGTTGAGAATGCCGAATTCGAGAAGTCCATTGATGAGGCTGGACAGGATCCCGAAAAGGCCAAGCTGCTCTCAGCCATTCTGGCTTACCAAGATGTTTCTCACGGGCAAAAGGCTGCCATTATCGAGCGCGACAACCGCTACACCTGCAACGTTCTGCACCGTCTCGGCTTCCACTGGAGCGATACCTCATGGGATTACGTAGAACGTATGCTCACCGCTATCAGCGGCTTTGGATTCTTTGAATAGACAAGAATGGAACAAAATAATAAGTATAGCAAAAGAAATGACTGATAAGACCAAATGGGTGGCCTGTTGGGGCAATGCCACTTCCATCACCAACCGACGCGAGGCTATCTATGCCAAGAATATCACGCTGCGCTATCCTATCAGGATGTGTTTCAATGGTAGTATGCTGCGTTTTCGATTCTCCAACCTGACAGGTACTGAGCCTGTCACACTCGACAAGGTTTTCGTGAACCGAACACCCATCACCTTTGACGGCCATGTCAGCGTTTGCCTGATGCCAGGCCGTGAAACGGAAAGTGATGCCATCAGCTATGCCGTGAATAGTGGCGACATGATAGAGATTAGCATATTTCTGGCTGACTACACGCAAATGAATAGCGGTACGCTTATCACGGGACCGCTGTCCAAGGCGTATTATGCCTATGGCGATTATGCAGAGGCCGACGTATTACCCCAGGATTTAAGCCGTCCTACCCATTGGTTCTATTTCCTTAACACCATCGATGTGCTGACATCAGAAGACAATCGTGCCGTGGTGTGCTACGGCGATTCCATCACGGCACAGTCGTGGCCTGACTACATGGCACAAATGGCTTTTGGAACCAATGCTGCCATTATCCGTCGTGCCGTCAGCGGAACACGCATTTTGCGACAATACGACTGTATCACCTATCAGGCCTACGGCTTGAAAGGTTCCACGCGCTTTCCCATCGAAATGAATGTGGCTGGCGCTACCGATGTGATTATCCAACACGGCATCAACGACATCATCCACCCTGTGGGAACCGATGTCAATGTTTTCCGCCCGTGGAGTGACTTGCCTACGGTAGAAGAAATGGAACGGGGCGTGGAGGATATCTATGTGAAGCCTGCCAAGGCGATGGGACTGAAAGTGTGGAGCGGTACCTTGCTGCCTATTTTTGGTTGGCGTACTTACAACGAAGAGCGTGAGGCCATGCGCCAGCGATTCAACGAATGGTTGCGCACATCCACCATTTTTGACGGTTGTGTGGACTTTGACGAGGCAGTTCGGAGCACCATCAATCCAAAGGCATTCGCCGAGGGGTATGACAGCGGCGACCACCTGCATCCCAGCGAGCGTGCCTATGAAGCGATGGCGCATGCTGCTGTGCAAAAGTTGGCATTGGCACGATGAATTATCAGATAAAAGACAACATTTTATGCAGAAATCTTCAAAATCCTTTGCTGTTTGGAAAATATTCATTATTTTTGCACACCAGAATAATTTAAAACTATAATAATATGTCATTACTAATGATTCTACAACTCCTGATTGTGCTGGGAGCTCTTTGGGTTGGTTCACGCTATGGTAGTCTTGCACTTGGTGCCATATCAGGTATCGGTCTTGCCATCCTTGTATTCGGATTTAGCTTAAAACCAGGTACTCCGCCAACCGATGTTATTTACATCATTATTGCTGCCGTCACCTGTGCAGGCATTATGCAGGCTTCAGGCGGTATGGACTGGTTGATTCAGATTGCAGAGCGCCTGTTGCGTAAACATCCAGACCGAATCACATTCCTCGCTCCACTTTGCACCTTCTTCCTGACGGTGCTGGTTGGAACAGGTCACGTCGTTTACACGCTGATGCCTATTATCTGCGACATCGCTTTGAAGAAAGGTATTCGTCCCGAACGTCCTTGCGGTGTTGCCTCTATCGCTTCTCAGGTAGGTATCACCTGTTCGCCTATCGCCGCTGCCGTGGTAGCTTTCGTGAGCATCTCGAATGCCAACGGTTTCGACATCACGATTCCTGGTGTGCTGATGATTTCCATCCCTGCCTGTGTCTGTGGACTGATGGCTGCTGCTGCCGCTTCCTATCATCGTGGCTTAGACCTTGACAAGGACCCCCAGTTCCAGGCAAAGCTGAAGGACCCTGCCCAGTATGAGTATATCTACGGTTCATCGGCTACATCCTTGGACAAGGAAATTCCTTCCGAAGCCAAGCGTGCCGTTTATATCTTCATTGCCGCACTTTGTGTCATTGTCCTGTTTGCAGCTGTTCCCTCTCTCCTGCCCTCTTGGGATGGAAAATCATTGAAGATGAATATTGTCATCCAGATTGTGATGATCTCAGCAGCAGCCATGATGATTATTTTCTGCAAGGCATCGCCCAAGAAAGCCGTTGCAGGCCCTGTATGGCAGTCTGGTATGGTGGCTGTTGTGGCCATCTACGGTATTGCCTGGCT
>LXOW01464038.1_pt1 | contig 18441 bp, 20 predicted proteins | sample 1368591 | NCBI WGS metagenome assembly LXOW01 (sample SAMN04884650, study PRJNA319009) | bovine gut metagenome | isolation source: Cow rumen | host: Bos taurus | place: Italy: Legnaro (PD) | collected 2014-07-09 | reverse complement strand
AAAACCTTGGTAAGGAAATAAGCCTATGGAAAAAAATATAAATCGTAAACGAGCTCTTATTGAAAATGTCAGACCTAACGTAGATAATGGTGTTTATCCTGTAAAACGTGAAATAGGCGACGTTTTAAACGTTTTCGCTGATGTCTTTCGTGATGGACATCAAAAACTTGTTGCAAGCTTAAAATATAAGCATGAATCAGACAAAGACTATAAATATGTTCCTATGACCTGTATAAATGCAGGTCTAGACCTCTGGACTGCAGATTTTAAAGTTGAAAAACTTGGCTTTTATGAATACGCCGTAAATGCTTGGTGTGATGATTATGGCACTTGGGTTCTGGATACTCGAAAGAAAGTTGACGCAAAAGTTGAATATACTTCTGATATCCTTGAAGGTATTGCTCTTGCTAAGAAATTTACCAAATGGGTTAAAGGTGATGCGTTAGCTTTTCTAAAAGAAAAAATTGAATTAGCTGAAAAAGCTGCTGATGATGAAGCTAAATGGGCTATTTTAAGTGAAGAAGCGCTTGTTTATATTCTTTCTTCAAATCCAGATCCTGATTCATTAGTAGAAAGCATAACTTTCAAACTAAGAGCTGACAGAGTAAAAGCCAGATTTGCGGCATGGTATGAATGTTTCCCACGTTCTTGCGCTTTTGAAGAAGGAAAACATGGAACCTTTAAAGATGTCATTAAGAGATTAGATCATATTGCAGGCATGGGTTTTGATGTTTTGTATTTTACACCTATTCACCCAATAGGAATTACAAAAAGAAAAGGTCCGAACAATAGTTTGGAATGTGGTCCTAATGATCCAGGTTGCCCATATTCAATCGGTAGTGCTGATGGTGGGCATTATGATGTAGAACCAAAACTTGGAACAATGAAAGATTTTGAAGATTTGGTAAAAGCAGCAGCAGAGCACGGTATGGAAATAGCAATGGACTTTGCTGTTAACTGTTCCCCAGACCACCCATATCTTAAAGACCATGAAAACTGGTTCAGTAAAAGACCTGATGGAACCATAAAATACGCTGAAAATCCACCTAAAAAATATGAAGATATTTACCCATTAAATTTTGAATGTGAAGATTTTCTTGGAATATGGGAAGAAATTAAACAAATCTTCTTATTCTGGGCCAAAAAGGGCATAAAAATATTCCGTGTAGATAATCCTCACACAAAACCTTTTGCTTTCTGGAAATGGGTTATTGCCGAAGTTCAATCTGCTTATCCAGATACAATTTTCTTAGCTGAAGCTTTTACCAGACCAAGAGTTATGAAAGCTCTTGCAAAACTTGGTTTTACAATGTCTTACAGCTATTTTACCTGGAGAAACGAAAAACAGGAAATAACAGAGTATTTTACGGAATTAACAACTCCGCCTGAATCAGACTTTTATAGAGCTAATCTGTTTACAAATACTCCTGATATTTTCCCGCCTTTCCTGCAAAATGGTGGCAGAGCAGCATATAAAATAAGAGCAGTTCTTGCAACAACTCTTTCTACGCTTTATGGAATGTTCCAAGGCTTTGAACTTTGTCAGGGCGTTCCAATACCAGGAAGAGAAGAATATCTGAATAGCGACAAGTATGAAGTGAGATTCAGAGACTGGAATGCACCTGGAAATATCGTAGAATATATTACAAAGCTTAATCAGATACGTAAAGGTAATGTCGCTTTGCAGGAATATGATAATCTGCGTTTCTATGAAGCAGAAAGTGACAAAATATTATTCTATGGAAAATCTTTAAAAGATAACCATGTTCTTATTGCTGTAAATCTTGACCCTTACGTAACTCATTCGGCTATGGTTCACGTTCCTATTGAAAAATATGGAATCGGCTACGATGAAGAATACGAAGTAGAAGATATGCTTACAGGAAAATGGTATACATGGAAGGGTTCTGTTAACTATGTTGAACTAAATCCAGAAATAGAGCCAGCTCATATTTTCTTGGTTCATAAACGTTAATATATTAATAGTGTTAAATTCAAACAACCGATTATTGAAAATAATCGGTTGTTTTATATTTTAGTCTGTTTTAAGCAATGTAAATATTTTTTTGATTCACTTTTGACGATTCTGATTTGTTTTAACAGATTGCTAAAAGTGAGAAAAATATATATAATTATTAATTATGAATAGAAAAATAAAAGTAAGAATTGAGAAAGAATTGGCAACTTACGATGCTATTAATATAAATGAAGCAAAAGAATACTTATCTTCAGTAGATGCTGAATTGGAACCAATTATTAATGCTGTTCCAGACTTTAATTTAAAAACGCATAAAGTTGATAATCTTTATTCTTTGCTGGCAGAGTCAATTATTTATCAGCAATTAACATCTAAAGCGGCATCAACCATTTATGGTCGGCTTTGTAATGTATTTTCCAATAAAAACTTTACTCCGCTTGATATAATCAGAGCAGATGATGAAGAATTACGATATGCTGGAATCTNNAAAAGGCTTTGGAAGGAAGCTTACCAGTAGCAAAAAAACTTCTTTCGATGAAAAATGAAGATATAATTTCACGTTTAACTGTAATTAAGGGTATAGGGCGTTGGACAGTTGAGATGATTCTTATTTTTACTTTAGGAAGAGTAGATGTCGTTTCTTGCGGTGATTTCAGTTTGCGTAAAGGACTTACTATTATTTCAGGGAAAATGCCTAATATTATTTCAGCTAAAGAGCTTGAAAAAAGAGCATTAATATGGTCGCCATTTCGTTCTATAGCATCGTGGTATTTATGGCGAGCTGTTGATTTGTATNNATGTAGAATAAAGATGAAGCACTTTTTGCAAAAGGTAAAATTGTAATAATTGGAAAAAGAAGAAAAGAGAATGTTCCCATTGTTCCAAGATTTCCAAGACTTACCAATATAATTGCTGCGATACACACAAATTGGAGATATTCATAGAAACGATGCTTGTTTAAACCTGTAATTTGCGCTTGAATAGGCATTAAATTAACAGCTAACATGCGTCTTCTTAGTATTGTCAGGATAACAAGAGCAGGAATACATATTGCTAAAGAAAGATAAAAGTCATTTTCCATAGAAGCTAGAATTCCACCTTTAAATAGCATTTCATAACCATGACTCTCAGTGTTTTTGTTAAAAGCAAGTATTAGTAGGCTGCCAGCCATTGAAATTGTAAATCCAGCACCAATAAATGCATCATTTTCTATGTGAATAGAAGTATTTGACGGTTTCCAAGCTAAAACAAAGATACATAAGCTAAGACCTAATAATAGTGCAATAGTTTGGCTTTGAGTAAAGATTGAAGCTAAAACAATACCAAAGCCTGCTATTTGCGGTAATGCTGCCCCAAGAAACAAGGAACGCCTCTGGTATAGGAAAATTCCAGCAGTGGAAAGAGCTGCAGCGTTAAGAATAACTACTGTCTCTTNNACTTCTCAATGATGATGATTTTACATTTTCTGGTTTAGAGAAAATACTTAGTTTTCCATTTCTTACCGAGTAAATATAAAAACTCATTCCATCAAAGTCTTCTAGAATATGTGACACGATCATAATAGTTAAGCCTCGTTCCTGTTTTATTTCTTTTAACAGTTGCATAAAACGAGCTCTTTGAGCTACATCTAAGCCCCTAGTTGGTTCATCTAACACAATTACATTTGGTTCAGATATTAGAGCTTGTGCAAGTATTGCTCTTTGTTTTTGTCCGCCGGATAAATTTCTGAAAAGGGTATTTTTGTTTTCTAGTAATGAAGTTCTTTCCAGAACATTTTCCAGTTTTTCTTTATATTTAGGAAATGGGGACGAGTAGGGCGATATTTTGCTGTATGTCCCCATTTCTACTATTTCTGAAACAGAGAATGGCAGAAGATCTTCTATTTCATTCATTTGCGGAATATATGATATTACGCAATCTTTATTTATTGAAATTTCACCGCTTTTAGGCGGTATTATTCCAAGTAGTGTTTTTAAAAATGTAGTTTTTCCAGACCCATTTTCTCCGATAATCCCTATATTTTCATTAAAGTTTATTGTACAATCAATACTTTCAATAAGAGTTTTGTCGAAATACCCCACAGATAAATTCTTACATGAAACAAAAGATTCTGCCATTTTTATTATTTCATCTCCTTAATAAGGGTATTTACGATATTGTCTATAAGAGAAATATAATCGTTAGTATCTTTAACTGCNNTAAGGAAACAGTAGCTGTTATTTCTCTTGCGTTAGGAGGAATACCAGGTTTTGATTCTACATAGCCTATTATTTCTAAACTTGCAAAATCTGTAAAGTATATCCATGAACTGTGTAGGCATACTATCTTTTTGTTATCAATTCCTTTTAATTTATTCTTCCATTCGTTAATTTTTGCTTCCAAATTAGCTTTGAAGTTTTCATAATTAGCAGAATAAAAGTTTTTACCTTCGGGATCTGCTTCTGTTAGCTTATCACAGGCTAATTTTGCTATTTTTATAGCATTATCTGGAGAAAGCCAATAATGTGGGTTCCCATAAGGATGAACATCTCCTAACGATGGATCAACTCTAGTTGTAGGAACTTCTTTAGCAGCAATGACGTTTGAACAGTCAACATAGCCTTTTCCTGATTTTTGTATTTTTAAATTCTGTGAACTTTCAATAAGAGGCTGGAGCCAAATTTCAAGCTCCATACCAATAAGGAAAAGCATGTCAGCTTTGGCGAGATTCCTTATGAAAGTTGGACGAGGTTCTACAAAATGAGGGTCTTCGTTAGGTCTTGCAAGATACATACTGGAGATTCTGTCTTTTCCAACGGCTCTTACAATTGAATCTAAGTCAGAAAGCGTTGTTACTACCTGAATTTTAGCAAATGCAGCGGATGTGGATAGTAAAATCATCATTATTAAGAAAAATAAATTTATTTTTTTCATTTTTATTCACCTTTTAATCATCATCGTGTTCGTGTTCATGTTCATCTTCGTCTTCTCCTTCATGCNNGATAACAAATAAACAAAAGCAAGCGCAATAATAAAAATATAATATGTTTTTTTCATTTTATGACTCCTTAGAAATTAGCTAAATGTGGTTTATGCGGTCCCATACCCCATATAAATTGGAGCCATATTTCATTATTGTCTCTGCCTTTGAAAGGATCACTTATATTTCTGAACTGAATCTGCAATCTATCGTTTTCTGTAAGCCACCAACCCGCGTATACCGAACGAGCTGTTGTTCCAGCTGAATTATTTGTTGGTTTTTCCGAATAATCGTATTCAAAACCTATATGATAATTATAATTTCGTTTGAATTTATACATTATAGAAGCATAGTATCCATAAGCATCAAAATCGTGTGCCGCAGGCATTTCTCGTTTATTTTTTATATATTCTCCAAACAACACTATTTTATCAAATTGATTTATTCTATGGCGATACATTGCATCAATGCCGTAAAGTTTAGAATACAAATCTCCTTCTTCGTCGTAAGCCCCCTGATTGTAATTAAGGCCAAGTTGTATATCATCGTATTCGTCGTTAAAGAAACTATTTATAACAAATCTACCGCCGAATACTCTGTTCTGTCCTTCGTTAAACAATAATGTATTATTTCCGTTTAATGCATTAAGGGATAATCTTCCATAAGTATGCTCGCCAAAATCTAGGTTTTTGCTAATCATAACGCCATCATCGGAATAACCATGTGCACCACCGTAAAAGTATGCGTTTGAGAAGGGCATACATATTACTGGCCAATCGTGAGAATGAATTGAATTAAGATAGCCAAAGTTTGCTAAAAAACGACCAAGTCTTAACTCTATGTTTCCAGGAAGAGTGTTTGTTATATCAACAAAAGCTTCTTCAACTTCTGCTTCGTCATCATGGAAACCAACTGTTAAGTTTCCTTTTGTATACGGGCTTACAGATTTTGTAAAGTTAATTTCGCTTCCATCGAGTTTTAAATTATTTCTTCTGCTATCTTTTTTATCTTCTGTTCCCATATAGCTAAACATGCCTGTAACGCTAATATCGGGGTTCTGGTTCTGGTAAACCGCTTTTTTTTGCGAGTTATGTTTTTGCTCTTCAATTTGCTTTTCTGCTATTTGAAGTCGTTCATTAAGTTTGTTTANNTTGTTTCTTCTGGGTAAGTTGCAATCGTAAAACCGCAGAATACAAACATTAAAAGAATATATTTTTTCATTATTATTATCCTTTGGTATAAGTTGTTATTGGTATCTTTTTCAGATACAGACAATGAAACTGTTTGCTAACAACATATAGCTCTATACGCATAGGATAATGCTTTATACGGCAATAGAACATACTATTAAAACCGAATAAATTAGTAAAAACAGATTAAATTATTTTTGTGCTATTACCAAAGCAATCAAATTTTTTTTTAAATGCCATATAAAGGAAATATAGCAAACCAATAACGTTACAATAGAGCTATATTATACAATATGTAACGTTGATGGCGGCGAACGAAGGAAATATCCTGTAAAAATACGTTCGCTAAAATGAAAAGAAATATTTTTGCTTAATGAATCACAAGGTGATAAAACAAAAAGGTAATTGGTATTATTTGAATTTATTGTTAAATTCAGATAAGATAAATTACATATCGAACAATTATTATCTTCGTGCTGCTCTAAATCGTCTGACCTATGAATGTGAGAAGAAATATCACCAATAATTGCGTCTGTACAGACGTTTTGGGCTTGATTATGAAAATGATCCTTATGAAGTTTACTATGAAAAACAAAAGCAAACAATGAAATAATCATTGCTGTAATAACAGTAATGATTATTGACTTAAAAATAATTTTTGCTTTGAAGTTAAACATAGCTTACCTAAAAAACATAAAGCACATAATTAATTAAAAGTCAAATTTTAAATAATTATGTGCTTTTTTTGTATTCAGAACTAATTAATAGCTATATGCACTTTTTCCTTGGTTATAAGGTGAACCTGCATTTGGAGCTCCTACGTATCCTGGAATTGCGCTGCACAAAACGCGTATTCTTGCTGCAACGGCTGAATAAACCTCAAAATTAAAGGAGTGCATTTCATGCATTGCTAATCTGCCATATACGTCTAGAACTATTATATTTGGGATATGATAATTAACTCTTATGCTTCTTCCTATTACTCCTGTCCAATCTAATAAAACTGGTATAGACGGATGTAAATCCCTCCAATGTTCTATTACTTCTCTTTTAGAAGTAGTCCAAGGCATGTGATTCATGTTTACAACCCACAGTAGGTGGGCAGAACCTACTGTTCCAAATTCTTTATATAAAGCTTCAGCCCATTTTGCTACTTCGTATTTTTGATTTCTGTGCGCTGTTAGAATTATAACGGGCTTTCCTCGCNNGATTATAAATATCTGTTAAATCAAAGTATTTGAAAGGTTGACCAATATAAACTTTTTTATCAGAAGCTTGCGCTGTTTGCGTAAAACCACAAACATACGAAAACATAATGATAATTACAGCTAAAAGGTTTAATGAATGTTTGTTCATACGTATAACTCCTCTATATTTCTTAAATAAGTATAAAGGAAGTTATTTATTATTATCAATTATTTTTTTGTAGTTCATCAGATAAAACTTATCTTCTATAATAGCTCCCATTTTTTGCCAGCTTTTGCTGTAGTTTGGTGAAGAACTTTCAAAAGTTACATATAGGTTATTACCGTCGTATTCCAAATCTTCGCTACCTGCTGCCAATTTTAAAGTTGTAACATAGTTCTTTTTATTAGAGAGTTCATAACCTGGAACTTTGTAGGTTCCGCTTGTTGTTTTATAGGTTATTGTGTCTGGTTCTTCATTTAATGGAGTTTTATAGAAAGCTAATTTTGATGTTGTGGGTCCAAATGAGAGACTTAATACTACGTAGTCGTCACACATTGTCATACCTTGAACGGATTCACGACAACAGATAATATAATCAGGTTTGTGAACATCAGAATAGTCATCTTCACCATCTTTATATGAGTAAGTTTCGGTAGATGTTGGCATACCTGTTGAATCTGTTTTATAACCGGCAATCCAAGTCTTTCTGCCATATTTGTTTGTTGTGTGGTGTTCTACTGGTTTATATGAACTTACAGTCATAACAAAATCGCCAGTCCAGAGATACTTTCCATCGAAACTTACAAAGCTTGCTTTGCTGTCTACTTTGAATATATTAACTGCAATTAAGTCTTTATCAGGTATCTTCAAGCTGTTTGGAATGTATTCCTGGTTTTTATCTGAAACTTTTGCTTCTTTGTCATTAATAAAGTCTAATATTTCCTGAACTTTATAACCATAAAGCTTACGACCAGAAGCTACCCATAAATATTCGCCTGCTACGGTAATTCCACCTGCATGACCTGTATATTTATCATCTTTCTTTGAATATAGGGAAAATCTTCTTAAATATTCACCAGTTTTTAGATCAACGACAACTATTTGAGTAGAATGTGGGTTATCTCCTTTGGGGTAAAGAGAAATAAGAGCATACTTAGCTCCCGCAGCTGTTTTCTGTTTATCAACAGGAACTATTGAAGGATTTAAGTAAGTTACGCCTTGACAAATAAAACTTTTATCGTCATGACCTGGGATTTTTATTGATATGTCTACATAGGGAGAAACACGATTTGCATATTTCTTTTGAGCTTTCGTTTTTCCATAAGGAACAACATGCTGGTAAATGAAGCTTCCAACTTTACCAAAAACCTGACCTGCGTCATATGCTATTTCACCAAGTGTGTTCTTTGTTTTATTAGCTTTTTGAGATACAGTTGAGGCAACTGTTTTAGCTTTATCGACTACAGTAGATGCAGCATCAGTAACTGCTTCTTTTGCGTCTGTGGCAACGTTGAATATGCTATCGCCGACATCGGAAGCTTTGTCTTTAACTTTGTCGGCTATATCAGATGCTTTTTCAGACACTGCTTCTTTTACGTCTTTTGCTTTATCTACAACTGCTGAAGCAGCATTTTCTGCTTTATCGGCTACATAATTAGCAGCTTTTTTTGCTTTGTTTTTTACAAAACCTAAAACAGATTCGTCATCCGCAAAGCTTGTATTTGCAGCCAAAAACNNGTAAATATTGACATTTAAATGCTGTGATTGTATTGTATATAGAGCTTTGTTATAGGCTATATATACATAGAATATCTAAGTGTAATTAATCAGGAAACGAATGATATGTCAGCTCCGTTAAATGTTGTTCTTGGTGTTATTGGTTCAGATTGCCATTCTGTTGGCAATAAAATTTTAGAAGCATTTTTTACCGAACAGGGGTTTAAAGTAACAAATCTTGGCGTTATGGTTAGCCAGGAAGAATTTATCGCTGCGGCCATCGAAACAGATGCAAAAGCGATACTTGTTTCTTCGCTTTACGGTCATGGAGAAATTGATTGTGCAGGCCTTAGAGAAAAATGCATTGAAAAAGGCTTGGAAAACATTGTTTTATATGTTGGCGGCAATCTTGTTGTTGGTAAAACTCCTTTTAACGAAGTTGAAGCTAAGTTTAAAAAAATGGGCTTCGATAGAGTATTTAGCAATGAAGGTTCTCTCGAAGAAGAAGCAAAACTTCTACGAGAAGATATTGCAGCAAAAGCCAGTTTGTAATGTCAGAAAAAGTAATTTGCGTTGATATAGGCTCTACATACACAAAAGGGGCTATTTTTGAATTCAAAGGCGATTGCTTTGAACTTTTAAAACGTGCTGTAGTTCCGACTACCGTTGAATTTTTACCAAATGGCTTTTATTCTGTTTTAGATCAATTAAATACTGAAAATGAAACTAAGGTCTTTTTTTCTTCATCAGCAAAAGGTGGTTTAAAAGTTGCGGTAATAGGTCTTGTTCCAGAGATGTCTCTTAATATTGCCAAGCTTGCTGCTTGTTCGGCTGGAGCGAAAGTTTGCGCTTCATACCCATATAAACTTACAAAACGCCATGTAGCCGAAATAGAACAGGCTAAACCAGATATCCTGCTTTTTTGTGGCGGAACAGATGGCGGAAATGAAAAGTATGCTATAGAAAACTCAGAAATACTTGCTAAATCCAATTTTAATGGCACAATTCTGTTTGCTGGAAACAGTTATGCCGTAGATGCCGTAGCTGATAACTTAGCTGGAAAAGAATTGATAATTACAGAAAATGTAATGCCAGACTTTGGTAAACTTAATATAGAACCTGTAAGGGAAGCTATACGAAAGATTTTTTTAGAAAAAATAATAACTGGAAAAGGCTTAGATGAATTAGTCTCTAAATATGGGAACTTGCCAGTTCCAACGCCTCTTGCCGTATTTAATCTGGTAAATGCTATTGGGTCTAACTTGCCTGATTGGAAAGATTTTGCCTTAATAGATATGGGTGGGGCAACTACTGATTTTTATTCGTATACCAAGGCTTTTTATCCTGAAAGCGATTGGGTTATAAAAGGAATTATTGAGCCTACTCTTAAACGCACCGTAGAAGGTGATTTGGGAATGAGAGTAAGCGGGGAATCCGCTTTTGAGGCTTCAGAAGAATTTATAAATTATGTTGCGGTAAATAAGATAGATATTTTAAAAATGAAGGAATACGCTTTTAATTTGCCAAAACATCCTGATTATTTACCTGAAAATGAAGAAGAACAGCTTTATGACAAGCTTTTGGCAGAAGGTTGTATCTATCATTCTATGCTAAGACATGCTGGAACAGTAGAAGAAGTCTTTACCTGCAATGGCAGAGTTTGGGCACAAACTGGCAAAGATTTGCAACGTGTTTCTAAGATAGTTGGAACAGGCGGATATTTAGCTGCTATGGGGCGTAACGGGGTTGGTATTGAAATACCGACTGAGCCATGCAAACCGACTGAAAAACGCCCGCTTCTTCCAAAACAATTTGAATATTATTCCGATAATGATTATATTTTGCCTCTGCTTGGCAGTTTGGCTGAAAAATATCCTAAAGAAAGCGCTATAACGGCTATAACGGCTCTAAAAAAAGGAGAATAATGTGTCAGAATATCGAATAAGCGATGAAAGGTTTGATGAAATCCGCAAAGAAGTTTTAACGACTTGGCCAACGGGTAAGGATGTTGATTTTAACGAGGCAGTGGAGTATCAGAAAGCCATTCCGGAAAGTAAAAATTTTGCTTTAGCTATGCATAAAGCTTCTCAGGAAGGTAAGACTTTGTGTCAGCCCAGAGCTGGCGTGGCTTTGATTTCAGAACATATAAAACTTTTGCAGTATCTGGAAAACGAAGGAGAAGCTGATTTACTTCCAACTACAATAGATGCTTATACTCGTTTAAACCGCTATGAAAATGCGGCAGACGGTATCGAAAAGTCTATAAACGCAAGAACCTCTCTTTTAAATGGTTTTCCTGCGGTTAATCATGGCTTGCACGGTTGTAGAATGGTTACAGAAGCCGTTCGATCGCCTATTCAGGTAAGACATGGAACTCCAGATGCAAGATTGCTTGCTGAAATTACTTTGGCTGGCGGTTTTACAAGTTTTGAAGGTGGTGGAATTTCTTATAATATACCATACGCAAAAAAAGTTCCATTACAAAAGTCTATAGAAGATTGGAAATATGTAGACAGACTGGTCGGTCGATATGAAGAAAACGGCGTTCATATTAACAGGGAGCCTTTTGGGCCTCTTACTGGAACTCTTGTGCCTCCATGTATCAGCCATGTTTGTGCAATAGTAGAAGGAATTTTGGCTTTAAGACAGGGCGTTAAATCAATAACTTTGGGTTATGGTCAGGGCGGAAATTTAATTCAGGACGTTGCAGCTGTAATATCTCTTAAAACGCTTGCTCATGAATATTTTAAACGTGAAGGTTTTAACGATTACGATTTAACTACCGTTTTCCATCAGTGGATGGGTGGATTCCCCTCCGATGAAGCTAAAGCTTTTGCCGTAATTACGCTTGGAGCAACAGTAGCAAGACTTTCAGGAGCTGACAAAGTTATTGTTAAAACTCCTCACGAAGCTATGGGTATTCCAACTAAAGAAGCTAATGGAATGGGTATACGCTGCACAAAACAAGCTGTAAGTATGCTTAGAGATCAGCATTTCCCCGTAAGCGAAGAGCAAAAGTTTGAAACCGCCCAAATCGAAAAAGAAGTAAGAAGCATTATGGACGCTATCTATCGACTTGGCGAAGGCGATATAGAAAAAGGCGTAATTGCTGCATTTGAAGCTGGAGTAATAGACGTTCCGTTTGCTCCTGCCGTATGCAATCATGGTAAAATTTTGCCTATGAGAGATAATCATGGGTTTATAAGAATTTTTAATAAGGGCAATCTGGCACTTAGCGATGATATAATGGCATATCATCGCGAAAAACTTGAAGAACGCGCAAAAGCGGAAGGCCGAAATGTGTGTTTCCAAATGGTTACAGATGATATTTATGCAATAAGTAAAGGAACCTTGGTAGGGAGACCAAAATGAAAATAACAAAAGTAACTTTTTCTAAAGGTATTTCATCTTTCTATTTTGATGATCAACGCGCAATTAAACAAGGCGCAAAACATGACGGTTTTACTTATGTAGGCAAGCCTGTTACGGAAAAATTTACCTCAGTTAGACAGGCAGGACAGAGCGTTTCTATTATACTAATGCTCGAAGACGGACAGATAGCTTACGGCGATTGTGCTGCTGTTCAGTATTCAGGCGCTGGCGGACGTGACCCGTTGTTTCTTGCCGACGAATTTATTCCTTTCCTTGAAAAGAATATCAAACCTTTGCTTGAAGGTATGGAAATTGGCAAGTTCAGAGATATGGCAAAGCATTTTTGCGATATGAAAATAGACGGAAAATATTTACATTCCGCTATTAAATATGGCTTGACAATGGCATTGTTAGACGCTAGAGCAAAGGCTTTAAAGCTTATGCCATGCGAAGTTATTTGCGAAGAATACAATTTGCCCAAAGTTGCCAAACGCGTTCCTATTTTTGGTCAGAGTGGCGATGACAGATACAACAATGTTGATAAAATGATTATCAAAGGCGTTGAAGTTCTTCCTCATGGTCTTATTAACAATGTTGAAGAAAAACTTGGTTTGCATGGCGAAAAGTTAAGAGAATATATCAAATGGCTTGTAAATAGAGTTAAAACTTTGCGTCCAGACGGCAAATACAAACCAGCTTTGCATATAGACGTTTATGGAACTATCGGTCAAATTTTTAACAATGACATGATTAAAGTTGCTGATTATATCGCTTCTTTGGAAAAAGATGCGGAAGATTTGCCGCTTTATATCGAAGGTCCAGTAGACGTTGAAGCTAGAGAACCACAAATTAAGGCTCTTAAAGCTATTACAGACAGACTAAGAGAAGTTGGCTCAAATGTAAAGATAGTTGCAGACGAATGGTGCAATACTTTTGAAGACGTAAAAGACTTTACTGACGCAAAAGCATGTCATATGGTCCAGATAAAAACTCCAGACCTTGGCGGTATACAAAATATAGTAGAAAGCGTTATTTACTGTAAAGAACATGGTATGGAAGCATATCAGGGCGGAACTTGCAACGAAACAGACAATACAGCAAGAATGTGTGTTCACCTTGCTATGGCTGCCCAGGCTGAAAGAACTTTGGCAAAACCAGGTATGGGCTTTGACGAAGGGTTTACGATTGTAAATAACGAAATGGAAAGAATTATAGCGATTCTTAACATGAAAAACGGAGCTAAATGAGATGAAGAAAGAATTTAAAGTTTTATCGCCTACCGCTATTTTAGGCTATGGTTTTCCAGAAGCTTCATTTATGAGAGGTATGGAAAAACATCCTGATTTAATCGCTGTTGACGCAGGTTCTACAGATCCAGGTCCTTATTATTTAGGCGCAGGAAAAGCTTTTACAAATAGAGAAGCCGTTAAGCGCGATTTAACCTATATGCTGGTTCATGGCGTAAGAAACCATATCCCAGTGGTCGTAGGCACAGCAGGCGGTTCTGGGGCAGACGTTCATCTGGAATGGTGTCGCAAGATTATAGAAGAAATAGCGAAAGAAAATAAACTTTCTTTCAAAATGGGAATTATTCCATCTGACGTAAGCAAAGAAGATGTTAAAAAAGCCTTAAAAGATGGTCGTATAGAACCTTTGGCTTATGTTCCCCAGCTTACGGAAGAAGCTATTGATGAAACTACTTATCTTGTAGCTCAAATAGGAGTAGAACCAATAATAGAAGCTCTCAAAGACAAATGCGACGTGGTTCTGGCAGGTCGTTGCTATGATCCCGCAAACTTTGCTGCATTGCCAATCATGCTTGGTTATGATAAAGGCTTAGCTCTTCATATGGGCAAAATCTTGGAATGTGCGGCAATCGCTGCTACTCCTGGTTCTGGCTCAGATTGCGCAATGGGAACTTTAACAGAAGACAGCTTTATTCTTGAAGCTCTTTCTCCAGACAGAAAATTCACTTGCGAATCAGCAGCAGCTCATACGCTTTACGAAAAAACAGACCCATATCATCTTCCAGGCCCAGGTGGAGAACTTAATCTCGAAGGCTGTTCCTTTAAAGATTTAGGAGAAGGCAGAGTTGAAGTTAAGGGCAGTAAGGAAATTCCGACTCCCAAATACTGGGTTAAACTTGAAGGAGCTCGCTGTATTGGGTATAGAACGGTTAGTATTGCTGGCACTCGTGACCCAATCATGATAAAAGGTATCGATAAGATAATCGAAGAAGTTAAAGAACGTGTAAACACAATAACTAACGATCCGCACAAAAGCGATAACCTTTATTTCCATGTTTATGGAAAAAATGGCGTTATGGGACCATTGGAAACCGTTAAGGAAGTTAAATCACACGAACTTTGCATAGTTATCGAAGCGCTTTGCAAAACTCAAGCAGAAGCAGATTCTCTTTGCAGTATAGCTCGCTCTACTATGTTGCATTATGGCTATGAAGGAAGAATTTCTACGGCTGGCAATCTTGCTTTCCCGTTCTCTCCGTCAGATATAACTGTCGGCAAGGTGTTTGAATTCTCTGTTTATCACCTGATGAACATTGACGGAATGAAACTTTTCCCACACCACAATGAATTCTATAAGGACGGTGAAAAACAATGAGCAGAAACATTCTCGAAGCCGCTAAGGTAATACGTTCAAAGAATTCTGGTCCTTTTGAACTTACGTTTGATATTATGTTCAAAAGCAAGGATTATTTTGAAGAATTTAAAAATAAACAGGTAATAAACAAAGCTCAATTTGCAAAACTTTATGGTATTCCCGAAGACGATGTGATGAAAATCACATGGTTTGCGCCCGCTAATGCCGTTAAAGTAACGATTAAACGCCCATGGGCATCTGGAGCTCCAGGCGAAACCGATATTTATGGCGCTCAACAGCATGCGCCTATATTTAATATTGAGTTCTGAGTTTTAAATTGTATTATTAAAAAAAGCGAGTCATATTGATTGACTCGTTTTTTTTAATATTTTAAACTTAGTTAGTGTATAAGTTTTTAATTTATAGTATTCTGGAAAATATAAGGAAAAATCAATATGGCAAGCGTATCTATTCTAGGTTCTAATCTGGCTCAGTTTGAAACTTTAATGTTTGCGACTTATTATGCTCCACGTGGGAGATATAGAATGTATCAGCTTGGAAATCTGCTTGCCCATCGCTATCTTATGCCTACAGATCTGCTTATAGGTATAATTGGCGGAGAAGGTTCAGGAAAATCTACCCTTATAAAAGCGCTTTTCCCTGGACTTGAACTTACAAACGATGATGATGGAGTTAATTTAAAAAGCGCTCCAATTTACGATTTTACGCCTGACAATTATTTTGCCCCGCATACTTTTCATTTAGATATAAGATATGAACTGGCTTTTCATCAGCCGTTTGAAATAGTAGAAGCTGTAAATAACGCAATTTCAAATGGCAGGCGCGTTGTAATGGAACACTTCGATTTAATATATGACCAGTTAGGCTATAATGCTCAAATTATTTTTGCGATTGGAGAAGAACTTGTTGTAACTCGTCCTACTTTGTTTGGTCCATTTCCAGCCGAAATAAAAAAGCATGTCGATAAAACTGCAATTTATCGACGAATGGCTCATAGCGCAGAAGATATAACTAGTTACATTTTATTGCATGATTATAATTATAATAGAAAAATCATACATTCAGACGTGAGACATGGTTTTGTCATAAAATTTAACGAATACCCTGATATTCCCATAAAAGAACTTGAAGAAAAGGTCCTAAAGGTTATAAAAAACGATGTTCCGATAACTTATGCTGGAACAGATTCTATAAAAATCGATGATAAGCCTATGCATTGTACAGGACCTAGAACTCACATGAAAAGATCTGGAGAAATTGTTAATTTTAGATTGTGGTCTGATTACGTATATGATCCAATATGGAAAGAATTTATGCTTGTCGGCATGGTTGGTCCAAAAATAAAGGAATTAGGCATAAACGGCATACACTATTTTGATGATACGGAAGATTGAGGCTTTTTTTAATAAGACAAACTATACGATTATTCCAATTAAACAAAATCAAAAAAAATTAAATAATGTTTAATAGAGAATCGAGTGTTTCGATATTTATTGTTCCCATAATTATCATGGTGAATATATAGGCTTTATTAAGCATATTTCTCAATCACGCACGAATGTTTTTTGTTTTTTCTGTCGTAGTTTATGGAAACAAGCAATAGATTGTCTATGTAGTTTGCGAGTTTTTGAGGGTAGTTTTTGTTTTTTATCTGCTGTATGCCTGTTTCTGGGGTCTGGTCAACTTTTAGTTCTATTACTAAAGCAGGTTTATTGCAGTATTGGCTTGGAATAAGCATTAAATCGGCATATCCTTTACCAGTAGGGCATTCCCTAATCATGTAATAATCTGTTCTGGCGTAATAATAAGCAATATTGATTGCGCAGGCTAAGGATTCTTCGTTATTGTAGGAAAGCACTGAGGTTTCGTCCTGGTGGGCAAGTTCCAAGACTTCTGCGACCATTTGGGCGTTTCCTTTGATTGTTTCTTCTAAGAGCCTTCTAGAACGATCCAGAATTTCGGAAATGTTGCCCCAATCAGCGTCTTTAACGGCTTCCTGAAACTCTTCCGCTATTTCTTTGTTCGGTATGTAGACCATTTTATTTTCTTCGTCATAAGCCAGATAGCCTAAATGTACAAGTAAAATTAANNATTACAGTGTCTCTCAAACCTGCGATGTTTTTTTCTATTAGATTTTTAATACTGTCGTAAGAGCCTGTTTTCATCCAGTAGTTTGCGAAATGCCGACGCAATATTGCTTGGCAGACAGAGTTAGGGTTGTACAACGAACCGACAGTATTATATTTATATCCGTTATACCAACGCTTTGTTTCTTCGTAGTTTATGTTTTTAAGATTGCAAATATTTCTTACTTCTTCGTCGGTAAAGCCTATAAATTCTTCTAAAGGATAAGGATTAAGCATTGTGTATTCAAAAAAATTGTTCATGGTAGACTGAACATCGTATTGTTTTATTGGAAGAATTCCTGTTAAGTAGGCAAGCGCTATAACTTTTTCGGCTACTAAGCCTTTGAACATATTTCTTAAAAAATCCAGGTAGCTGTTTATAAGATTTGAATTATCTTTTTCTTCACGCAAGTAACAGTCCCATTCATCCATTATTATTATAAATGTTGTGCCTGTATTTTCATAAATTTGCAAGAGAACTTCTGGAAGATAATTTATGTTTTGCTCGAAGCAGTTTGGAAAAGTTTTATTTAATTCAGCAATCAAACGTTTTTGAAAATCCTCAAGTACATTTAATTTTAGATATTTTGACCTTATATACATTTCTTGAACGTCAAACGTAATTACGCAATGTTTGTTGAGTTCTTTTTCAAAGTTAGCCGTTTTAGCTATTTTCAAGTTAGAGAAAAGTTCTTTGGAGTCGCAGCCTTTGCTGTAATAAGCTGAAATCATAGTTGCCGCCATAGATTTTCCAAAGCGTCTTGGACGAGTTACGCNNAACATAAATTGGACTATGAATAGCTTCATAAAAATTTTGGTTATCAGGGTTTACGTAAAGTCCCATTTTTATCTCCAAAGGTTGCGTTTATATAATTAGTATAACATAATTAATATAAAATTAATTAAACAAAATATAGTTACGAATCAATAAATAATAACTTCTTGCTGCTCAAACTTCATTTAAAAATTCAATTAACAATTAAATTTTTTTTAAAATAATTGTTGCAAAAAAAATATATATGTGATACTATATATTCACTTGAGGTAAAGATACCAAAGTTCATAACGTTCCTGGTTAGCTCAGTCGGTAGAGCAGTTGGCTGTTAACCATCGGGCCGGGGGTTCAAGTCCCTCACCAGGAGCTTCATATAAATTACAAAACAACCGCATAAAGCGGTTGTTTTGTTTTAGTCTAATGTTTTTTTGTAAAAAATAAAACCCCTCATTGATGTGAAATTCAATGAGGGGTTTATACTAACTTAAAAAGGTTAAATTACATCACTTTGGTTC
>LXOW01031487.1_pt1 | contig 18444 bp, 9 predicted proteins | sample 1368591 | NCBI WGS metagenome assembly LXOW01 (sample SAMN04884650, study PRJNA319009) | bovine gut metagenome | isolation source: Cow rumen | host: Bos taurus | place: Italy: Legnaro (PD) | collected 2014-07-09 | reverse complement strand
CCCCGCCAATGGAGATTTGCGGCAGGTCTGGGTTGGGTTCGCTGTCGGGCAATCGGTGGAGATGGCCCGGTTTCGCGTCAGGCCCCCAGTGTTTCCCCGACCCGCCCGGCGAGGCGGTCGATCCCTCCGACACGGGGCGGAAAGCGGTCCTTTCGGGGGGGGGCGGGGAGCATGTGCGCTTCTCCATGCCCCGGGGCGGGCCCCCCTGGCGCGCGCCGCCACCGGAATCACCCGCGCCCTCCGCCGCGGCGACCTCGTCGCGATGGTGGGCGACCGCGACTTCACCGGCACCGGCATTCCCCACGACTTCATGGGCCGCCCGGCCACCCTCCCCCACGGCGCCGCCTGGTTCGCGCACAAACTGGACGTCCCCATCCTGTTCGGCGCTATCCGCCGCGAACCCGACGACACCTACGCCATCCGCCTCGCCCCCCTCATCACCCCCGAAGAATACCCCACCGAATCCGCCATCCAGGACCGCCTCGTCGCCCTCATGGAGCAGACCATCCTCTCCGACCCCTGCCAGTGGTTCACCTTCTACCCCTTCTGGCGCACCACCCCGGCTCTCGCCCATTCCCCTACCTGACCCCATCGGGGGCATCCAATACGTTGCCCCGCCACCCCGGCCCCAAAAGGGAATCCGCCGCTTCTATTTGCAAGTGTCCCAAAAATACATGAGTTTCCACAACCCATCATTTCCCAATTCTGCAGGCCCCACGGCTCGGATGGCCGTGGTCGTGGCAATCCGCGCCTGCAACATCGGATTCAAGGGAAACGAGGAAACGAGAATCCCTCTGGCCGCGAGGCCGCCGTAATTCTTCAAGTTGTTCTCCAGCTTCTGGATATGTTCTTGCTTGACCGCCCCGGCCTTGCATTCCACGATGAACAAGCGCGAACCATCCGTGAACACGCAATCGAATTCCCCGAAGGGCATTTGGCCTGGCTCTGGCCGTTGTCCGGCAGGGACGATTTCAACTCCGATCCGCAAATCGAAAATGGAACCGTCGTCCATCAATGGACGCAATTGCAGATAGACGAACTCTTCCAACCAGCCGCCGCCCAGATAGGTGCCGAAATCCGTGCAGTCGGGAATCGCCAACGGTGTCCCATCCACCACCAGGGTCGCCTGGCGGCCTTGATATCCGGCCTTGATCTTGTTGGACGAAAAGCTGAAGGGCGGATTGGGTTTCCCGTACGGGGCCTTGTAAGCCCGGAAATCCTTGTTTTGGTAAAGATGGCCGAGGATTTTCCGCTTCTCCCAAAGTGTCCGCGTCGCTTTTTCCCGGGCTTCCCTGGACGGATTGTCCGTCCAACGCCCCGGCGTGCAGACATCATATCCGTTCGTGGCGAAAAAGCCGTCTACGGTCGAAACTCCCTTGAATGGAATGTTCTTTCCGGTCCGGATGAAGGTGAAGTTGTGTTGTTTGATGTCGAAATAGAAAGGTTCTGCGTTCGGGAACTCGTTGCAGGCATTCAACCCTCCGGCGAACATGAGCTTGGTCCCACCTGTCAGGTTCACCCCGATCCGGCTTGCCGGAGGCATGGCCCGGACAATGGCCTCGACGGCTTTGCGTGTGTGCGCAGGCATGAATGGGTCGACCTTCCTGATTTCCATCGTTGCGCCTTGCGGGAGAAGGCGGCGCAGGGCGTCCACCCTCTTCGATTCCGCGGAAACGACTATCCAATGTTTTTTCGCGGGAAACTGCACCATGCTGAAATACTGCGGGATGTTGGTTTCCGTGCCGAGCAGGTGGATGACGGCATCGAATCCGTTTGGCGGCACGATGCGGGGCACGTCGATGCTGGGCGTCAGGACATCTTTCGGAAGTTCGATTTCCTCCGGCGGTTTGCCGGGCTCGGAACTGGAAATGACATGCAGATGGAGGTTGGGATGGGTCCGTGCGACCATGGCCCAGGTATAGGCCATTACGGGAGTTCCCGGACTCAGGAAACAGGTGATTTCCTTCGGCCCTTCCTCCCCGAGCGCGAGGCGCAGGGCCTTGCGCGCGGCGGAATCGATTTCCCGCGCATCGTTCAGCCGGGACAACACCTGGGGGAGCAATCTGATCCGGACCGGTAGTTTCGCCGCTTGCAGGAAATCCATGAAAAGGGCATGGGCGCATTCCGTGTTGCAGACGGCGTCCACGACGACCTGCGCCTTGTCCCTTGGATAGGCGAGCCTCGTTTCCAGGGGTTGCTTCCGGAGGTTTTCCCATTCCTTCCTCAATCCACCCGAAAACGCATCCTTGGGCTTGTGCGGATTGGTATAGCCCAGAACGATGGCGTCGGTGTAGCGGCCCGTGCGCAACGCCCCCAGCACGGGGCCGTCCGTCGGTTCCAGCCCCATCGCGGCGCGGATGTCTGTGATGCCGTACCACGTGAGAAGGACATGTCGTCCCGCTCCGCTCCGCCGCGAATCCCCGTCACCAGCCGAAACGGCTTTCAGCACCAACTCCGGTAGGGCCGTCTTCATTCCGTGGTATTCTTCGGGGCGGATGGTGATGACCTCGTCGGAATCGAAGTATTGGGCCAAAGCCCCCGTGTCCATGGCCACCTTGTCGGCATGGTTCCAAACGAAAACCCGATGCCGTTTGATGTCCCGGACGGTATTGGTATCCAGCAGGTCGTCGTAATCGTTGAAGTTCTGGATGAAACGTTCCAGAAGCTCCCGGGAGAGGCCGTGCGCGTCGTGTTTTTCCGGCGTGACCGTCTGGGCGGCCAGGTGCTTTTCCAGTCCGCGCGGGAGGAAGTTCAGGAACAGAATCCGGTAGTTGTATTTGCGCGCGGCATCTGTGTAGGGCTGGGATTGCCAGGGCAACAGGTTCATGTTGTCGCAGATCACGACGTCCGTCCCCCGTTCGAGGTCGGCCGTGAAATTGGCCAGGGTTTGTGCATGGTAGTCGTGGAGTTTGTCCAGCTCGAACACGTACCGGCCGTCCCGCATGAAGAAATCGTCGGTCGAATGGACCGCCACGCTCGCCCCCGCGGCCCGCAGGACGTTGGTCACGCACCGCGACAGGGTGGTTTTCCCCGACCCGGACACGGCGCGGTTGATGATGACGGTCTTGCGGAAAACGTTTTTTTCGGCTGTTTCCATTGGCTGGTCCATGATGTCACACCTCTCCGTAATCTTCAGCATCGGAAATTCCGGTAATCTCGATAGCATTGGCCCCATCGTCACCAGTCAAGTAAAGCCGCAGGGCGAATATCAAATCCGGCGTGCCCGCCTCTTCGGGGTTGGACAGATTCCCCAACTGGATGCGAGAAAACAGGCGGAACTGCTCTTTCGCGAGCACTTCCGCCACGTCTTCGACCCGCCGGGCGAATTCTTTCGCGGTTCTCTGGTGCGGTTGCAAAAGCATCTTGATTTCGTTGTCGGTCGACTCACGGGTTCTCAGCAAGCCCAGCAAGAGCTCCAATGCCTCGGTGGCGGAACGCCCCCAGTCGAGGAACACTGCTTTGTTGACCTGTTTTTGTTTCGGATGCGCAACAATTTTTTCCATCATTTCATCCAAAGCTTGGAAAACCGCCTGCAACTCGGAAAGGGAAAACCGCTCGACGAAATGCCGTTCGCGCCAAATCGCGTTTGCCAGGACCCGCAAGGCATCGGGCGTCGGGTTTGAGACAAGCAAATCGAAAACATATTGTTGCCAGGGCTCGGAGACATCTCCCATGCTGAATCCGACGGCGCGGTAATCGCGGATATCTCCGCTTTCGACCTGTTCCGTGAGCCAGCGGATGACAGTATCCGGCGCGTCCTTGTGCATGCAGGAAAGCAAAAACCTTATTTCCATTTTGATTGCATCGGGCAATCCGTTTTTGGACAAAAGACTTTCCAAAAGCGCGATGTCTTGTTCCATGGATTTTCGGAAACGAGGGGGACATTGTCCATCGGTGATGGAACGACCATCGCGCCAAACTTGGATGATGGGCACATACAAGCGCTTGTGTATGTTGGCGACAAAATTGCCGGTTGTTTGTTCGTTGAATATTCTTTCGCGTTTGGGCGCCACAAAATCTTCTTGCGCAATGTTCCGGCCTACGTATTTTCCATTGTTCCCTGGCATCAATTCAAATGAAATGCGGTCGTTTTCCCCCAAATGCAAAAGATCGCTTCCCGGGTAGAAATTTTTTGAATGGATGAATACGTTTTCTGGCAGGTCATCGCAAAGTGCATGTGTGTACAATGCCCCATTCTTGTCGGGGTGCCAGTCGCGCAAGATGATTCCCGTAAATCTTTTTTGATGAGAAAGATACAAATCCCCTGTTTGGAGGGAAATCGCAGATTGCGTCCATTCCAGGAAATCTGTCAATTCATCGCTGTTTTTCTTGGGAGATGCCTGCAGTTCCTGCCATGTCAACGGAGCGGGATAATCCGGGGAGGGGGCGTTCGTGACAATCTCCTCCCTGGTCCTTTCCCACAAGGCGCGGATGGGGCGGATAGAGGCATCGCGGGGTTTGAAAACAAGGCGATAGGGGTCGTCCGCCCCGTAGGTGAAAGTCAGCTCCAAATCGCATTTCACATCCCGGTCCAGGGGAAAATCGCGCGAAGCGAGCTGGGCGGAAAAGCCGAGCTGTTCCTCGTCTTCTCCGAGGAGCAACGGAATGTGATACCGGTCCTTGCCCATGGGCAGGGTGAAAGTCGCCGGTTCTCCCTGGGAGTTTCTGACGGGGATTCGTACGGCTTGGCCGCGGAGGGGCCGGATGCTGGTTCCCCGTGAAACCAGACAGACGCGCTGGTATCTGCCGTTCTCTCTCGCCTTGATGGAAAGCTCGGGAATCTGGTCCCGCCACAGGGGAATCTCCCCGGCGCGTTTTTGCCACGCATGCAGACGGATGCCGCCGAGAACGGGACTGCCGGAAAGGTTGATGATTCGCTGGAAGTTTCCGATCCGTTCGTCATTCCGCAACGTGTCCGGAGCGACAAAGCCCATCCGGCGTCTGGTCCTCGGTTCCTGCCAGTTGCCGTTTCCATCCACGGTCATCATGCCCCGGATGGGCGGTTCGTCCGGGAAAGAAGTCCCGTCGGCGGAATCGGCGTCCTCGAGGAGGACCGGCGGGTGGCGTTCCCAGTAGAAACCGTGTGTCTCGGGCAGTCTGCGCGCCAATTCCTTGTCCCGTCGGGCTTCCAGTTTCGTCGCGCAAGGCTTTCCGCCGACGGAATCGATGACCACGACGGCATGTCCCGGATGCAGCTTCTGGAAATCCGTGTTCTCGAACACGGCGGCGATGGAGCGGGGCAAGGGTTCGGCCTCGGGGAAACAGGCATTGAGGTTGCGGCGGATGATTTCCAGTTCGAAGTCGTTGAGGGAATCCGGGACCAGCCAGACCAGCTCGCGGGTGCCGAATGTACCGCGGAGCTTTTCCGAGAACGCCCGCGCGGCACGGTCAAAGAGGACTCGGTCGCGGGGAGAATCGCTTCGGCTGGCGGAGAAAAACAGGTCGGGGGCCGTGACGGTGGTGGCCTCGGCATGGAGACAGGTCGCGTCCGACTCGAAAAGGCCGATGTCCACGGACTCCCCATCCCTTTCCCATAGCTGCCAGGCGAACGGGCCGGCAAAAGCCCGTGCACCGCCTTCCGCGTTTCCATCGGCCACGGCATACCGGGGAAACAATTCCGTCAAATCGATGCAGACCCCATCCTGCGCCGGGACGGGGGCTTGCGGGGCCGGATGGGCGCGGCCTTCCGCCGGAATGGAAACCAGACGTGGCAACCACGGGCGGATTTCGAATTTTTCGTAATCGAAAAGAACCGGCATTTCCGCGAACAAGGTTCTCCGCCCACCCCCTGCGGCAAACCTGCGCCGGTATTCCGTCCATTCCTTCATGGTTTTCCGGCGCGCGTCCAGACGGCGCACATCCTTCGAGAGGTCGTCGTCCAGCGTCTGCAGCCAGCACCAGGCGTCGTAGACCGCGCGGTAGTTGCGGTGGGTGAGCAACGTGTTGTTCGGTGGCAGATTCTCCCACCGGCCGATTTCCACCGCCTCGTCCGAAACCAGCCAGGCCCGGAGGATTTCAAGCAACCCGTCGAATCCGTCCTCTTTGTCCTGCGCGTCTCCGAGAAGGGCCGCCCGGAGTTCCAGCACCTCCGTCAATCGTTCCGCGAACGCCTTCAGAAGGCGGTTCTCCGGCAGGTCGATGGACTGGAAGTGTCTCACGGCCAGCAGGTAGGGGCGGCCGGCGAGTTTTTCCCGGATGTTCCGGCCCGGGCGGCGCGACAGCGCCATGAACGAGACCGTGTCCATTTCCCGTACCGAGCGCAAGGGCAGGACGGCGTGTTCGCGGCGGGGAGATTCGTTGAGCTCACGGAACAGTTTTACCATCGACGCCCGGGCATGTTCGACCAGGCGCCACACCCGGTCGCGCAGCACGCAGCTCCCTTCGGGAACCGGCTTCCGCAGGACGGCCCCCAATGCCTGCGGCAGGGCTTCTGCCGTCAGCGGATCGAAGTCGGCGAGGCAGGAAAACCAATGCGTTTGGTCCAGCAATTCCCGTGCCGTTTCGTCGCTGGCAGCCCAATCACGATAGAGCTGTTCGATGGTCATCGCAAATTTCCGTGCAATCGATCGCAATCAAACTTCATCCTCCGGAGGGCGGGGTTTTTGCTTCCGTTTGGGCTTGGAAGCAGGAGGGGCTTCGGTCTCCGGAACATCTGGACTGGTTTCCGGGACTCCGGCGGGGGCTTGGAAATCTTTTTCTGCGTTGAGGTAGTTCGCGGACTGCCAAATGAATTGGCCATGGCCGAGTTCGCAGGCCAAATCGAAATCGCCCAGCAGATTCTCGAAAGGCTCCAGCTTCCCGCCTGTCGCCAACTGTTTCTGGATTTTGTCCAGGCATTCCGTCTTCGATTTTCCCCGCGTGTCGATGCCCCGCAGCTTGGGCATGATTTTCTGGACGAGCTGGTCCTCGAACGCGACGTGCATCGCGTTCTTGATTTCGTGTTCGCCGCCGTCCTTCAGGGCCGCGCGGACATCGGGATAATTGGCCATGTAGTATTCCAGCGACTGCCACACCCGGTGTCCGATGGCGCGTCCGGCGACTCCCAGGTAACCGTTCATTTCTTCGACGAACTCCTTGAAAGGCTTGACCTGTTCGTCGGTGAACGGACTTTCCTTCGTGCACCAGTCCAAAAATGTGTCCTTGTGGAGAAGTGGCCCGCGCCTCTTGTCGTTTTGGGATTTCAATTTCACGCGGCGTTCGAGCGCGATCGGCCGGGGAAAGAAAATGACGGTGGAACGGTCGAGAACCTTGTCCGAGAGAGAGTGCGTGGTTTCGTCCTGGTTCATGGTTCCCGCCCACAGGACATTCCGCCCGAGCGGCAACTGGTAAGGGTCGAGGCCCGCACCGATTTTCACCTCCAGGGTCGGAACGATTTTGCCATCCAACCCCCGCCGGGATTCGAGCTTGCTGAGAAATTCCGAAAAATACAGTTCTGGATGTGCCAAATTCATTTCATCCAGCAAAACCAGGCAGAGGGCATCCTGAAGACCGGGATAATCTTTGGACCACGGTTTCTGGCTTTGGGCCAGGAAGCGCAACACCGGCTGGGCATCGAACTTGTTGTCGATGGAGTTGAAGAAACCGAGCATGGATTCCTGTGAATCCCAGTTCGGCGAGACGGACAGCTGTTCGAAGAAAAGGCCGCCGAAATGGGCGTACAGGCGCGGCAGTTGCGATTTGCCCGTTCCGGAAACGCCGGCCAAGATCGTGATTGGCGACCACTCGGCGTTTTTGAGCGAAGTGTGGAATGCCTTGAGAATCCGTTGGGGGAAGTGCAACCCGTAATTGTCGCAGGCATTGCCGATGCCCTGGAGCCAGGTGAGTTCGTCGATTCCTTTGTCCAGGACCGGAGGCTCGCCGATTTTGTCCTTGGGGATGCGGGGGGATTCGATTGCCTTGCAGCGTGCCTCGGCTTCGGCGGGGCGTTCGTAGGCGCTGCGGAGGCGATGCAACTCGGCTTGGGCCTCGTTGTTTGCGGCTTCCCACAACTCGGCCCGGTTCTTCAGCGATTTGTTCAGCTCTTCAAGTTCCGCGTTCTTGAGGCGTAAATCGTTTGCTTCGCCAGCTTTTGCCGCGAATTCATCGGCCCGTTCCTTTTCCCTGTCTCTTTCCCTTTCGAGGGCGTCGTACCTCTCCCGCATCTCCTCCGTCGGGCGGGTGGCGAGCTCTTCGCGGAGACGCGAGAGTTCTTCCATCTTCGCGTTCAGGTCGCGAAGGACTTCGGCGGGATCTTTTCCGTTGAACTGTGCCTCCATCTGCTTGAATGCCCCCAACTGGCCGGATTGGATCCGGAGGGATTCGAGCAGGCGTTTGTTTTCCGCCCCCAGGGTCGCCTTGCATTCGGCCACGCGGGATTCGACTTCGTCATCCAGCTTCTCGCGCCGGGTTTCCAGCAGGCGTTCCTGGCATTCGAATTCCCGTTGTACGCCCTGCATGTGGTCCTCCCTGGCGGAAAGCTCGCCCGCCTTCTTTTCGTTTTCCTCGCGCCGGGCTTTCAGCTCCGCCTCCGTGGCCGACCGTTCGGCATTCCACGCCTCGCGTTCCGCACGCACCGTTTCGCGGATGCGCCGGGCTTCCGTCTCGGCCTCATCGACGAGCGAGGTGCGCCGTTGGCCCAGGGCGGCTTCGAGCTCCTCCAGCCGCCGCGTGCGGAGCCCCTCGATTTCGGCGTCCAGGTCAGCCAGCAGTTTGGCCTCCCGTTCCGCCAGCATTTTCTGCAAACCGCTGCGTTTATCTGCGTCCTCCCGCTGGAACTCCGTGCGTCTGGCGTCGAGTTCCCTGTCCAGCGCCGACCGGATGTCGGCAAACCCGGCATCGCGCTCGCGTTCGGCCTTGGCGACGGCCTCTTCGCGCTGGCGGAGGGCCTCCTTCCCCGTTTCCAGGCGGGCGGACTCTTCCGCCAGGCGTTTTTCGCGCTCCTCCAGACGGGCGGCTTCGGCCAGGTTGGCCTCGTGCTGGCGTTTGGCTTCCGCAGCTAGGGTGGAGGCCTTGTCGGCAAAACCGGCGGCGGCCAGTTGTTCCCGTTCCGTGACCTCCAGTTCGCGCTTCGCGAGCTGTCCTTCCTTTTCGTTGGCCTGTGCCAGGCGGACGGCAATCCCGGCGGCAAGCTCATCCAGCTGCCTCTGGCGGGCATCGAGCGCCGCCTGGCGTGTTTCGACGACCTCCCGGAACGCCGCCTCCTGTTCCTTCGCGAAACCGGCCTTGGCCTCCATTTCGCGGCGGGCGAGTTCCTGCCGCCGCTTTTCGAATTCCGCCTTCTCCGCCGCCAGTTGTGCCGCGTTCTTTTCCCATGTCGCGCGCTCCGCGTCCAGGGCTTCCCGGTCGCAGCGGATTTTCGCTTCTTCCCGTTTGACGTCGCTTTCGCGGTTGTCGAGCTCCGTGGTCAGGGATTCGAGTTGGTTCGCATAGTCCTTCAGTTCTTTTTCCGACTTTCCGAACAAGCCCATGGTTTCATGCCTCCGTTATGGTTTTGACAAGGTTGTAGATGGATTTGCAAAGTTTTTCCAGTTCTTCCGCCGGCATCGGACACCTCTGGTTGCCGTGCTTGTTTTTGGCGAGGAGCGTGTCCAGGTCGTGCAGAAGCGTCTTGTGCCGGGAGGCGGCCCAGCGCAGGGTGCCGTCATCCGCTCTCAGCAACCAGGCCACCGCGCTGGCACCGAGCGTCTTGTCGTTTCCCTCCAGGGTCTGGCGGACCATTTCGGCACGCACCGTTTTCAAGGTATGCGGCAACTCTTTCCACCCAGCCTCTACTGCCCGTTTTTCGGCGACTGCGGCAAAATCGGACTTGGGATCGCCGGGGTTGCGGCCGGTGAACAGGGGGCGGAACGCGCATTGGGCGGCCGCGGCAAGGGTGTTGAGGCACGGCATCGCGTCAGCGAAAGTCCCCTCCTTTTCCCCGCAGTCACCGAGGCTTCGGGAAAACATCTCCGCACGGAGCAACCGTTCCCGCAAGGTGCCGTCCATTCGGTCGAAGGCAGAAACGCCGAAGAACTCCTGCAGGCGGATCGTGGCCTCGAGGCGTTCGTCTCGTTCGGCTTCCGCATCGTGCATCGGAGTAGGTGGCGTGCCGGGAAAACGCATCCCCGGCAACAGGCTGGCGACGAACGATTGCATGAACGCGATGTGTTCCTTGTCGAACACTGTCTTCCAATTGGTGTCCGCATGCCGGTCGGCGTCGCGCAGCTCCTTGATCTTCAGAATGTGCTGGAGGCAGTCCGGATGCCCGCGGAGAAAGGAGCGGAACGGGAACCGGTCGTTTTTCCGTGCGGCGAGGAGGGCCACGGGCAGGACAACCTGCATTTCCCCCTCGCCTCTATCCCTGAACGACAGGATTTTGCCCGGAACCGGGGAGTAAATGTGCCTGGCGGCATTGGGGACGCCGGTCAATTCGCAGGCCGCCTCTTCGATGCTTTTCTTGTTGGTTTCCGGGGTATTCTTCAGGAGCAACTCGAGGATTTCCGAGACGTCGATTCTTTGAAGGGTATAGAACAGGGCCCATTCCATGGGGGCATAGGCATCCGATCCCCTGCTTCGCTCCAGCGCCGCAAGGAGTTCCGGATAGGCGGAACGGTTCTCCGGGGTGTCCCAAGGTTCCGGCTTGCGTTCACCGGCGTGTTCCTGGCTTTTTCCGCGCGAAGGGACGGCGTTGCGTTTCTTCCATTCCAGGAAGCCGGCCGCCTCTTTTTTGTCCTGGTCCAGCAAGCCCATATAGGCTGTTTCCAGTTCCCGCGACCAGCCGAAACCGAACGGATCGCGGATGCGCCACTCGGAAGACTGCTGCAAGAGCATGGTGGCGCGCAGATGACAGAATTCCCCATCCGGCGAAACGGTGATCTTTCCCGCGAGTGGCATGGCGGAGGACATGCCGACCCCCTTGGTCTGGCGGGACATTGTTTTCACTGCGGCGACCACGTCTTTCCCTTCGGGGGGGGATTGGAATGCCTGCGGATTGGAAAGATGCAGTGTGTGCAATCTGATTTTTTTCCCGTTGTTCTTGTCCTTCAGGCGGCCTTGTTCGTCGATTTCTTCCGATTTCAGCTGCGCCTTGCGGACGACCGGCAGGAGGCTGCCGCCAATGCATTCGCGGAAAACGACGGCCGTTTCGAATTCCGTGGTTTCCGACGTGGGCTTTCCATCCGTCGTTTCCGATTCGTGGATGCCGAGCAGTTCTTCCCTGGCGGAGTCCGAAACGCGATATGATTTGTCGATGGCCCCGCGGTCGAACAGGCGGAGAAGAATCGCTTTGACGAAATCCGGGGGAAGGCACATTTCCTCGGCCAGCTCCTTCGGACCGCACAGTCCGCAGTCGAGCAGTTTCAGGGCGCAACGCTCGAAGGCGTTGAATCTCCCGTCTTCGGCGCCCCGCTTGATCCTTGGCATGGTCACGCGGAACATGCGGCACGGCCAGGCGAGTTCGAGCGGACGGCCCAAAACTCCCGTAGGCATCGGCCCATCGTTGAAATCGAACACTTTTTTCACAGCACGACTCCCTTGTCCCGGCAAAGTTGCAGGAAATTCGCCAGCCCGGGAACTTTTTCGCCCGCCGCCGCCGTCCCGTAGAAGGCGGCATCGCCGGCAACGGCCAGCAGTTTCTTCTGCCGGCTCATGGCGACGTTCAGGCGGTTGTAGAGCTGGAGGAAGCCGAAGCCCCGCCGACCGGTCCGGACGGGAGAGAGGAGCACGACGTCGAATTCCCTCCCCTGGAACGAGTCGACCGTCCCGATGCGCAAGCGACCGGAGTCGATTTCGTCCTTGAAGCCCGTGCCGAGGGACCGGCTGATGGCCTCGGCCTGCGCCTTGTAGAACGCAATTACGCCGAAAGTGTGGCGTTTCCCGTCCGTCTGGCGGTCATCGTGGGCCATCCATTCCTTCAATTGTCTGCAAATGGCTTCCACCTCGGCTGGCCGGGTCCAGCTGGTGCCAGCCTTGGCCATGTCTCCCCGTCCGAACGGCACGTCCAGCCAGACGGCGCATCGGCCGCCGGTCCCCGGGAAATCGTGGGTGAAAGCGTTTTCCGGCAAGTCGGACCGGAACCGTTCCCCGGGATTGAAGCTTTCATAGAAATTTTGGCTGACAAACTCCCCGAGGATGGGATGCATGCGGAACTGCTTGTCCAGGGTCACCCACCGCTGGATGCCGTCCGCCTTTTTCAGCGCCGGGAGGCGTTCCGTGAACAGATACTCGAACAGGCTCTTCTTGAGCCACTCGCTCTCGGACGTCCCGCCGTCATCGTCCCGTTCCATGCGGTCGGCTATATCGTCGTTGATCAAGTGTGGCAACTGGCGGTGGTCTCCGACGAGGATGATCCGTTTGCCTTGGGCCATGGGAATCATCAGATCGCGGGGACTGACGCGCGCGGCCTCGTCCACGATGACGTAGTCGTATTCCAGTTTTTGGCCGAACGATCCCTCCTGGATGCCTTTCATGTTCTGCATCAGACGGTTGACGCTCTGCTGGCAGGTTGCGGCGAACGCGAAGCTGTAATCCCTGACGGCGTCCAGCATGCCGACGGGATTGCTCTGCAATTCCATCAGCAATTCGGCCAGCGCAGCCGTCTTTTTGTCGCGGATCGAGAGCCCGTTTCTGCGGATGCACGCCATCGTCTCCTCGACCAAATCGCACACGGAAATCCGGCGTTTTTCCTTCTGGTACACCGGCGCGGGCGTGCAACTCGTCAACAGACGGCCCTTGAGGCCGCGCAATTCGTCCAGAAACGGCGGCACGGCACCGGCGGGATACCGTTTTGCCTGTTCCAGCAACTCCTTGTCGGAGGTGGCCAACTCTCCGTCCAACGCCGCGAGGACGTCCGCCGCGCGGTCGGGACCGTCGTCGGCGAACCCCTCCGCCCTTGTCCGGAGGCTCCTCACGGCCGCCAGCGCCGGATGTTCCGGAAGGTCGCCATCCCGTTCCGCTTTCACGCGTTCGAGTTCGGCGAGCTCGCGCTGGAGTCGGCGGCGCAAGTCGTTGCCCAGCGTGAAGTCCGGCAAATGCAGGGATTGCTCCATCAGGGAAATCGCCAAGTCCAGAGTAGGGGCCTTGATGTATTGGATGCAGGAAGCGCGCAATGCCTCTTCCTCCTCGATCCGGGCGATCTGCGGGTTCCGCTTTTCCATGGCGGCGATCCGTTCGTCGCACCATTCCCGCAACTGGCGTTCGAGACGGGCCGATGTGTTTCCGTCTTCTCCCGGGCGATGGCCGAATTTCGGGACGGGAAGGCCGTTGATCGTCAGGCGGTCGATCAGATTCTCCACGGCATCGTGCTGGAAACCGGTCAGCAGCACGCGGCCGCTTTCCCCTTCCCGCTTGTCGGACTCCTCGTGGATTCGTTCGACGATGGCGGCAATGACCGTGGTCTTCCCCGTTCCGGGCGGTCCCTGTATGAGCGCGATGTCGGGGGTGTTCAAGGCAACCCGGATGGCTTCTTCCTGTTTGATTGTCGGAGGATTCTTCGGAAAAACCTTCTGCCGGACGAAGGCGGTCAAGGCTTTCTGTTTCGGAGGGGCCTGCCGGGCGGGAATGTTCCCGTTCTCCTCGATCAGGAGACCCAAGTCCGGGTTGGCCGCACGTCCGGTCTTGATGGCATTGCGGGCCTCCATCCGCCTCTTGATCTGGGCGATTTCGCCGGCGATGGGAAACACGATGGTGTCCAGTTCCCGGGGAATGGCGTTTTCTTCCTTCAGTAGCAATGTCCCGTCCGCAGGGTTGAAGTCCTCCACTTTCAAAATCAGGCCGGTTTCCCGGTTTGCGGAGGTCGGCTTCGCCCGTGAGCGGATTCCCAGCGTGTCGTCCTCCCGGTCGTTCCGGACTACGCCGTCGGCAAATTCCTTGAAAGTCATGGCCGGGTTGTCGAGGAATTCCGGGCATTCGTCATGACGGACAAGGCCAACTTCCGAAAGCCGTCCGAGCGCTTCCTTCTGTTCCTGGGAAAGGGGGGCGCACCGGACCGTGAGGATGCCCGCCCGGCTTTCGTCGATCACATCGAACGGGATGGCTCCGACCTGGCGGGCCCGTTCGAGGAACACGTTCCCCTCCATTTCCCCGAATTCATCCCATTTCCGCAGGTAGCTGTCGGCGCTTTCCGTGATGCGGTCCAGCTGGATCTTGGCCAGCATGCTTCGTTCTCCCGCCTCCGTCCAATCCACGAATTTCAAATTGCCGCGGGCCAGGCGCAGGGCGGGGTCTTCCCTGTGGTTGCGAAGGCGGGTGACGTGGGAGGCCAGAAACAACGTCTGGCCGTTTCCTTTGTCCTTCTCCTCGAGGGCAAACCGGTAATCTACCCCCACGATGGCGAACTTGCGCCGGGTTGCCGCTTCGGCTTCCGGCTGTTCGGCGGGAATTTCTTCCGAGTCGCCATCCTCTTCTGCATCCGTTGGGTTTTCCTCCGGGAGATCGTCCGTCGGGGAATCCTCCTCTTCGTCGGTCCGGTTGGATGGGGGAGACTCCCTGGGCTCCAGCTCGGATGCTGCTGCGGCTCCGGCCAGCATGAAAAAGAAGGTTTCGCCCCCGTGGCGGAGGACACACTTTCCATATAGCTTCCTTGCCGCAGCGTCCAGGTTGTCCGTCTGGAGACTTTTTTGGACCTTTTCATCGATGCCGATTTCGACGGTATCCATTTCCAGGGGAGCACCGAAAAAGTCCAGGACTTCCAACTCCGCGCTTCCGTCGCCGTTTCCGGCGGGATTGACCAGACGGGCCAGGAGAGACCGCCCCGATGCCAACAGGTCCGTAAGCGGGTTGACATCGACGGGATGGACCGGAACGACCGTTGCGAATCCGCTTTTCGCCAGTAGGTCGAATTCCCCATGAATGCGTGTGGTTTTCACTGAAAGCAAGGGGATTTCCGCCTGGGGGGCGGGGGCTCCTTCCCCCGGTGGAGGCAGAAGCATCTCGAACAGCGGTTGACCGTCTTTGGCCTTGACCCGCAGGGACAGGCAGGATGCGTGGACTTCGGAAAATTTCATGGATCACCTGTTTTTCCGGCAGACTCGTTTGGACCGGTTTTCCGAGAATCGAACGACAACTCCGGGGGAAAAGGATTCGTCCCGCGGACCGGGACGGGGCGTCCGTTGTTGAAATCGGCCTCGTATTCGGTGGAGTCCCCGAGCGTCAGGGAAAACGGATGGAACATCCTGTGCGGCAACGGGATGCTTTCGCCACCGCCGTCCTGCAGGACTTTCCGCCAGCGGCCGGTCCGGGCCATGGCGAACGGGGGCAGCGGAGCCTGGCAATAGGGACACATCGCGGTTTCCGGCCCGGCGAACTGGCTCATACCACAGGCGGGGCAGACCACGGACAAGTCGAAAGCCCGTGCCAGTTCCAACGCCCAGATGGCCATGGAGGGCCGCCGGTGGGGGTGGAGACGCCCCGACCCGAAGGTTTCCTGGAAAAGCCGCCGGAGCTGCGGCGTGAGAACCAATTGGCGGTGCAACCCTCCGAAGGGATACTCGTTGCTGTCGTCGTCCTCGTCATCGATGAACGGCAGATAGCCTGCGTAGGCCTGTTCATCCAGATCGTCGGGAATTCCCTCCGGCGAAGGCTCGGCGTCCCAGCCGCCGCCGGCGTCCGGGTCCAGGACTTTTTTGCCGATGAACGGGTGGATGGTGGTCAGCGTCCAGAAGGCCAGCACGGCAAACGACCAGCAGTCCGTGCGGGGCCGGGATGCGTCCCTTCTCTGGACGACTTCCGGTGCGCCGAACTTCGGCGTGAAAACCGTATGGCCGCCCGCGGGCAATTCGAAGCGCAGGTTGTCGGCGTCGATCAGCCAGCACTCGCCCGGGACGGTTTCCCCGGCGAAAACGTTGTTGAAGGAAATGTCGCAGTAGACGATGCCGGCGGAGTGGAGCCGGGCCAGGATCGCGGCGCACTTGTAGAGGAAATAGAGGCGGCGGCGGGTGGAGCCGGTCCGGGCGTAATGGAACAGATCCAAGGCCAACCTGGTATCGGAAATGCGGGCGAGCCAGGCGGGGAGTTCCTCTTTTTCCATCTCTGCGCGGCGGTTCCCCGAAAGGAAAAAATCTTCGAACGGCTTCGCGCCGTTCACCAACCTCATCACGTATCCCGGTTCGTCGCGGAGAATGGCCTGGGGCATGGAAACGGGGATGCCTTTCGGCAGGGGCAGCGTGCGGATGCGCCGGAAAAGCCCGCACACGTTTTTCGAGACATCCGGCAAGCCATCCTCTCCCAGCGGTTGCTTGACCGCCAGGTTTTCGTCTTCCGTACGGTAGACGACACCTTGGCCGCCACGGGCCAGTTCGCTGCTTTCCCGATCTTTTTCGCGGGGTTCGTAGCGCTGTCCGTATTCATCCACCCAGAATTGCCGGCTTCCGCTCATGTCGTCCTCCCGGATGGAAACATGCATGCCATCGTCTTGTCGTCCGAATGCTTGGGCACGGGCCAGTTTTCGAGCATTTTCCGCAGCGCCCGTGCGGCCGCGGGAACGGAACGGGTGGCCGCCTGCCCGCAAATGTGGCGGACGAACCCTTCCCTGGCGGAGGGGATCAAGTCGTCCGCCACGCCGTCCGTGCAGAGGAGCAGGCCCGTGCAATCCTCCTGCCGGACGCTTGCCGTGCGCCAGCGCTCCGGTTGCGTGTTTTCCGAGAGCGCTTCCGTCTGGTTTGAAAACCAGTCGTTCTTGTCTTCGCACAATTCCAGATAGGTCCCATCCTTTCCCAAGGCGGCAACGAGGCCGTCTCCCAGCATCCCCAGGACAATCGGACCGCCATCCGCCGGACGGAAGGCAAACAGGCAGGTTGCCGCGCTTTCCGCCGGGGCGAATGGCGCGACGCGGGACAACCATTCCCGGTGGATGAGTCCGAACAGGACCGTCGTTCCGTCCCGGGCGGGGTTCCATGTCCGGCAAGCGGACACGACGGCCCGGCAAGCCGCCGCGGAGCCGTGCTCGGATGTCGGGAGGGAACCGACGCCGTCGGATACGACGGCCACATCGCCCCAGGCCCGCCGTGCAATCCTGTAGGCGTCCTGGTTGGGGCGGTTCTCGCGGAAATGTCCCGGTCCGCGGACACTTGCCCCGAACGCTTGCCAAGGTCCCGTCACCATTCGTCCCCGCTTTCTTCCCCGTCCGCGTTTCCGGGGCCGGGCGGCCACCCGTCGAAAAGGGAGAAAATGTCTTCCGGTCCGGACACGTCCGGGCCTTTCAGTTGCGGATTGGCGTCGGCTCCGATTTTCAGGATGCGGAGCGTGTCGGGCGGTTGCGAGCGCTTCCACATTCTCAACTTCCGGGCTTCTGCCGACGGCCACCAGCCGTCGGTCACGATCAAGACGGCGGCCGAGGGGTCGGAGGCCAGGAATCCGAGCAGGGCGCCGGCGTCGGACTCCCCCCCGGGAGCAAGCAGCCGAGCCGGAACCTCGTCATCGGGATTCCAGGGGACTTCTTCCGCGGCGGCTCCCCAGGCCACGAGCCGGAGATCGGCGGCGGTGTGCCCGAAGCGGATGCATTGTTCGACCAAGCGGACAACCCCTCGCAGGAGCATGGGTTTTCCGTTCTCCGACATGGAGCCGGAGACATCGCAGACCAGCCAAAGCTTCCGGGGCTCACCACTCGAAGCCATCGGCATCCTCTCCGGAACCGGTTTGCCGGGGCTCCCTCATCGGCAGGGGCTTGCCATCCCGGGCTTCGATGCCCGTGGCCCGGACCGTGACGGGAACGGGAGTCAAAACCTTCGATTTCGAGGCGAGGGCCACGGTGTTGGTCACGGTCATCGTGATGAACTTGAAATTGTCCGTCAGCGTTGCCGCATCCCTCGCATACAAAAGATTGCGGGGACTGCCGTCCGGGTCCGTGGCCCCGACGATGAATTGTTCCAGGACCCCGGCATCCGCATCGCGGCCGATGGCCATTGCCCAGCGGTCGCATTTCGCGGAGCGCCCCTCGCGGACGAAGTCGGACAGCGCGGCGCGCCAGGAGTCGGTCGGTTGTCCGTCGGACACGAGGACGACCGCCGGGCGGTAGGAGCGGGACGGGATGACATTCCTGTCCTCGATGAATGATTTGACTTTCCGCAAGGTCGCGCCCAGCGGAGTCCCCCTTGCCGCGGTGTCGTCCCAGGGGCCGGCGGACCCGCGCCAAGTGTCGAGATCGCCCACGGCGATATCCCGCCAACGGACGGCGGCGGCATCGGCCAATTCCCGGAATAGATGGATGCCCGTGCCGAACGTGAAAATCGCGACCTCGAACGAGGCCTCCGTGCACGAGGCCCGCCCGAAAGACGCCAGCATCTCGCGGACGGCGTCATTCAGGCTCGCGATTTTGTCGCCGCTCATGCTGCCGCTGTTGTCCAGTACCAGGATGACCGGCATCGGCTTCGATTTCGGAGCGGTGAAAGAAGCGGGATTGAACAGTGCCTGGGCCATCACCAGTATCCTTCGTCGTCGTCATCCTCGTCCTGGGCGGCGGGGGCTGGCTGTCCGGGCTTGGGCGGCGGGGGC